>Ga0194110_10000706_pt1 | contig 43359 bp, 38 predicted proteins | sample TA2Kig1200mmetaG_FD_146192 | JGI IMG/M metagenome (GOLD analysis project Ga0194110, IMG submission 146192) | Freshwater microbial communities from Lake Tanganyika, Tanzania - TA2015032 Kigoma Deep Cast 1200m | ecosystem: Environmental > Aquatic > Freshwater > Lake | place: Tanzania: Lake...
TAAACATCGGGAGGAACGCAACAACACCTATCGAAAATGCCTTAGAGGATTACCTTGCGGGTTTTGAGGCAGTCGCACCGTGGGCCGATTACGTCACCGTCAACATCTCCTCGCCCAATACAAAGGGCCTTCGTGATCTTCAAGAGCAGAACGCTTTAAATCGGCTGCTCGAGGGCCTGAAAGCAGCCCAGCAGCGACTGACGCAGCAGCAGCAACGGCATGTGCCGCTGGTACTCAAAATTGCACCCGATCTAACGGATGATCAGGTCATCGAAATTGCCACGCTTTTGCGTACTCACAGCATCGAGGGCGTGATCGCCACCAATACGACCCTGAATCGCACTGCAGTCAATGGCCATCTCTATGCCAACGAGCAAGGCGGCCTGTCGGGCGCACCGCTGCTCGAACAATCCAATCACGTGATTCGGCTGCTGCGCAGCAGCCTGCCCTCGGATGTGGTGATTGTTGGTGTCGGTGGCGTGCTCAGTGGCGAAGATGCGAAAAGCAAACTCGCCGCAGGTGCGGACCTGGTGCAGCTTTACACTGGCCTGATTTATCGAGGGCCGGCGCTTGTTGCTGAGGCAGTCCGAGCAACACGGTCCGAGTAAAGCTCGCGGAAGGTCTTCGATGCCGGCGTGGGCAGATCACGAAAATCAGTCCAGCCCTTTGCAAAAGTAAGATGCTGAATACGGCCCGCCTTGCGGCCCAGACTGCGTAAAACCCGATTCGCAATTCCCGTCAGCAGTGCATAGAGGTTGGGCCGCACCGCCACAAAACCCCAGACCGCCATTGCGAACCGCTCCGCATTGGGCCGCAGGTGGCGATCGAACTGACGTTCCCGCAGCTTTCGAAGCAAATCCGGCAATGGAATGGCCACAGGGCAGACGACATGACACTCGCCGCACATGGTGGCTGCCTGAGGCAGATCCAAAGCATTTTCGAGGCCGACATAGTTGGGCGTAAGCACTGAGCCCATCGGCCCCGGATAGACCCAGCCATACGCATGGCCGCCAATCTTTTGATAGACCGGGCAGTGATTCATGCAGGCCCCACACCGAATACAGCGCAGCATCTCTTGAAATTCGCTGCCCAGCAGGCTGGAGCGGCCACCGTCGACCAGCACGAAATACATGTGGTCGGGGCCATCGGCCTCGCCCGGCGCACGGACTCCGGTTAAAAGTGAAATGTAATTTGAGATGGACTGGCCGGTGGCGCTGCGGGTCAGCAGACGGACGATGGTGGCAAAGTCTTCAAATGTGGGAAGAATCTTTTCGATGCCCGTCACAACGACATGCACGCGCGGCATTACCGTGCACATGCCCTCGTTACCCTCGTTGGTGACAATGCCCACCGATCCGGTCTCGGCAATCAGAAAATTGCCACCCGTTACGCCCATGTCTGACTTTAGAAACTTCGGCCGCAGGACCTCGCGGGCCTCGCGCGTCATCTGGGGAATATCCGTTAGGCGAGGACGATCATGGACCTTGGCAAACAGATCCGAAATTTCTTCCTTATCTTTATGAATAACGGGCGCGATGATGTGACTGGGCGCCTCGTTGTCATTGATTTGCAAAATATATTCGCCCAGATCGGTCTCAACGGACTCAATGCCGGCCCGCTCAAGGGCTGAGTTGAGCGCCATCTCCTCAGAGACCATCGACTTTGACTTGGTCACCAGCTTGACGTCGTGCTGCTGCGCGATCTTTACCACCAGTTCCGAGGCCTGGGCGGGCGTCTCGGCAAACAACACAGTGGCCCCGCGGGCCTGGGCGTTGCGCTCAAACATTTCCAGCCATACATCGAGCCGATCCAGAGCCCGATTGCGCCGCTCCACTGCCGCCTGACGGGTCGCAGTGAAATCGATCTCCTGGATCACGCTGGATCGGGCCGTGACAAACTTATCAGCAAGTTTTTTTAAATTGCGCTGCAGGCGAGTGTCAGCAAGCTTCTCGCCTGCTCGTGCCTGAAAGTGCATGGATTGAACGCGCATACGTCAGTGAACCCCTATCGTCCGAGAGTCATTTAGCCTGAGGAACGGCCCCGGCCCACATCACCGGCAAGCACCTGCGCGACATGCAAGACCTGGGTACGCTCATCGCCGAGCCGCCGCAGCCGGCCCTCAATGTGGAGCATACAGCCGAGATCCCCCATGACGACCGCCTGGGACTGCGTGGCCTGCACATTATGAATTTTTTCGTCAACAATCGCTGCAGAAACATTGCCGTATTTCATGGCAAACGCACCGCCAAATCCGCAGCAGGATCGGCAGTCTTTCATTTCATTGAGCTTTAGGCCAGGAATCTTTGCCAGAAGTGCCCGGGGCTGCTCCGCAACGCCCAACTCGCGCAGGCCGCTGCAGCTATCGTGATAGGTCACGGTGCCCTCAAGCTGTCCCGGCACATCTGAAACTTTCATGACCCGCACCAGGAAATCGGTCAGCTCATAAATGCGCGGCGCCAGATCGGCCATGCGCCGCTTCATTTCAGGATCGTTGCCAAAGAGTTCGAAATAATGGACCTTGATCATCCCGGCACACGAGCCCGAGGGAATCACGACGTAGTCAAAACCCTGGAGCTGTTCAATGACCCGAACCGCGAGCTGGTGGGCGGTTCGTCGGTCCCCGCCGTTGTAGGCGGGCTGGCCACAGCAGGTCTGGCCCTCGGGAACCACCACCTCACAGCCGCAGGCCTCCAGCAGCTTGAGCGCGGCCAGGCCGATCTCGGGCCGCATCATGTCGACCAGACAAGTGACAAAAAGGGCGATGCGCTTGGGGTTTTCAGTCATCGATTAGCGGGGCCTGGGGGCTAGAGACTCTGGATTTCATGCAATAAAATGGGATTTTGCCACTTGGTATGGGCCAGATGCCGGTTTCACCCTCTTCAGCCGCGAAAAAACCTCGGCCCCCCGCTGTGGCCGGGTCCGACCGCCGGCCCCTGCTCGCCCCGCCCATTGAGGCGCCCCGGCTGGCGATCCAGGTCATCGAACGCATGATGACCCTGCTGGATGCGCTGGCGAAAAAGTCTGAGCCAGTATCGTTGAAGGAGCTCTCCCAGTCTAGCCGTCTGCACCCCTCGACAGCCCATCGCATTCTCAATGACCTTGTGCTTGCGCGAATGGTGGACCGGACTGAGCCGGGCAGCTACCAGCTCGGCATGCGGCTTTTGGAGCTCGGTAATTTGGTGAAGGCTCGGCTCAACGTGCGCGATGCTGCTGCCGGACCGATGCGGGAGCTGCATCGGCTTACTGGTGAGACCGTCAACCTTTCAGTGCGGCAAGGCGATGAAATTGTGTACGTTGAGCGGACGGTTAGCGAACGCTCAGGCATGCAAGTTGTGCGGGCAATCGGAGGCCGGGCACCCCTGCATCTCACGTCGACTGGAAAGCTCTTTCTCGCTAACGACGACACGCGTGCCGTTCGATCGTATGCAATGCGGACCGGCCTGGCGGGCCACACACCGAATAGCATCACTGCATTGAATCAGCTTGAGCAAGAACTCGATGAGGTGCGACGTCTAGGCTATGCGCGGGACAACGAAGAGCTTGAGTTGGGCGTGCGCTGTATCGCAGCCGGTATTCGCGATGACAGCCAATCTCTGGTGGCAGGGCTATCAATCTCTGCGCCAGCAGATCGGGCCAATGATGGATGGCTTCAGGCGCTTGCGGATACCGCCCGGGCGATTTCGTCGTCGCTGGGCTATGAACGCACCGCAGAGGCCTGACGGTCCCGTTCAATTGAGAGCCAACGGCGGATACGCTCTGCATCCGCGAGCCGTTTGGCACTGCCCTCTGCATCCAGCATCACGATGATCACATCGCGTTGATCAAGGCGGGCCTGCATGACCAGGCATTTGCCCGCATCCCGGATGAATCCAGTTTTCGATAAGCCAATATCCCAATTGTCGTCGCGAGTCAGCGCATTCGTATTTTTAAATTGCTGCTGCCGGCCGCCCACCCGAACGACCGCATCCCGGTCGGTCGAATAATCCCGAATCAGGGGAATGTGATGGGCAGCGTTGACCAAGACCGCCAAATCCCGGGGCGAAGCCACGTTGCCACTGCTTAGGCCTGTGGGTTCAACAAAAGTTGAGCTGGTCATGCCCAGCGCCCAGGCCTTGTCATTCATTGCGATCACAAATGCCGGCAGTCCCCCCGGATAGCTTCTGCCGAGTGCATTCGCGGCGCGATTTTCCGATGACATCAGTGCGAGATGGAGTAACTCTCCTCGAGTAAAACTGGCGCCCACCTTAAGCCGCGAAGCGGAATACTTTTCAAGCTGGGTGTCTTCGCGGGCAATCACGATCGATTCATCCAAAGCCTGGCCAGCATCCAAAACCACCATCGCCGTCATGACCTTGGTTATCGAAGCGATGGGCAGGGCCGCATCAGCATTTTTCTCAAGCAGCACTTCGCCAGAGGCCTGATCCATCACCATCACGGCGCTGGAATTCAACGACAGGTCTGCAAGCTCAGACCGCAGGCCCAGCCGCGTACCCATCGAGTTGTAGCCGGGCTCGGCCTTTACCTTGGATGTCCTGACACCCTGCGCAGGCGCGCGGGCCACGTTCTTTTTCGGGCTGTTGGCACTGCGTGTTGTCGCTGTGTTCTGCGCAGGCTTGGCTGGACGCGCGGCTGTCGCGGAAGGCGGCTTTGCCTGAGCGGGCTTTGCCTGAGCGGGCTTAGCGGCAGCGGAAGTTTTGGGGGCGGCTCTCTCCGCGGATGCGCCCGACTGGGCGAAGACGGATGCAGGCCCAAGCCCCCAGCCGACCACGAGACAGCTCAGCGCGGCTGATGCGTTGCGCAAAAACTTCGAATTTCCACGCGAAATGTGTATGCAGTGAGCCCTCAATGGACCTCCCTTTTCCATCGAAGACGGCATCCTAGCAAAGGAACTTTATTTCGCCAAGTAAAAAATCAATTTTTTCAATGGCTTAGAGCCGGTTCTGAAGGTCCGCTCTTATTGTTGACATACTGCAGCGCACAATTTACGGTCTGAAAATGGATATCGACCGTATCTTGAATGGTTCGGCCATAGCCGCCTGCCATCGCAATCGCTATCGGCACTCCAAGGCCACGAACAAACTCCAATACCTGACGATCACGCGCCAGCAGGCCGTCCTTGGTCAGCGCCAGTCGGCCAAGACGGTCATCGCAAAACGGATCTGCGCCCGCCAAATAAATCACGAGGCTTGGCAAAAATTGTGTGCGGATCTGAATCAATGCGGCCCGCAGTGACTCAAGATACATCGCATCATCCGTGCCGTCGGGCAATTCAATATCGAGATCGGATCGCTCTTTCACAAAGGGATAGTTCTCGGCGGCATGCATGGAGAACGCAAAAATATTCGAATCATCACGGGTCATCGCAGCGGTGCCGTTGCCCTGATGCACATCGAGGTCGATGACCAGGCACTTCGTGGCAAGGCCCTCGCGCTGCATCAGCCGCGCTGCCACGACCGCATCGTTAAAGCAGCAAAATCCCTCGCCGCGATCGCGATACGCATGATGCGTTCCGCCCGCAAGATTGATCCCCACCCCATCGCGAAATGCAGCACGGCAGGCCATGACGGTGGCGCCAGCGGATCGGCGCGACCGCTCCACCATCTCGGGTGACCATGGAAAGCCAATGGCCATCATCTCCTTGCGGGACAGATCACCTCCGACAAGCCTTCGGATGTAATCGGGGCTGTGGGCGACGGCCAGGGCCTCATTCGTCAGCGGTTCTGGCTCAAGCAGCCGAATCTCGGGAAGGGTCTGGCCAATGCGCTCGCGCAGTAGCCGATACTTTTCCATGGGAAATCGATGGCCCGCTGGCAGCGGCAACACAAACCGATCGCTATAAAATGCATCCATATACCAACAATACAAGGAGGAACACCATGGGACTTTATCCCACACCCGAAGATCTCAGCGCTGCCCAAAAGCAAAACATCGAGGCCATGATGAAGCTGTCGCAAAAGGCGTTCGAGGGCATTGAAAAGATGGTGGAGCTTCAGCTGAATGCCGCCCGCGCCTCGCTGCAGGAGACCGCTGATAAATTCCAGGCGCTGATGAGTGTGAAGGATGCGCAAGACGTGGTGAGCCTAAATAAAGACATCGCCACGCCGAATGCTGAGAAGGCACTCGCCTATTCCCGAACCATCTATGACATTGCTTCACAGACCAGCAGTGAATTCCATCGTCTGGTCGATGCCCAGATTGCAGACGCCAACAAAAAATTAATCGATGCTTTGGATGATTTTTCTCGCAATGCGCCAGCAGGCTCAGAGGGTGTTGTCGCGATGATGAAGTCCTCGCTGACTGCGGCCAGCTCTGCCTACGAGACCGCAAACAAGGCCGCCCGTCAGGTCGTTGAGATGGCCGAGCGCAACATGCGTTCTGCTGCTGAGGCTGGCTTAAACGCAAGCAAGCGCTAGCCGAGTCCTGCGGCTTAACGCCGGTCCTGACGCTCCTCGGTGATTTGGCCGCCGAGGTCCGTCACGCCGGCGCGAAACTCAAGATAGGCCTGCTCGAATGCCTCGGGCGGTGCTGATTCATCCTGGCGGCCCGATGCTTTAAGTCCTAACTCAACATGCCGCGGCAGACCCGCCTCGCCCGCCGACGGCAGGCTGTAGATTTTGAATTGCGGATATTTCTGCGCAATAGTCTGCATCAGTGGCGTGACCGCCGCCTCAAATAAATCCAGCACAATCATCGACCGATCGAACTCCGCAACGGATCGAAACAAATGGTTGTAGTAAGTCTCCAGCACCCACTCCAGCATCGGCCAGGCCATCACCGGAAAGCCCGGAACAAAATAATGCTCATGAATCGAGAAGCCCGCGATTTTGTTGTAAGGATTCGGAATGATGGCGCTGCCCGATGGAAACTCCCCCATGCGAAGACGCTCCACTGTCGCCGGCTGCCCGGTCTCGGCCGCCCGCTCACGAATGAGCCGCTCAGCCTGTGGATGCAGCACCAACTTGCAGCCCAGGGCCTCCGCAGCCGCCTGGCGGGTATGGTCGTCGGGCGTTGATCCAATGCCGCCGCAGCACAACACCACATCGCCTGACCGAAATGACTCACGCAGGGCCCGCACACAACGGGTGCGGTCATCGCCGAGGTAATTCACCCAAGACAACGCAAGACCACGGGCCCCCAAAATCTCGCGGGTTTTTTCAAAATGCCGATCCTGCCGTTTTCCCGAGAGGATCTCGTCGCCAAAAATAAATAGCCCAAAGGCGCGCTCGGTCATCGAATTTATCCTGCAGGATTGCGAGAGAACAAGGCCCGCATCATATTGCGCAAACCAATCCACTGCTGACTCAGAAAGCCTTGGCCATAATCCACGCCCTGCCCTTGATCGCGGATGCCGGTTGCCTCCAGCGGCTCGTGACGGGCAAGCCGGCGATCACCACTCCAGTCAGCGGTGCGAAACACCATATCCCAGATCGGAAATAAGACTGCGAAATTCACGCCCCGCTGGGGGCCCTCGTGGCCAATACCGACGCCATGATGCAGACGATGAAAGGCGGGAGAGACCAGGGCCCTAGAGATCACGGCGGGAAACGGAATGCCGCAGTTGGCGTGCTGCAGGCTCTGCCAGAGCCGGGTGAAGACCACAATGCCAACAAACTGTTCCGGCGCCACGCCGATGAATAAGGCAACCATCGCCAGAATGGCATCGCGAATCAGATCATCCAGAAGGTGGTTGCGGTTGTCCGTCCAGAGTGTCATGCGGCGCTGAGCGTGGTGAATAGCATGCAGGGCCCACCACCAATTCCAGCGATGCTGGGCCCGATGAATCCAATAGTCGACAAAATCCAGAATCAGCAGATACACCAAGGCCCCCATCAGGGGTGCATAGGCGAGTCCCAGCGCTGCATCCACCTCAAGTGTTGGTATGCCCCAGGCCCCCAGGCTATCCCGCAGTTTTAATACCGGGGTCTCGAGCACCGCAAATACAAAAATCGAAAAAGCGCCGAGCCGATGCAGCAAGGTGTAAGCGATATCAATGCCCACCCGATCGCCACGGCCACCGGGACCACGCCGCTCTGCCGGCGCAATGCGCTCAAGCGGCAGAATCACCAAGGCCATTAACAAGAGTTCAAAGCCGCCAATCAGAAACCATTCTGTGAAGTCGAAGGCCTCATCGATATACGCAATTCCATCAAGGGCCACCAGCATGGGCAGCACAACGCCCTCGAATAAGGCGGCATGCAGTTCGGCGAAGGCCTCAACGAGTTGATCCATCATCGGGCCAGCCGCCCCCGCGAAAGGCTGGCCTGCGGCAAGAGCTCAAAGCAAAAGCCGCTGGCTTTAAGGCCCGCGATCAATGGATCCAGCATCGGCGCATAAGGATCGCTGCGCGACCAGATCCCAAGATGGGCCATCAAGATGTCGCCGCTACGAATTAAACGCAGGGCTTGATCCAGGAGCATCCGATTTGGATAGCGATCACTGGGCAACTCATCGCCAAGAAAACCTGCAGGACTCCAGTGAATATGTGTATAGCCACAGGCCTTGGCCGCACGCAGGGTCTCGGCTGTGGTGATGCCACCGGGCGCACGCCAGATGGCATCCAGGGGCCGGCCCGTCAGCCGCTCGAACTGACGGCCAACGCGGTTTAACTCCTCGCAGAAGTCGGTCGCATTTAGCCGCATCAGCTGCCCGGCCTGCTCCCCAAACTGCGGCCGATAGCGAATCACACCGGCCTGGTCGGCCAGGATGCGGCCATGACGCCAGGTGTGGCTGCCAAATCCATGGCCCTCTGCGGTCCGCGCCTGCCAATAAATTTTCCAGCTGTCATCCAGTGCATGATCGCCACGAAATGTCTTTTCATTGGCAAGAAAAAAGGTGGCCTTGACATGATGCTTTTGCAAAATCTGTGCAATCAACTCAGCGCTCTGCATGCCTCCTGTGTCGAGGGTCAGGTAGACGGGCTTGGCACAGCCACCAGGGGCCTGTGCCACTGCAGCCAACGGCCACAGGAAGGCCCCCGCGCTCAGAAAAATTCCTGCTAGAGCGCTCACGGGCTTAGCCAGAGCGCTAGAGAAGATCGGCCCGATCATGCAGATAGACTCCGTGGGGTGATTTACCGACCATGACGCGCTTCACCACTTTGGATTGATCCAGATCCACCAGCGCGACCGACCGGGTCCATCGCTGAGTCACCCAGAGCTGCTTGCCAGAGCGGTGAATATCCATGCAATCCGGGCCGCCCGAGACCCGGATCTCAGCCTCGACCTTTAGCGTACTCATATCAATTTTGGAGAGCGTATTGGCGACCCGATTGGTGACCCAGAGATGACGTTTATTGCCCTGATTACGAAAGGCATGGGCGCCATCGCCAGTCTTGATGGCGGCAACCAAACGGGGGCCTGCCGAATTTCCGATACGCGGCTCAATGACCTGCACATTACTCTCGCCCATACAGCCCACAAACACCAGTTTTGAGTCAGGAGAGATGGTAACGCCAGCCGGCAGCCGGCCGGTTTTCATGCGCCAGAGCACTGCCAGTTTTTTTAGATCAATGGCCACCAGTTCGTCAGACTCCTGCAGGGTACAAAACACCACACGGCTGTCTTCGGTAAAGACCAGATGGCTCGGGGTCTTGGCCAAGTCGAATCGGCTCAGCAATTTCAATGACAGCTGATCACCATTACCGCTGCGACGATATACATCCACATGGTCAAGCCGATTGGCGCAGGTGACGAAGATATTTTGATCCGGCGAAAATCCAAGGTGATACGGATCAGCGATACCCTGCATGGACGTCATGACCTTGCCAGAGGCTGGATCCAGAAAGGTGAGCGAGTCCGACATTGCATTGCCAATCACCACCTGACGATTATCCGGGGTGGGGTAGAGATGATGGGGCTCTTTGCCGGTGGAGACACGCGTCAAGACCTTGTGCGTGACCGGGTGAATCAGCGAGACATCGGCATCACGTGAATTCAACACGATGATGGGAAATTCGACCGCGGCCGCAAGGGCCTCCTTGCCAGCATCCTTGACCGCCGGTGCGGCACGGGCATCCGACTGAGATATCAGCCCTGCAGTGCCCACTGCGGCTGGCATCGACCAGGCGGCCGCACAAGAGGTGGCTGCCGCAATCAGCCTGCGGCGCAAGAGCTGTTCTGAATTCATTGGCCCGGATTATCGCCTTATTCCTGAAGGGCCGCCCATGCCTTCTGTAAGCGTTTCACCGAGACCGGCATCGGTGTTTTTAATTCTTGTGCAAACAACGCGACCCGGAGTTCCTCCACCATCCATCGAAACTCAATCATGCGATCCGGCCATGGCCCTCGGTGCTGCGCAGCCCATCTCCAGAGCCCGGCCTCAACCGAGGCCACCTCGGCCGCCCAGCGTTGATCACGCGCTGAATCGGCTCGGCATTTCTCGAGCCGTGATGCCATCGCCTTTAAGTAACGTGGCAGATGGGCAGCACGATCGGCGGGGATGGCCGTCATGAAATCTTTCGCAAGCAGCCGGCCGAATTGGGCCTCAAGGTCGGCCTGGGTGGATCGAAAGGCCTTTAATCCCACGATCTTTTTTTGTAGGCCTGCGGCCTCAGTGAGCACCGCTGCCAGCCATCGTAAGAGCTCTTGGCCGATGAGCATTACCCGAGAGCGGCCTGCGGCAAGTCGCGCCTGAAATTCATCATCGGACTGCGGAAGCCCCTCGGCAAGAAACACGCGGCCAATGACTGCCGCCTGAAACTGGGTGATGAGCTGCTCGTGGCTGCCAAAGCTGCTGTATGCAATTCCAATCTCTCTGCGGCTATTGATCTCTTTTTCTAAGGCCTTAAAGGCCTCTTTCGATCCGCTTACAAATCGGCCAATCCATTGCTCGCGGCCCATCCCCCCTGGTAGGGACTCGGACGGCTCACGACGTAAACCCAGCTCAGCCACCAGTAGCTCCACATCGCGGCCCTCGGCCAGCCTGCGGCCGTGGGGATCCAGAACACGAATATTCATTCGACAGTGCGGGCTGAGACCATCGAGCTTGAATTCATCCCGGCGCACCGCAATCCCCGTCTGCTGGGCGATATCTTTTGCCAGCGCGGTGATCAGGGGTATGGATCCCGCACGGTCGGCCCAGCGTTGGCAGAAGGCCTCGGCATACTCGGGCAGGGGCACACAATGCCGACGAATCCTTTGCGGCAGGCTTTTAAGTAAGCCCTGCACCTTCTCGCGCAGCATGCCCGGCACGAGCCATTCCATGGGTACCGGATCCAGATCAATGAGTGTCTCCGCTGATGTCAATAGCGTCACGCCGTCACGGGCATCGCCGGGCTCGAAGTGATACTCAAGGGCAAAGGATTGCCCGTGCTGATCCTGCCGATGGACCTTGGGGAACTGGTCAGTCGTAATGCCAGCGGCCTCATGCCGCATGAGGTCTTCTTTTTTCAAGCACAGCAGCTCGGCATTCTGTCGGACCGCCTGGCGATACCAGGCATCAAAGCTGTCGGCATCGACGACCGACTCCGGAATCTGTTGGTCGTAAAACGCAAACAGCAGATGCTCATCCACCAAAATGTCGGGCCGGCGGGACTTATGCTCCAGGGCCTCGATTTCACGAATGCGGCTGCGATTGACAGCGAAAAACCGGTGGCTACAGTCCCAGTCCTGCTCCACCAGGGCCTGCCGAATAAAAATCTCCCGGGCCTCTTGCTGCTGTGAAGGGCCCAGCGGGGCCCAGGCCACCTTGCGCCGCTGAATCACCGTCAGGCCATAAAGTGTCGCCCGCTGGAAGCCCACTACCCTGCCCGAATTTTTTTCCCAATGGGGCTCAGCAAAACTTCTCTTCAGAAGATGGGCCGCACTGTCTTCAAGCCATTCCGGCTCAATGGCAGCAATCGTGCGTGCAAAAAGCCGCGAGGTCTCGATCTGTTCTGCGGCCATGAGCCAGCGTGGCGGTTTTTTCGCCAGCGGGGATCCCGGCCAAATGAGGAACTTCACGTCATGGCAGCCCTGCCAGATAGGCTCATCGGGCGCGCGGCAGCCAACATTGGAAAGCAGGCCTGAGAGAATTGCCAGATGAATCGCCGGCTCCGAGGCAGGCTGCTGATTCGGCCGCCAATGTAACTCTGCGGCGAGCTCGGAGAGCTGCTGATGGACTTCCCGCCACTCGCGGACTCGCAATGGCGATAAAAACTCGCTTCGCAAGGACTGATCGAATTTTCGATTCGACTCACGGGCTGCCGATCGGCCTTCGATGTGCTGCCAGAGCTTCAGTAAAGCGATAAATTCACTGCGCGGGTCGGCAAATCGCGCATGGGAGCGATCCGCCAGGGCCGCCTGATCTTGAGGCCGTTCGCGCGGATCCTGGACCGATAAGGCAGAGGCAATGATGAGCACTTCCTTGAGTGCGCCGAGCTGTTGGCCCTGAATCAACATCCGCCCAATTCGCGGATCCACAGGCAGTCGGGCCAATGTGCGGCCGATCTCCGTCAACTCGCCCGCCTGATCAATTGCATTGAGCTCCCGCAGCACGGTCAGGCCATCTGCAATTGCTTTGCCCGATGGCGGATCCACAAACGGAAAATCCCGAATATCGGGCAGGCTCAAGGCTTTCATGCGCAGCATGACCGCCGCCAGCGAACTGCGATGAATCTCAGGGTCCGCAAACGCAGGCCGCTGCAAGAAATCCTGCTCATCAAAAAGCCGAATACAGATTCCCTCCGCAAGCCGGCCGCAACGGCCCATGCGCTGATTGGCCTGGGCCTGGGGAATGGGCTCAATCTGCAGCTGCTCGACTTTGGCCCGATAACGGTAACGCTTGACGCGGGCTAAGCCGCTATCCACCACATAGCGAATGCCCGGCACCGTGAGCGAGGTCTCCGCCACATTGGTGGCCAGCACCACACGGCGCCTGCCGGAATGACGAAAGATTCTCTCTTGATCGGACTGCGATAAGCGGGCATAAAGCGGCAGCACCTCGGCGGCCTGGCGGCCTGACTTTGCAAGCAGGCTCTGCGCAGAGCGTCCGCGCAGCTCATCGGCGACCGCCTTGATTTCGCGCTCACCGGGTAAAAAAACCAAGATATTGCCAGGGCCCTGCCCATTCCAATCCCGCTCGCACTCCTCCACTCCAGCGACCACGAGCTCAACGAGATCCGATTCGATTGATTCCGCAGGCCGCCAGCGGACCTCAACCGGGAACATCCGGCCCGAGACCTCAATGACGGGCGCGAGCTGATCCTGCTGGCCGAAATGCCGGGCAAACCGTTGTGCATCAAGCGTCGCTGAGGTGATGATCACCCGGAGATCAGGCCGCTTCGGCAGCAGGTTTTTCAGGTAGCCCAGAAGAAAATCGATATTCAGACTGCGCTCATGGGCCTCATCAACAATGATGGTGTCATAGGCCCTGAGCATCGGGTCTTTCTGTGTTTGACTGAGCAAAATACCATCAGTCATCAGCTTGATCGGAACGCCAGCGCGGGACCGGTCCTGAAACCGAATCTGATAGCCCACCGCAGCCTCGGGGCCATCACCACACTCGGTCTGCAGCTCCTGGGCGATGCGACGGGCAACCGTGATTGCGGCCAGCCGACGGGGCTGGGTGTGGGCGATGGTCTTTCCGCGGGCGCCCCGGCCCATGGCGAGGGCGATTTTGGGCAGCTGGGTGGTTTTTCCGGATCCGGTCTCGCCACAGACAATCACCACGGGATGATCTCGGATTGCCTGCGCTATCACCTCCCGGTGCGCGCTCACCGGAAGAGATTGCGGGAACTCAATGTACATTGGAAAAATTATAATCAGGCCATGAGCGCAAACCCCAGCCGCCTGGCGGCCGCAAGGACTCCCCCGCCAGAGCCATCCGGCCAGCTCTCGGATCCGATTGGCTTTGTGTCGTGGCTGCGGACCGTCGCACCCTACATCCACGCCTTTCGCAACAAAACCTTTGTGATTGGCTTTCCCGGAGAGCTGGTGAAATCCGGCCATCTGGAGACACTGGTCCACGATGTTGCACTTCTTGCCGCCATGGGCATGCGGATTGTGCTGGTCCACGGCAGCCGGCCCCAGGTGCAGGAGCAGCTCACGCTGCGTCAGATTGAGAGCCGATTCAGTAACGGACTGCGCATTACCGATAAGCCCTCGCTGGAATGCGCCAAAGAAGCCTCAGGCGAGTTACGGCTTGATATTGAGGCCGCGTTTTCCGCGGGCCTGCCCAATACGCCAATGGGCAATGCCCGTATTCGGATTATTAGCGGCAACTTCGTGACCGCCCGTCCCGTCGGAATTGTCGAGGGCATCGACTTCGAAAACACGGGTGTTGTGCGCAAAGTTGAATCCGAAGCGATTCGAGATGCATTAAATAGCGGCGCACTGGTGCTGCTCTCTCCGCTGGGTTTTTCTCCGACCGGCGAGGCCTTTAACTTATCAATGGAAGATGTCGCAGCCAGCGTTGCGGTCAGCCTGGATGCTGACAAGCTGATTTTCATGGCAGAAGATAACGGCGTGCCTGCCGATCAAGGCAGGCGACTGACCGAGATCTCCGAAGATGATGCTGAAGCAACGATCGCCCGGTCGGGCCTGCATCCCGATGCGGCGTTTACGCTTGAGCATGCCCTGCGGGCCTGCCGCGGCGGTGTCGAGCGGGCCCACATTGTTCCGTTTCATCAAGACGGTGCCCTGCTGCTTGAGCTCTTCACGCACGATGGCATTGGCACCATGATCGTTGAAGAAACCCTAGAGGCATTGCGGGCCGCCAATATCGATGATGTCGCTGCGATTGTTTCCTTAATTGAGCCTCTGGAATCGGATGGAACCTTCGTGAAGCGCGGCCGAGCAAAAATTGAGCGTGATATTGATCGGTTCACAATCATTGAACATGATGGCGTGATCTTTGGCTGCGCGGCCCTGTATGCCTTTCCGAAATCCACCATGGCCGAGCTGGCCTGCCTGATGGTCAAGCCTGAGACCCAGGGCCAGGGCGATGGCGAACGGCTTTTGAAAAGCATTGAACAGCAGGCCCGTCAGGCCGGCATGAAGCAGTTGTTTGTCCTGACCACGCGAACGGCCCACTGGTTTTTAAAACGCGGATTCACGGGCGGCACGGTCGAACAGCTGCCCAAGCTGCGCAAAGAAGCCTACGACTGGGCCCGTAAATCCCAGATTTTGATTAAGACGCTGTAGCGAAACGCTGCTTATTCAGAACGACTGAGCAGCCGAGAGAAGGGTCCGCCGCCGAGCTCGCTGAACTCTGCAAGAATCATTGGCGCCTCATTTGGGGATTCGTGCAGCCGGTCCATGACCTGATCCGAGGCCTGAATCAGACCATCGATGTAATTGGCCGCCTTGCAATCCCGGTGGGCAAACTGCATATGCCAGTCTTGAAAAAGCCGCACCGGAATTGAGGTATCGGCCAAGACTTTAATATCGTGGTGGCGGGTATCTTTTCGAATGGCATTCCAGATGCGCTGCAGGGGCAGATTTGGGCCTTCGATCCACTGAAAGAACATACCCCGATCAAATACCAGAATGCCGGTGACGCCCTCATCGCGATTGCGGGCGCGCGAGCCCGCCAAGAGATACAGTAGGTCCAACTCAGTAAATCCTACTGAGGCCTTACTGTGATAAACGATGGTCGATAAGGTGGTCACTACAACTCCCGAAGGTGCGCTGCATCCTGAGAGTATGACCAATGCCGATCAATTGCAATTCACAAAACGAAAATTCGTTCAGTCCTTGCGCTGAATCACGGGCCACCAAGACCGCCCGTTAAAGGCCATCGCGCACCAAAAGTCTGGGACAAATTGAAAGTCTTCAATCCATAGCAATGTTGAAAGCGCCGTCGCAATGTTGTCCATGTCAATCATTGCATAGCCCGCGGCGTTGGAAAACTGCATGGCTTGGGCCGTTGCCTGGCCGGAGATCCACTGCAACGGACAACGTTCAGGATAATGCGGAATACGCCAATGATTTTCTCTGCCCGTCTGATCAGGACAAAGGACTGCACTCAGGCGCGACAAGATCGTGGTGACGCGCTCAAATGGAATTTGCGAAAAATCCCACAGACTGAATTGCGCATCGCAAGAGATCAGCCGCGCACCCTGGCCCGCCAAGGTTTGAAATCGCTGCGGCAGCATCGGCGAAACCCGCAAATTCGGCTGACTCGGCAAGAGACTGCCCAGCGGCACCGCCCGATCCTGGACCCAGCGGACGGCCATCCGCCGGGCCAGCGCGGCCGCAGGGTGCTCATGCTGGGCCTCGACCATCGCCAATAAGGCGGGCACGGAAGGGTGCCAATGAAAAGTCTCAGATGTTCCGCGGTCTTGTAGGCCGGCAATCACACCGGCAGTGGCGGCCGGCGCCTCTGTCAGCAGGGCATTTACCCCGGTAAGAATTTCATCGAGTGCGCGCTCAATGTCATCGGACATCGTTGGAGATTTCCTAGCGCTTTTCGTTCATCGACTGCACAGATTCGGAAATCGATTGCAGTTGTTGCTGTAAGTTTCGAAGGGACTCAGCGACCGGCTGTGATCGAGACTCAAGCAGCATATTGGTAACTGAAAACTGGGCCTGCGACAGCCCAACGCCGACCTCACGAAGGGCACTGGCCGACGATGGCCGCCTCTGCGGCTGCTCACTGCGTAGACTAAAAAATAAAGCAATGACCACGCAAAGAATCGCGAGCGCGTTTAAAAGCGACCCCAGCGCGACACCGTTTTGGATCAACAGCAGTGCACGGCCCTCGGTGATCCAGGAGAGATCCTGTAAAAAACCAACCCAGAGGTGCCAGCCATTGACAAAGAACTCCATCACCATCTCGGCAGGTGTTAAAGAGGGGCTTGCCCCCTCGGTCTTGGTCCACTCCAGCTGCGGCATCACCATGACCTGCCACTCATCGCCCAGTGGACTCAGTCCGATGAGCCAGCACAGGCCGGCCAGCAAGAGCGCGATACGGATACGTTTCACAGATTGGCCTCCAGTGACGGCAGCGGACGCAGCCGGGCGGGTTCAGCAGCCGGCGTGTCGAGCCACTCTACCGAATCGGCAGCAGCCGCAAGCCAATAATTCCCGGCAGTCCCGATCACTACTGCAAGCTTGGGCTCGGCCAAGGCGGGCTGCTGCGATGACTCAAATAAGCACCAGGGCTCTGCAATCAGGGTAGGCTGGCCCTCAAGCAGTCCAAAATAAACATCGCCAGAGGCAGGCTTCATCAGCTGCGCTGTGGCAAGAATGCGATGAATGCTGGACTTTGGCAGCTGCAATGAACCCTCGCCCCGCACCATCCGAATGGATTGCTCAGACAAGGCTATGAGAGCTTCTCCTCGATCAGCCGACGCAGGCTGCCTGGAGAGCGCTGGAAATATTCACGGCGCACAATCTCGTTGCCGCGCAAATGCGACACCACCCAGGGCCAGTTCTCCTGAATCCAAAAAATTCCACCAAGTCGCGACTGACCCAACGATCCAGAGAAATCTCTCATGGCCTGCGCTTGATTGGCAGACCAGACCTCGGGCGTGACCCATTCGATTCGGGGCACCACCACGATTTGGCTTTCGTTATAACGCACAAGCTTGCGCAGCCGATTCAAATCCCGATTGGCAATCGCCAGGCACCCATCAGAGGCCTGCGGTGCGCGGACATGCAGGCTATCTGGCACGCCGTGAATCCAGATGCCGCTACCGGTTCTGCCCGAGTGGTTATCAAACGCATTCGGATAGTCCAGCGTCATTGCATATTTACCGAGAAAACCATCTTTACGCGGATCGCGGATCTCAAACTGGATGCGATAAACACCAAGGGGTGTCTTCTGGTCGCCTTCACGAAATTTGTCGGCACCCCATAAGCCAATGGTGGTGTAAAACTCTTCCTTCAATACAGGCCGGCCTTGCTTACTCACAAAGACATAGAGCCGCGATCGGCTTGCATCCGCCAAAAGAATCGGAATATTTTTATCTGCAGAGCGGGGCATGACCACCAGGTTTTTTGGCAGCATGCCTCCGGGAGTCACCTCGAGACGGACGCGGGCCTCATCCAACAGGTCGCGGTCTGCGCCGTTTAACTGCACGGGCTTACCGGCTAGCGCAATCATCGACTGGGCCTGCAGCCAGTGGGCAAGCCGAGATTTAGGCTCCGATTTCAGTGCATCGCCAGCAAGGCCTGAGCTGGAATCCAGGCGCCCGGCCACCAGGGCCTCAGCAGCCTTACGCAGTTCTGCATCGGCGGCCAGGGCCGGCGATGGGGACAGTGAGGGTAGGCTAAGACAAGTGGCGAGAAGGCTGGCGAGCAAAAGCCGCATTAGCGACCTTCCTCCCGAAGGATCTTCCATGCGCCCGCCTCGCGGGTCATAACCGCTGTCTTCACTGAGTTCAATTTCAGGTTCCCTGCCTCATAGCGTTGCCGAAATTTAACTTCAGCATCTCCGCCTGGCAAGAGCTTGACCCGAATCTCGCTCACTTTGACCTCTTCCAGGTCGGGCCGAGTGACCCGGGGCCGACGATGGGCCTCCCATGCTGCCCGCGATGGAAACTGCTGCGGCTCGAATCGATCTGAGTAGGCCGCCACATAGCGCTTAAAGTCTTTGCTCGCCCAGGCTGCAGCCCACTGCTGGATTGCTGCGACCACCGCAGCCTCATCAAGCTTGGCATCACCGGCCGGCCGAGCAGCCGATTCGGCCTTCGCGGCAGGACGCTGATCTCTTGCCTCTTGCGGGCGATCCTGTGTTGCCGCAGACTTCGCTTCTGATTTCGCTTCGGCCTTAGCCTCTGCCTTGGCGTCACCCGCCGAAGATTTTGCAATGGCCTTCGGTGGGGGTTCGACAGAGGCGCCCGGCCGAGGCTCTGCCTGGGCCAACACTACAGGCGGCTCAGCACCTGCTGGCGATGAGCCGCGCAGTGTCAGTTGGGTATTGGGCGGCTTTTTGCCCATGGCCTTTGCGTACGACATTGCGGCCTGCTGACTGAGAATTTCACGCAGGTTATTGAACGCCGCAACGGTCTGCGGATTTTTGTTTAAGGCTTCTTCCAAAACCTCGCGGGCCTGATCGAGCTTGCCCATCTGCGCGAGGGCCAGCGCATAGTCATTGGCCAGCTCGATGTCGTCGGGCCGTTTCTTGATCCATGGCTCCAACACCTTGATCGCACGCTGGGGGTTTTTCTCTTTCAAAGCTGTAGCAGCACGCTGACGATCACGCAGCAGCTCGGTCGTTTCAGAGGCGGACGCTTGAAAAAAACTACACCATCCGAGGGTCAACGCAAGGCCCGCAGCCCACATCTTTGTTTTCATGGCCGCTAGTTTACTAGGCGTTCGGACCAGATTCGAATTCCTGTGGGTGATCTGCGCCAGACCAACTCTTTCAGGTCCTCGCTTTGATGGCTATCCGATCGATAGCGCTGACGGAATCGCACCGTGATCTCCCCCGGGCCAGTCTCTCGGAACGACAGATCCGTCAGCTCGACCTGGATAAATTTCGCCTGGGCCATCCGCTGCGAACGGATCCGAATATGGTCCTCCACCCCAACAAACTCTTTTGAGTAAAAGCCCGAATAGTCCTGCGCGCTGCGGGCGCTCCAGAGCCGCGCCCAGTCCTGCATCGCGCGTTCCACATCGGCCCGCAGCAGCTGAGAGGGGTCCGGAGACTGGGGTGCCGATGCCACCCCGGATGAAGGGCCGATGGCCTCCGCGGAGGGGCTGGCCCCCTCCTTTGCCGGGGCGGCGGGTCGCGCCGATTTGGCCACGGGCCGCTCGACCTCAGCCTCATCCATGCGATGCAGGCCAATGCCTACCGCACTCAACAAAAGAAGAATGCCCGCGATCGGCAGCCAGCGACGGCTCGGCTCGCCATCTGGCTTTGCGCCAGGCAGCAACGTGCTCGAGGGCTCCGCCAGGCCTGCCAGTCGCGTCGGCATGGACACGGCCTGCCAGTCCTCATCTCGCCAGAGGGACTCGACCTGCTGCTGGATACCGAGGGCCTCGGCCACTGTGATGACGGCGCGCTTACAGTAGGCAACGGTATGAAAAGAGGAGCCTTTGCCGGCCTCAATATCCAGCAAATGGTTTTTGGCAACCCCAGTCTTGCGGCACAAGGCATCAACATCGAGCTGCTGGGCAAGTCGGGCTTCGCGGATCAGGTGCGGTATCGACATGACATCAGAACACTGAATGAAGCACTCCAGAGGCGCCCGAACATCGGGCGCTGGAACTCGGTCATTATGCCTGATGCGGCCAGAGCCGCCTGCCGCCGCTTACACGATCTATCTCTTGAAGGCTGGCCTCGTGAGCCAGTCGCTCTTCCTCATTGGCGCGGCGCACGATAAGGCCCGAAGATTCCAGCGCAGCCCCCATCTCGCGAGCGTCGTCGTCATCCTCTGCTGAAATCAGGAGGGCCTCTTGCCCGCGGGTCATCGCGAGGTAGACTTCAGCGAGCAGACGGGCATCGAGCAGCGCCCCGTGCAGCACGCGGTGATCGTTCGCAATACCGTAACGTTGGCACAACGCATCCAAGGAATTGCGCTGGCCTGGATGAAGCTCTCGAGCATGGCTGAGCGAATCCGTCAGCCGCGAACAGTATCCCGAGAACGGCTGCAATCCAGCCCGCTTGAGCTCCTCGTCGAGAAATCCGCGATCGAACTCGGCGTTATGAATCACCACCTCGGCACCCTGAACGAACTCAATCAGCCCTGACGCAATATCGGAAAAAAACGGTTTGTCTTTGAGTTGATCCCAGGTCATGCCATGGACCTGGGTGGCGCCTTCGTCAATTTCACGTTCGGGGTTGAGCGTGACATGAAAGGTCCGATCAGTGATGCGACGGTCGATGCATTCAATACAGCCAATCTCAATCAGCCGATGGCCCTCCTCGACACGCAGGCCCGTGGTCTCCGTGTCAAGCATGACCCAGCGCATGGGACCTCCGGCTGCGAAGACGATCAAAGAACAATACAACGGAGGGCAACACAAAAAGGGTCAGCAGGGTGCCCAACGTCATTCCGCCTACAATTACCCAACCGATCTGGGATCGGCTCTCGGCGCCCGCGCCTCGGGCCAGTGCGAGCGGGACGGCGCCCAGCACCATGGCACCCGTGGTCATCAAAATCGGACGCAATCGCAACACCGCCGCCTCCACGACCGCATCGCGCATTTCACGGCCCTGCTCTCGGAGTTGGTTGGTAAATTCGACAATCAAAATGCCATGCTTAGTGATCAGCCCGACAAGAGTGATCAATCCAATCTGGCTGTAGACATTCAATGTACCGCCTGTGGCCTGCAGGGCAGCCAAGGCCCCAAGCATCGAAAGCGGAACGGTCAGCATAATCATCACTGGGTCTTTAAAAGACTCAAACTGAGCCGCCAAAACCAAGTAGATGAAAAGCAAGGCCAACACAAAGGTAATGCCAAGGCTGCCTGAGGCCCGAACAAACTCCCGCATCGAGCCGGAGAGATCCGTGGCGTAACCTGCCGTCAGGTGCTTGGCGGCCGACTCTTCCAGATACTTTAAAGCCTCGCCTTGGGTATACCCTGGCGTCAGGTTAGCGCTGACAGTGATCGAACGGCGCTGGCCAAAGTGATTTAGCTGCCGGGGTCCGATCGTTTCCTGAACTCGAACCAAGGAGGAGAGCGGTACCATTTGATTGGCCTGATTCCGCACAAAGATTTTGTTGATGTCATCGGGCGTATTGCGAGCATCCGCCTCGACTTGAACGATGACATCGAATTGTTCCCCCGCACGCTTAAAACGCGTGACCTGCCGGCCGCCCATCATGGTCTCAATCGCCCGGCCAATGGCCTCAACGGAGACACCCATGTCCGCCGCCCGCTCACGATTCACGGTGATGTTCAGCTCCGGCTTATTCAATCGCAGGTCGGTATCGACCCCAAGGAAATTCGGGTTCTTCATGGCGTCGGCCACAATCAAGCCAACAGTTCTGCCCATTGCGTCGTACGAATCCGACGAGGTCACCACAAAACTCACTGGCCGATCGCGAATTGACTGGCCCAATGAGGGCGGCGCGTTGGGGAATGCCAGCACTCCCGGAATCGATGCCATCTGCGGCTGAATCTGTCGAATCATCTGCACAGTCTTGCGGTCGCGCTCGGACCAATCCACAGTCCGCAAGAACGCCACCGCCTGATCAACGGTGGGATTGCCCGCCACAACAAAGACCCGGTCGACCTCAGGCAGCGTCTTGCCGATCGACTCAATTCGTCGGGCGTAGTTCTCGGTGTATTCCAGAGAGGCGCCGTCGGGCCCGCTGATCACGGTAAAGATCACGCCACGATCCTCAATCGGCGAGAGTTCCTGCTTCATATTCACAAACAACACGCCACAGAGCACGGCGACTGCTGTAAACACCCCGCCAATCAGCAATCCGCGGCGTAGCGTCCACTGCAAGAGCCTGCGGTAGTTTTCGGTCAGCCGGTCCAAAAACCGCTCAATTGCCGCAGTAATCGGGCCGCGACGCTCTTCGTGTCGCAGCAATCGGGAACACATCATGGGCGACAACGTCAGCGCCACAAAGCCCGAAACAATCACGGCGCCTGCAAGGGTGAGCGCGAATTCAACGAAAAGCCTGCCGATACGGCCCGTTGTAAATGCGACCGGGGCATACACCGCCGCCAGCGTTAAGGTCATTGCGACCACCGCAAAGCCAATCTCGCGAATGCCCTGAAAGGCCGCCTCAACCGGCTTTATGCCCTCTTCAATATGGCGAAAAATATTTTCCAGCACCACGATGGCGTCATCCACCACCAGCCCGATTGCCAAGACCAGCGCCAGCAGGGTCAGCGTGTTGATCGAAAAGCCGGCAATGAGCATTAGGGTGAACGTGCCGATCAGTGAAACGGGAATGGTGACCAAGGGAATCATTGAGGCCCGGGCCGAGTGCAAGAAAAAGAAGATCACCACTGCCACCAGGATGATTGCCTCAACGATGGTCTTAAAGACTGCCTCAATGGAGCGGTCAATAAAGACCGTGGAGTCGTAGCTGACATTGACCTGCACACCCTCAGCGGCCAGCTCGGCATTGAGTATCGGAACCGAATCGCGCACCGCTTCAGCAAGTGTTAACGGGTTTGCGGTGGCCTGCCGGATTACGCCGATTGCAACCGCACTCTCACCGTTAAAACGGACGCTGCTTCTGACACTTGCTGCATCCACCTCGACCCGGCCGACATCGCGCAGTCGCACTGGATAGCCGCGGACCTGCTTAATAATGATTGCGCCAAACTCCTCAGGCCGATTCAGATCCGTGCGGGTAGTCACGGTGAATTCACGCTGCTGGCTCTCGACTCGGCCAGCCGGAAGCTCCACATTCTGCTGGCCAATGGCAGACTCGACATCTGCAGGTGTCAGGCCATAGGCGGCCAATCGATCACGGTCAATCCAGATCCGCATCGCGTATTTGCGCTCGCCATTGATGCGAACATCAGCCGCCCCCGGCAGAACCTGCAGCCTTGGCTTTACCACTCGGTTCGCGATGTCACTGACCTCAAGCGCTGAGCGGGTCGGACTTGAAAACGAGAGCCAGATGATGGGATTGGCATCGGCCTCGACTTTGGCAATCACCGGCTCATCAACGGACTTGGGCAGCTTGGCCCGCACACGAGAGACCCGATCGCGGACATCTGCGGCAGCGGAATCGGCGTCTTTTTCAAGCCGAAAGGTCACAGTGATCTGGGACTGCTCGGCCCGCGAGATCGATGTAATCACATCAATTGAATCGATACCGGCTAAGGAATCTTCCAGGGGCTTGGTGATCTGGGTCTCAATCACCTCGGCCGACGCGCCGAGATAGCGGGTCTCCACGGTCACAACGGGCGTATCGATTCGCGGATATTCGCGAACCGACAGCCGTGTATAGGAGACCGCACCGATCAAAAGAATGATGAGCGACAGCACCGTTGCGAAAACGGGCCGTTGAATACAGATCTCAGAGAGTTTCATCGGGCAGCGACGCGGTCAGTCGCCTAGGGGGCCTTCTTGGCCGGAGATTTTTCGGGTGGGCCGCCGGGGCCTTTTGCCGGGGCAGGCTCTGCGACTTTCACAGGCACATTGTTGCCGCGAATTTTTATTTGGCCTGCAGTGACCACTACATCATCAGGGGCCAGGCCCTTGATCACTTCGACAACAGCACGCTGATCAAGCCGCGAGCGCAGCCCCGTGACTACTGGTGTCGCGACCGCCTTGCCCTCCACGACCTTAAACACGGTGAGCCGATTCTGTGCGGTGACCAGAGCCTCCTCGGGGATCACGATCGCATTCAGGCGCGACTCCAGCACCAGCCGCACGCGAACAAACATGCCGGGCTTCAGACGGCGAGAGACATCGCGCAGCTCTGCGCGAAGCAGCAGCGATCGGCCCGCCGCGTCAACGGCTGGATCAATCGCGACGACTTTCGCTGGAAAGCTTGCCCCTGCAAATGCATCGGACTGCAGCTGCACGGTCTGGCCCACTGCGAGCCGGCCGCTAATCTGCTCGGGCACGCGAAAATCTGCCTTCATTGAGCTGAGGTCTTCAAGATTGACCAGCTCAACGCCTTCTTTCAAATAATCTCCAACGCTGACCTGCCGAATGCCAATCTGGCCCGCAAAGGGTGCGCGAATCGTCATCTTGTCGAGATTGGCCTGGGCCAGCGCAAGTTTGGCGGCAGCAATCTCTTCAGTGGCCTTGGCATCATCAAGGGCCGCTGCTGAGAGAAATTTTTTCTGAAAGAGTTCTTCTGTGCGCTTTAGTTTTGCGGCGGCAAGATCGCGCTCGGCCCGGGCCTGATTGACCAGCGCCTGCTGTACGGATGCATCAAACACAATCAGCGCATCGCCTTTGGCAACCTCACTGCCATCTGCAAACATGACCCGTGCGATTCGGCCCGGAATTTCAGATTTCAGCACCACCGACTCTGCAGAGCGCAGCGTTCCGACGGCCGTGACCGCGTCCAGCAGCTCGGCCACCCGGACCGGCTCGGCCTCAATCACCACAGGCCCGCCAGCGGCCTTGGGTGCCGGGGCCTGACTCTGGCTATTCATTTTGATGCCGGCCAGGCTTGCTGCGACAAGGCCTGCAATAACAATTGCGAGCACGGCCCAGCGGCGAGCGGATTGAGGAGTCGGCATTATTTCTCGGAAGCAGAGGCATCCAATGCCGCTAGGGTAATGGATTCGACGCCCCGATTGGCCAGCGCATCGGCCCTTTCGTTGCCGAAATGGCCCTGATGGCCCCGGACCCACTCCCAAAAAACGGTGTGGCGGGCGAGCTCATGGTCTAAGGCCTCCCAGAGCTCCTTGTTTGCGACAGGCTTACCGGCCGAGGTTTTCCACTGCTTGCGCTTCCACTGGGCCATCCAGGATTGGACGCCTTTTTGCACATACTGCGAGTCCGTCACGATCAAAATCCTGCAGGAGCGATTCAGGCAGCGCAGGGCCTCGATGACCGCAGTCAGCTCCATCCGGTTATTGGTGGTGTTTGGCGCTCCACCGAATATCTCTTTTTCTTGATTGCCATACTCCAGCAGTGCACCCCAGCCGCCAGGGCCGGGGTTGCCCCTGCAGGCGCCATCGGTATGGATTACGACTTCAGCGGAATTACTCAATGGCTAGCCGCCCCTGCATTCATTGGATGCCGCACCCTGATCGGATGAATCACTCCGATGCAGCCGCACTGAGGAAGCCGTTGCCGCTTTGGCTCCCGTGACTGCCTTGCGATCACGCCAGCTGGGGCCAATGAGCTGCATGTGATGCACGCGTTTAACGGCCATTAGAAAATAAACGCCGCCGGCCATCGGCCACCAGCGGCGGCCCGCTGGATCCATCCACTGCATTCGATTCAGCCAGCGCTCCGACTCAAAAGGCGGCACATAGGCCCCAAAAGCGCTCGCACCGCCAGCGCCCAGATCGAAGTTCAGGAGTCGCAGCCAATCTTTCAGGCGTGGCAGCGAAATCCACGAATGGCCAGAAGGCGGAAAACGCGTCACGGAGCGCGAACTTTTTCGCAGTGCCCATGGGCTCATCGGATTAAACCCCGTGATGACAATCCGGCCCTCAGGGATGAGCACGCGCTGAGCCTCTCGCAAGAGATGGTGGGCATCACGGGCGATCTCCAATGTATGAGGCAGGACCAATAAATCAAGGCTTTCCGTCAGAAAGGGCAACTCATGGGCCGATCCCGCGACCGCCGAGATCGTGCCAGCATCGTCGTTATACTCTGCCGGCGGGCACTGGCCGCTTTTGGGCCATACCATCCGGGCCCGGCATGACATACGATTCGCCCTCAGGGCGTCCAGTGGCAGTGGGCCGATCTGGACCGCGTTGTATCCAAACACATCCTGCAGGCTGCCATCGAGCCAGGCCTGCTCCTCCTGGATGAGACGCCGGCCCAAGGGGGTCTCGCTCCATGGGCCCCAGTCTTGAAAAGGATTGATCAGTGATTCAGGCGATTGCGGCATTTGCCGATAACTATATCTGGGCGATTACCGATGACCAACAGGGCCTTGCGGCGGTGGTCGATCCAGGTGACGCTGGCCCAGTGCTCGACTTTCTTCAGCGCCATCGGCTGCGGCTTGCTGCCATATTGGTGTCGCATCACCACGGCGACCACACCGGCGGAATCGCTGGCCTAAAGGCTGCCCATCAGAGCGCCGCCATGCCAGAGAGGCTGCGGATTTATGGGCCGGCCGCTGAATCGATTCCCGACATTACCGATCCACTACGTGAGGGCGATTTAATTGTGCTCGACGGGCTCGACTGCAGATTGCAGGTCATTGAGGTTCCGGGTCACACGCGGGGCCATATCGCCTTTTATGGTCAACATCAGGCTGCGCCGGTGCTCTTTTGCGGAGACACACTTTTTGCGGCCGGATGTGGCCGGCTTTTTGAGGGGTCCGCCGCACAGATGTGGACTTCACTGCAAAAGCTTGCGAGCCTTCCCGAGCAGACTGCGGTCTATTGCGCCCATGAGTACACCCTTGCCAATCTGCGTTTTGCATGCGCTGCATATCCGCATCATCGTGCAATCGCCAATCGATTGGCCGAAGTGAAATCGCTTCGTGATCAAGAGCGCATCACACTGCCCAGCACGATCGCAGTCGAGCGCAGCACCAACCCGTTTCTGCTGTGCGCCGATGCGCAGGCATTTGCCGAACTGCGGCAGCAAAAAGACAGCTTTCGCGGATAATCGGGGCCAATGCGACTTCTCACCCTCTTGGCGGTCTCGCTTGCGCTTTCTGGCTGTGTGGTTGCACCGCCGGGCCCCGCCCCTGCTAGCGGCTCAGCCCCGGTGACCTCGGCGGCCACGGCCCAAAAGCCGCCGTCGGCCCGCGGCCCAGCCGAGCGGGCCGCAGCACCCGTGGCATCAGCCCCCCGTGATGAATCATCCCAGACTGCGGGCGGCAGCGCTGCTGCAATGCCAATTCTTCAGACCGCCCGCTATGAGGTCTTGACCGACCGCATCGTTGCCGGGTTTGCAATGCCGCCCTTGCAGCTGGCCTTGGTCGAGCAGCACGAGCGTTGGATTTTGCGGAATCCGGAATACTTAAAGCGTGTCTTAGAGCGCGGCGGAAAATATCTGTATCACATTGTCGAAGAGCTCGAGACCCGTAATATGCCGACCGAGCTTGCGCTGCTGCCCATTGTCGAGAGCGCGTTTGTGCCCAATGCGCTCTCCAAAGCAAAAGCGGCTGGCCTCTGGCAGTTCATTCCCTCAACTGGCCGCATCTACGACCTAGAGCAGAACTGGTGGATGGACCAACGTCGCGATGTTATCGAGTCCACCCGGGCAGCGCTTGATTATTTGCAGCGGCTCTATGAACTGCAAGACAAGGACTGGTTTCTTGCTTTGGCCAGCTACAACTGGGGCGAGAATGCCGTCTTGCGGGCCCGCAAGCGAAATGCTGCGGCAGGCCGGCCCACCGATTACGCCAGCCTAAAAATGCCCAAAGAGACACAGAACTATGTGCCCAAGCTGATTGCCCTTCGCAATGTGCTTTCACGGGCCAATGAACATGGACTCACGCTGCCTGTGATTCCGAATCGGCCATTTTTTGTGGTGATTGATAAGGAACAGTCCATCGACTTATCGTTGGCGGCCCGCTTTGCCGGCATGACGATTGCGGAATTCACCGAACTCAATCCGTCGCTGAACCGTCCGGTCATCACGGTGACCCGAACCGACCGCATCATCTTGCCTGCGGATCGGGCGGCCGACTTTCAGCAGCAGCTGCAGGACCATATCGCCCGCGGCCTGCCCCTGGTGACCTGGAAGCCCTACACGCTCAAAGAAAATGACACCCTGCTGACCTTGGCAAAGCGGGCCGGCATCGCGACGCAGGATCTCATCCGCGCCAATAGCCTGAAGCAAAATGCGCGGCCGCTGCCCGGCACGGTGCTGCTGGCACCCATGGCACTCGATAGTCCTGAGCCTGCCATCGAGACCACATTGGCGCGCTTCACCGGATCGCGTGTGATTGAAAAAGAAACTCTGGGGCCGGTCTATCACCGGGTCACCAAGAAAGATAGCCTTGCGAAAATTGCAAAGCGCTATGGCGTTACTGCCAGTGATCTGAAGTCCACCAATCAGCTCGAGGGCGAACCTGTTGTTGGGCAGCGGCTTTTGATTCGGCCCGCCCGGACCCAGACCGTGGTGACCGATGAGCGCGGCAAGCGCACGGTACTGTCTTCTGCCGAGGCAGCCAACCTTCCACCAGCTGATCCTGCCGCGAAAAAAGCACCGCCGCGTAAAGCCACGGAAAAGAAAAAAGCAAACCCTGAGAAGAAGAAAGCCAGTCCAGAGAAGAAAAAATCCTCGGAACAAAAGAAAAGCCCGGCGAAATCACCGGGCAGTTCTGAGACAAGAGCAAGCTCCTAGCGCACATTACGCCGGCGCGCGGACTCCTGCTAGGCGGCGATGGCGGTGCGACGCGGGCTCACCATTCGAATCCGCTTTGAAAAATCCGCAAGGGCTGCAATGCCGGAGGCTTCGGCACGATTGCACCACGACTGCAGGCCCGCCACTGCCTGCTCGACCGACAGATGCCGAAGGCTCCACATGGTCTCAAACTCTTTTCGAAGCTCGGTCCATTTCTCGACCACTGCCGGCTGAAACTGGGCACGACGGGCATGCTTTTTAAATGATTTCGAAAGCATGGCCATCAGCTCATATTTGTGTGAAATCACCGCCTCCACCGTGTCAGCATCAATCTGATTGCGCGCGGGATCAAGAAACATTTCGGCTGGCAGCGCCCGTGGCTTGGCCAGGCCGAGCATCGCCAGGCATCGGATGTAGAGCCACCCGATATCGAACTCATACCACTTCGAAGACAGCTTTGGCGATGTGGCAAATGTGTGGTGATTGTTATGCAGCTCTTCGCCGCCGATCAGAATGCCCCAGGGCAGAATATTGGTGCTGGTATCGGGGCTTTTGAAATTGCGATAGCCCCAGAAGTGTCCAATGCCATTGATGACACCTGCAGCCAACAACGGAATCCAGGCCATCTGCACCGCCCAGACAGCAGCGCCGACCACTCCGAAAAGCATCACATCCACAATCAACATCAGCGATACGCCGAGTACGCTGTGCTGAGAATAGACATGGCGTTCCACCCAATCATCGGGCGTGCCGTGGCCATAGCGCTCCACAAGCTCACGATCCGCAGCCGCCACACGGTAAAGCTCGGCACCCCGCCATAAGACGGTATCAATGCCGCGGGTCTGCGGGCTGTGGGGATCTTCTTCGGTCTCGCATTTGGCGTGGTGCTTGCGGTGAATTGCCGCCCATTGCTTGGTCACCATTCCAGTTGTCATCCAGAGCCAGAAGCGCAAGGGGTGCGAGATCAACGGATGCAGCTCCAGCGCGCGATGGGCCTGACAGCGGTGCAGATAGACGGTAACCCCAATGATGGTGAGATGGGTCGCCGCCAGCGTAAAGAGCACGATTGCGCCAGCGCCCCAGCCTGTGAGGCCGTAGCGAACAAAATCCCACAGCACAGCGACAGCTGGCAGTTCCAAAAATGCGGTCATTGCGTCCAACAAGATCTCCCTTGATGCCCGGGGCCGAAAAATCCACGGCAAACGGGCCTTCTGTTATCAAAACCTCGGGATTATCCCACCCCCCTGCCTTAACTTCCAGCCCTGACCATACAAGCGGCGAAAAATCCATCAGACCCCGCCCGATGGGGCCACAGCATGAGATCGCCGGCGGCATTTAAAGACTGCCAGTCGGATGGAATTCTGATCCGCTGACGCGCCAAGACCTCGGCGGCGGGAACCCGACTGAATTCGGGACAACCCGATAAGAATCGCTCAACCAGCGCTTCATTTTCCTGCGGCAAGAGGCTGCAGGTGGCGTAAATCAATCGGCCGCCTGGTCTGACCAGCCGTGATGCTGCCCGAAGAATTGCCTCCTGTTGCTGCTGAAGCGTGGCGACAGACTCCGGCCCAATGCGCCACTTTAAATCGGGATTTCTGCGCAGAGTGCCCAGGCCACTACAAGGCGCATCCACCAAGACGGCATGGGCCTTTAACGACAGACGTTTAATGCGATCGTCATTTAGGCCCGAGATCGCAATCGGCCAGACATTCGATAGCCCGCTGCGCACAAGCCTTGGCTTAAATCGTGCCAGGCGGGCCGCAGAAGTATCGAGTGCATACAGCCTTCCGGTGTTGTCCATTGCCGAGCCGAGGGCCAGAGTCTTGCCGCCAGCGCCAGCGCAGAAATCAACAATGAACTCTCCGCGCCGCGCAGCGACCAGTGCCGCAATGATCTGGCTACCCAAATCCTGGACTTCAATAAATCCCTCGCGAAACGCGCGACCGCGCTGAAGCGCCGGCTTGCCCTCAATTCGCAATGCGCCATCGAGGGCTGCCAAGGGCTGCGCCTGAATGCCATCGCGACTTAGCATCGCCTGCACATCGGCCACCGATGCCCGAATCGTATTGACGCGAAGATCCAGCGGCGCGGTCTGACGAAGTGCATGCGCACAGGCACGCGCCTCCTGCGCTCCGATCGCAGCAATCAGGGCCTGCGCGATCCAGGCCGGAATACTCTCGCGCAGAAACGGATCTACCTCGGCCGACTCCACCTGCGGCAGGCCCTCACGCCAGATCCGATCGGTTGAATCGCGATCGGCCTCCGGAGGAAGCGGCTCCTGTGCCTGCAGCACGCCTAAGATCGCAAGCCGCCAATGGAGCCGATCTTTCGCAGTCGCATGGGCGAGATGCTCAAACCAGCTGAGATTACGCAGGACCGCCCAGGCACTTTCTGCATAAAAATGCCGATCGCGGGCGCCCATCTCAGGATGAGACTTAAAAAAACGCGACATCGTGCCATCGGCAGGCGCCGAGAACTCCAGCAAATTGCCAATCAGCGCTGCCAGCGTCGCCAGCCGTCCTGCTGGCGCAGGCTTTCGGCTTACGCGAGATCGGGATGCAGTCGGCACGGCATAAATTGAGTTGGAAACGCGCCCTCACCCCGATTGATGATCCGGTCTCCCCGCATCATCAACTGCCCAGAGAGCCAGGCCGCAATCGCCATTGGATAAATCTCATGCTCCATTTTCAGCACACGCGCGGCAAGCGCTTCGACGGTATCGTCCGGATGTACCGGCACAACGGCCTGCGCAAGGATGGGCCCATGATCCAGCTCAGCCGTCACCAGGTGCACGGTGCAGCCATGGACTCTGACCCCCGCATCAAGGGCCTGCTGATGTGTCTCCAGGCCCTTAAATGCAGGAAGCAGGGAGGGATGAATATTGACCAGCCGATTGCGAAATCGCACGCAGAATTCGGCGGTCAGCAGCCGCATGAATCCCGCCAACACCACCAGGTCTGGACTATGGGTCTCAAGCTTCTGGGCAAGCGCCGCGTCAAAGGCCTTGCGATCGGGGAATTGAGTATGGTCGAGGACCTCCGTCGCAATCCCTTTGGCGCGGGCAATCTCAAGGCCGGGCGCGTTCGGCCGGTTGGAAATCACCGCAGCCACCGAAATCGGCCAGCCATGACGCTGGATTGCACCGAGCAGTGCATCCAAATTGGAACCGCGTCCCGAGATCAGCACCGCTAGCCGCTTCATAAGGCCTCGATTCTAGCGGCCCCCTATAATCCACCGTTTCCATCTTAGCCCGGAAAGCCCGCATAACATGCTGATTTTTCAAGGAATTTCCCCTCGCCGCAGGCCGCCCTCGGGCCGCGCGGTCACGATCGGAAATTTCGATGGTGTTCACCTCGGACATCAGGCCCTGATTGGTCGCACTGTGACGCTGGCCCAACAGCAGGGTCTAAAGAGCGCGCTGGTGACCTTTGAGCCCCATCCCCGGGCCTATTTCAGCCCCCAGAGTGCGCCGGGAAAAATTCAAGGCCTGCGTGCCAAGGCCGCCGTATTGGCCGGCCTCGGCGTTGATGAGCTCTGGATTCTGCGCTTTGGCCAGTCCCTGGCCACGATGTCTGCAGAAGACTTCATGCAGAAATTTCTTTTTGAATCAATGCAGGCAAAAGAATTGGTAATTGGCGATGACTTTCGATTTGGCGCTCGGCGCCGCGGCAACCTGGAGTTGCTGCAGCAGGCCTCAGGCCAGTTCGGCTGGCGTGTCCATTGCATCAACGCAGTGCATGCCGGTGGCGAGCGTGCCTCGAGCTCGCGTCTGCGCGCACTGCTTGCACGTGGCGAGATTCGCGAGGCTGAGGCCTTAATGGGCCATCCCGTTTTTCTCTCCGGCCATGTCATCCACGGCAAAAAACTCGGCCGAGAGCTTGGCGTTCCGACCCTTAATATTCCAGTGCCGCGCAGCCTGCTGCTCTCGGGTGTCTTCGTGGTCAGTGTGAGCGGCCTGGCGGATGCGCCAATTGCCGGTGTTGCCAGCCTGGGCCACCGGCCGACGATTGAACAATCAGGCCGACTGCTCTTGGAAGTACATCTCTTTGATTGGTCTGGCGATGCCTACGGAAAAATTGTGCAGGTCACCGTTCATGAAAAACTCCGTGACGAGGCACGCTTTGAGAGCCTGCAGTCCATGACCGAGCAGATGCATCTTGATCTCCAGCAGGCCCGGCAGTACTTCAGCCAACATGTCCACTAATTCCCGCGCTATGTCTGAAAAAAATTCTCCCGCTGAATCCGGATCGCAAGACAGCACTCTGAACTTACCGAAGACCAGCTTTCCGATGCGCGGCGACCTGCCCAGGCGCGAGCCCCAGTGGGTCGCAGAGTGGCAGGCAGCGGGCGTCTATCGACGGATCCGGGCCCGCACCGCTGGCCGACCACTCTTTGTGCTTCACGATGGCCCGCCTTACGCAAATGGCGATATTCACATCGGCCATGCGGTCAATAAGATTCTCAAAGACATGATTGTGAAATCGAAGACCCTGGCGGGCTTTGATGCACGCTATGTGCCCGGATGGGACTGCCACGGCATGCCGATTGAGATTCAGATTGAAAAGCAATTCGGCAAGGCCCTGCCCACCCGCGAAGTCCAGCAGAAATCGCGGGCCTATGCCGCTGAACAAATTGAGCGGCAGAAAAAAGATTTCATCCGACTCGGCGTGCTGGGCCAATGGGATGCGCCCTACACCACGATGGCCCCAAAAAATGAGGCCGATGAGTTGCGGGCCCTCAAGAAAATTCTGGAAAAGGGATTTGTCTTTCGTGGTCTCAAGCCCGTGAATTGGTGTTTCGACTGCGGCTCTGCCCTGGCCGAGGCCGAAGTGGAATATGCGGACCGCGGCGATCCCGCCATCGATGTTGCATTCGAGGCGGATTCGGATGCCAAGCTGGCAATCGCTCAGGCCTTTGGGGTCCCGGCAGCGACACTTCAGGGCGAGATTGCCGCCGTGATCTGGACCACCACACCTTGGACGATTCCGGCCAATCAGGCCTTAAACGCCCATCCGGAATTCCAATATGCCCTGGTTGAAATCACCGGCCCCGCGGAGACCGCAGGACACCGGAAATTCCCGCCGAATCTTCGCTACCGCTGGCTGCTGCTGGCCCAAGACCGTGTGCAGGCCTGCCTTGCCGCATGGGGCTTATCGGGCAAGATCGCAGGCCATTGCGTTGGACTGAAGCTGCAAAATATTCGGCTGCATCACCCGCTGTCGCGCGCCCACGACGGCTATGCCCGGAGCGGCCCGATTCTGACGGCCCAATATGTAAATCTTGATTCGGGCACTGGCATCGTGCATTCATCTCCCGCCTATGGCATTGAGGATTTTTTATCGTGCAAATCCGCGGGCATGGCCGATGAAGAGATTCTGACCCCGGTCATGGGGGATGGGCGCTATGCGGCTGGACTGCCGCTCTTTGGCGACCTGACGATTTGGGATGCCAATCCAAAAATTGTTGCCGCCTTGGCGCAGGCCGGAACGCTCATGCATTCCGAGCGCATCACCCACAGCTATATGCACTGCTGGCGACACAAATCGTCCGTGATTTACCGGGCGACCAACCAGTGGTTCGCCGGCATGGACATTGCGCCGCACGGTGGTGGCAAGAGCCTGCGCGCGCTTGCCCTTGCCGGCATTGAGTCCACCGCCTTTTATCCCCAGTGGGGCAAGGCGCGGCTGCATGCCATGATCGCCAATCGGCCTGACTGGACACTATCGCGCCAGCGGCAGTGGGGCGTGCCGATGGCGTTTTTTATTCATAAAGAAACGGGCGCCCTCCATCCCCGCACCGCCGAGCTGCTTGAGGCTATTGCAAAGCGTGTCGAGGCCTCGGGTATCGAGGTCTGGCAGAGCATTACCGCAGAGGAAATGCTGGGCGATGAGGCGGCCTCCTACGTCAAAAACTCCGACACATTGGATGTCTGGTTCGACTCGGGCACAACCCACGAGACCGTGCTGCGCGGATCCCATGCCCAGGAATCAATCTTTCCTGCGGATTTGTATCTCGAAGGCAGCGACCAGCATCGCGGCTGGTTTCATTCATCGCTGCTCACCAGCTGCATGATCAATGGTGTTCCACCGTACAAAGCACTGCTGACCCACGGATTTGTGGTCGACGGTGAGGGCCGCAAAATGAGTAAATCGGTGGGCAATGTGATCGCGCCGCAGAAGGTCTCTGACACCATGGGCGCCGATATCCTGCGGCTCTGGGTAGCCAGCACCGACTACTCGGGTGAGCTCTCCATCTCCGACACGATTCTGAAGCGCGTCGTGGAATCGTATCGGAGGATTCGCAATACGCTGTGTTTTCTACTGGGCAATCTCAGCGACTTTGATCCCGCACGCGACAGCATGCCGGCAGCAGAATTGGCAGAGATTGACCAATATGCGCTGGCACTCGCCGCCGACATGCAGCGGCAGACCCTTGAGGATTTCAGCCGCTATGCGTTTCATCCCGCAGTCGCACGACTGGTGAGTTTTTGCTCCGAAGACCTAGGTGCTTTTTACCTCGATATCCTGAAAGATCGGCTCTACACCTGCGGCCGCAACTCGCGGGCCCGCCGATCGGCGCAGACTGCCTTGTGGCAGATCACGGAGATGATGACCCGTCTGATGTCACCCTATCTGTCGTTCACCGCCAATGAGGCCTGGCAGAGTCTGCATCAGTCCAGCGGCTTAGATCCTCAGGCCACGATCTTCGAGGAGGCCGCCCACAACATCATCGAGGTGCCCCATGCGGCAGGCTTGCTCGCCAAATGGTCATCGCTTCGCGCCGCGCGGGCTGAAGTGCTTAAGGCAATTGAGATTCAACGCGAGGCGGGCGCTGTAGGCTCATCGCTTCAGGCCACAGTGGAAATTCGTGCAGGCCAAGCCATCGGGGCGCTGCTCAATGACTTAGGCGAGGGCCTGAAATTCGTCATGATCACCTCTGCGGCCCATGTCGTGATTGATCCACAGCTTGCTGCCGACGCGGTCTCTGTACGCGTGAGTGCGCTGTCAGACCCCAAGTGCAGCCGCTGCTGGCATCTGCGGCCCGAAGTCGGCCAAGACCCGGCCCATCCCCAGCTCTGTAGCCGCTGTGTCAGCAATCTCTTCGGCGAAGGTGAGCGCCGTGCCATCGCTTAAACGCCGCGGTCTGAATTCAGCGGCAGGCCGCTGGACGCTGCTGATCCTGCTGCTGGTGGGGCTGGATCAGCTCAGTAAGCTGGTGATCGTCAATAGCTACGCACTCGGAGAACAGACCAGCCTTACAGGCTGGTTCAATATCGTTCGCGTCCACAACACGGGCGCTGCCTTCAGTTTCCTGGCCGATGCAGGCGGCTGGCAGCGCTGGTTTTTTATCGGGCTGGGTGTGGTCGCCGTAATCACACTCGGCATTCTCATGGTGCGACATGCAGGCCAGCGGGGCTTTGCGGCCGCTGCCGCCCTGATCATTTCTGGCGCTATCGGTAACACCATTGATCGGGCGACCTGGGGCTATGTGGTGGACTTTATTGACTGGCATGCCGGGGGCTGGCACTGGCCTGCGTTTAATTTTGCAGACAGCTACATCACGATCGGCGCTATCGTGCTGGTGCTTGACGAGCTTTCACGCGTTCGGCGAGGATGAGCCATGCGGCTTTTGCATCGTCATTTCATCATTGGAGTTACCGGCGGGATTGCAGCCTATAAGACCTGCGAGCTGGTCCGACGGCTTCAAGACGAGGGGGCGACTGTGCAGGTCATCATGACCGAGGCCGGCAGCCGATTTGTCTCCGCCCTCACCTTTCAGGCGCTTTCGGGCCGGCCGGTTTATACCGATGCCTGGACAAGCCCCAGCGGCAGTGGGCCCGCCAATGGCATGCCCCATATCGATCTCTCGCGCGAGGCTGATGGCATTCTGATTGCGCCTGCAAGCGCTGATTTCATTGCGCAGCTGGCCAACGGCCAGACCGAGAGCCTGCTGGCCACACTCTGTCTTGCGCGTGAAATTCCACTGCTGATTGCGCCCGCCATGAATCGGCAGATGTGGCAAAACGCGGCTACTCAGCGCAATATCGCCACCCTGCGGTCAGATGGGGCTGCAATCCTCGGGCCGGGCAGCGGTGACCAGGCCTGCGGAGAAATTGGTGATGGACGCATGCTGGAGCCCGCCGAACTGCTGCAGCACTTGGTGGATCACTTCGGGCCAGACTCCGGCGCCCGTCAAGCCGCTCAATTCCCCAACATTCGCGGCATCTTGCAAGATGCATCCGTCGTGATCACGGCAGGGCCCACATTTGAGCCAATTGATCCGGTGCGCGGCATTACCAATCGCTCATCGGGCAAGATGGGCTTTGCGATAGCGCAGGCCGCAGCCCGGGCGGGTGCCCGCGTGACGCTGATTGCAGGCCCTGTGTATCTTGCGACTCCCGAAGGTGTCGCCCGCATTGATGTTCAGACCGCAGAGCAGATGCATCAGGCGGTGATGGACTGCATTGAAAAGACCACGGCCGAGATTTTTATCGGTGTTGCGGCTGTTGCGGACTGGCGGCCCGAGACGACACAGGCAGGAAAAATCAAAAAAAGTTCAGGCAGCCTGCATGACATTCACTGGGTCGAGAATCCCGATATTCTCGCTGCCGTTGCCCGCCGGCAGCCGGCACCGATCTGCGTTGGCTTTGCCGCGGAAAGCGGAAGCCTTGATGATCTCCGCACATTGCTGCCTGCCAAGCGTGAACGCAAGCAGGTCCCCCTGCTGATTGGCAATATCGGTGACAAGACCTTTGGTGAAGATACCAATCAAATCATGCTTTGTGATGCCAACGGCATCACGCTACTGCCGCCCGCACGCAAACTTGAACTTGCACATCATGTATTGACCCATATCGCGACCCTGCGAAACCACTCCAGATGAAAATCGACGTCAAAATTCTTGATCCGCAGCTCCGAGATCAACTGCCCAGCTATGCCACTGCGGCCTCTGCCGGTTTGGATCTTCGGGCCTGTATCGCCGCGCCCCTTGTGCTTGCGCCAGGGCAGGCCGAATTAATTCCGACTGGACTCGCCATCTACATTGCCGATCCAGGCTATGCGGGAATGATCCTGCCAAGATCGGGGCTCGGCCATAAGCACGGCATTGTCTTGGGAAATCTTGTTGGCTTAATTGACGCCGATTATCAGGGGCCGCTCATGGTCTCGGCCTGGAATCGGGGCACTGCCGCCTTTACGCTCAATCCAATGGAGCGGCTTGCCCAGCTGGTGATCGTGCCGGTGAAGCAGGTGGACTTTCATGTGGTCGATGAATTCACATCGACCGATCGGGGCCAGGGCGGCTTCGGCAGTACCGGCCGCAGTTAAGGCCTACTTTAAGACCTGAAATAAATTATTGAAGTCGTCGGTCCAGGAACGCAGTCCAGCAATTGGCGCAATCTCCACGGCCTTATCGCGCACTGCCCGCGAGGCCAAGAGCTTTTGGTTTTTGGTGACCAACACCCAGTCGGAGAGGGCCAAGACACCGCGGGTGTCGTCGGCCGGTTCGTCCTCAAGCAATACGGCCTGGTAGCCCGCCTCTTCAGCGATCCGGCGCACCACCGGCGCAAGGTTGAGATAGCGGTTGGTGACATGAAAGGCGATCACCCCCTCGGCCTTTAAATGCCGCAGGTAGACCCCAAGGGCCTCACGGGTCATCAGATGAATCGGGATTGAGTCACTTGAAAATGCATCAATCACCAAGACATCAAAACCGTTGGCCGGTTCACGCTCCAACACCAGCCGCGCATCACCAAGTGCAAAGCTCACGTCAGCCGGCGAATCCTGAATGTAGGTGAACTCCCGCTTGGCAATATCGATGACCTGCGGGTTGATCTCATACATCCGATAGTGGTCGCCCTTGCGGCCATAGGCGGCCAGCGTGCCCACACCCAAACCAATCACGCCCATACGGATGCCTTGCAAAGACTGCTGGCCCATCTCTTTGATGGTGATTCCAACGCCGGAATTGGGTCCGTAATAGGTGGTGGGCTCCTGGCGATGGGCAGTGCTCGTGTCCTGCAGCCCATGCAAAATCAAACCATGCACGAGCCGGCGAATCGGAGCCTCGGCCCCGGCTGTGGCCCGCTCGGTAATGCGCAGCGTGCCGTAGAAATTTCGCGCGCCATAAATGCTGTCATAGGTCCGTTCTTCGAAATGCAGCTGCGTGTAGAAGCTGCAGACCGCCAGACTCACCAGGCTGCCGCCGATAAAGACAATCCGCAGCGGCCCTTTGCCATTTCGCAGGCCAATCCAGGCGCCCGCCACGCCCACCAGCATCAGCGCAAGCGGCAGCTCCCAGTAATAAGAGAAAATCCTTGGCGCAACCGTCGACACCAGCAGGCCGCCAACAGCGCCGCCCAGTGCAATCATGAAATAGAAACGGGTCAGATAGCGGGCCGCGGGCTTGGAATGTGCAAGCTCGCCATGGCAAAACAAGCAGATTAAAAATAGGCCCAGCAAATACAGCGGAATGGCGACATCAATATCCAGAATGCCCTGATCCGTGGTCAGGCCCCAGGCCATGAATGCCGCCAACACCATTGCCGGCAGCATCATGTTGTTGCGCAGATACCAGCCCCTGCCCCTGCGGCCCTCAAAGGCAATGACAAAGGTCAGCAGATACAGCGACAGCGGCAGCACCCAGAGAAAGGGGATTGACGCAATGTTCTGGGTAATGTGGCTGGATACCGAGAGCAACAGCATGGTGGCAAGGGCGGCCAGGCCAAACCACTGCAGCACCTCTGCAGCCCCTGGCGGTGATGGTGGTGCGGCATCCGATGCGGCACTCTCGGTCGCGACATCGAGGGCCTGCGATGGGCTTTCTTTTTTAAGTGTTGGCCGCTGCGCCTGGCGGGCTGAACGCAAGGCAACCGTTAATCCGAGCACCACGAAAACGCCATACAGCAGGCTCCAGGCAATTGCCTGATGCTGGGTCGCAACCCAGGTCTCAATGGCAAAGGGGTAAGCCAAAAGGCCCAGCAGTGATCCGAAATTCGATAAGGCAAATAAGCGATAGGCCCGCTGGGCCACTGCGGGGCTGAGTTGCTCACGCGCAAACCAAGACTGAATCAGCGGCCCTGTGGTGGAGAGCATGAAATACGGCAGGCCAATCGTGACGGTCAGTAGCCCTAGGATTCGCCATAAAGGCTCCTCGTCACCGGTAGGCTTCCAGTGCACCCCAGCCACAATTGGCAGTGCCGTCAGACTGGCAATAAGAAGTACCGCATGTAGCATCGACTGACGCTTGGCAGAAAACTGCTGAACAAGATCGGAATAGGCGTAGCCGGCCAGCAGCACCAGCTGAAAAAAAGTCAGACAAGTGGTCCAGACGCCGGCCGAGCCCCCAAACCAGGGCACGATCTGTTTGGCGATGATCGGCTGGACCATGAACAGCAGAATGCTGGAGACCAGCACCGTCAGCGCAAACAGCAGCATCAGATCAGCCTTGCGTCCAGTCGCCGGCCATCGGCAACAAAGCTTCGAATGCCCTCAGCGAGCTTTTCGCTGGCCATGGCGTCTTCATTGAGCACAAACCGAAATAAAGCCTCGCTGGTATTGAGAGTCGCGCCGGCCTGGGTCTGCCGGGCCTCCTCAGGATCCAGCACACGATTCAGTGTCGCATCCTGATCCATGGCCTGCAGCTGCTGCAAAAGCTCGGGGCTTACGGTCAAGAGATCGCAGCCCGCAAGGGCCAAGACCTGATCAACCGAACGAAAGCTTGCGCCCATCACCTCGGTATGAAAGCGATGCTGCTTTAGGTAGTTGTAAATGCGCTTCACCGAGATGACCCCAGGATCCTGATCCGGGGAATCCCATTGCTGTCCATTTTTTTTATGCCAATCGCTAATCCGGCCCACAAACGGCGAGATCAGTCGGGCGCCAGAGTCCGCCGCAGCCGCTGCCTGCACCAGACTGAAGATCAGTGTGACATTACAGGCAATCGATTTTTGTTCGAGCTCACGTACTGCCCGAAGCCCCTCCCAGGTGGCGGCGATTTTGATCAGAATACGTGCGCGATCAACGCCGCGGGCTGCATAGGCAGCGATAATTTTTTCTGCCTCAGCCACCATGGCGGCGGTATCAAAGGAAAGCCGCGCATCCACCTCGGTCGAAACACGGCCCGGCACGATCTTTAGAATTTCGCAGCCGAATGCCACCAGCACCTCGCGGCTGCGGTCGGCAACCTTCGTGCTTTTGGTCTGTGCTTTCACCTGCTCCACGATGCTCGCGTATTGCGGCTGCTCCAGGGCGCGCACGATCAGCGTGGGGTTGGTCGTTGCGTCCTGCGGCTGATAGGCCCGCATGGACTCAAAGCTGCCGGTGTCGGCCACTACCGTGGTGAAGCGTTTTAGGGCCTCCAGGGCATTCGGAGGGGTTTCGGCTTCGGAGGGTCGCATCTCAAAGGCATAAAAAAAATCGGGCATGGCCCGGAGAATCCGAATCATGCCCGAATTTACAAGGCGCCGGGGCCAGATGCGGGCCCCGATGCCCACCACAGGACCAGCGTTAGGTCAGCATGTCTGACCAGATGTTACGGGCCCAGCCCATCGCATAGTTACCCTCCAGCTCGGTCGGGCCGGTGCTTAAGCCGCCCGAGCCCGGAACGGTCTTCATGGTCTTGTCCTTCTCGTCGTAGGCATGAACGCTGGCGACGTGCACGACATTCTTGGCGTCCACAAAGCTGTAGCAGGTGTTGGCCATCATGCTCGCCATGGGAGCCCGGCCATTCATCAGCTCAACAATCGCAGCCGCTGCGGTCTTGCCATGCTGATTGGCCATATGGCCCGATTTCGGCATTGCCGGAGCGGAGAGGGTGGCATCCCCCAGAACGTGGATATTCTTGTGTACCAGGGACTCCATGGTGATCCAGTCCACGCCACACCAGAGGTTGTTGACGTTCACGAGGCCGGACTTCATCGCGATGTCACCCGCCCGATGCGGCGGCACGACGTTGAGCACATCACCTGTCACACGATCACCCGTTTCAGTGGTGAGCCGACGGCCCTTCACATCGACCTCGGTGACCACCATATTGGGCCGATATTCAACCATGCCGGGATAGAGATCCGCCCAGGCCTTCATAAAGAGTCCCTTCTTGGACACGATATCCGGATTGCCATCCATGATGATGACTTTGCTGCGGGTGTTGCCTTTGGACTTAAACAGATGGGCCACCTGGCAGGCACGCTCATAAGGTCCCGGCGGGCAACGATAGGGCGCCTTCGGAATCGACAGCACATAGACCCCACCATTGGGCACCGCATCGAGCTGGGCCTTCAGTGCCACGGTCTGCGGGCCGGCACGCCATGAGTGCAGGATGGTCTTTTGGGCTTCGTCGTTGAGGCCTTGGATTGCATTGAAGTTAAAGTCAATGCCCGGCGAAACCACAAGGCGGTCGTAGGATAGATCCGCGATCTTGCGCAGCGAGATGGTCTTTTTAGCAGGATTGATCGAGAGCACCTCATCATTGAGCACGATCACGCCGCGCTCACGCAGGCCCATGTAGCTGTGGGTGATGGTCTCCATCTTCTGGCTTCCGCCCAAGACCAGGTTGGAGATCGGGCAGGACACAAAGTTGCGCTCGCGCTCGATCAAATAAACCTCGATGGCGCCGCGTGACCAATGGTTGATGTACTTGGCTGCGGTAGCACCGCCATAGCCGCCGCCGATCACAATCACGCGGCCAATTTTCTTCACGGGGGCCGGTGCCTCATCAACGGCGGCACAGCCGGCCAGGCCAGTCGCGGCAAGGGCCGCACCCGCCTTGAGCAGTCCGCGGCGATTTTCAAAATCCTTTGACATGGTGTTCTCCTTTTCCCTGATGCCGTTTATTTCTTTTTCTGTGCGGAAAAATAGGCTGCCAGATCTGCAATTTGTTGATCTGAGTAGCCCTTCGCGATTTGATGCATCAGTGTGGCGGGACGCTCACCGCTGCGAAACGCATTCATATTTTTAATGAAGGTCGCACGGTCATAACCCGCAAGCGACACCATGCCGCCCACACTGTTGCCATCGGTGCCGTGACAGTTCGCGCAGTTCGCTGCGAGATAACGGATCTTGCTGAGATCCTGAGCCATGGCGGGAGCCTGGGCAGCAATCAATGCCGCCCCAATCGCAGTCGCGAGACCGAGTTTTAGGCGCATAGTTCTTCTCCTGAGTGGTTATTCTTAACAACGACGAAATTGTGTCAGAAAGTATGCCCTTCGCCGGGCATGCTCAGGGAAAACCCAAGTCAAACGCTGAAAGACTTCAGGGTTGTTGCAGGCTTAGACGATCAACTCGGGGTTGTCTTTGCGGCGATTCACTGCGGGCGGCTTGGATTCTTCGTCTTTGGGGAACTCCAGCACCACCCGATCCCCCTGCTCGGCATCGATTGCGACATGCACACGGCCGCCATTGACCAGCCGGCCAAAGAGCAGCTCATCGGCCAGGGCCTTGCGAATGGTGTCCTGGATCAGGCGCTGCATTGGCCGGGCGCCCATCTGGGGATCAAAGCCCTTCTTGGCGAGGTAGGTCCGCAGCGACTCGGAGTAGGAGATTTCAACTTTCTTCTCGGCCAGCTGCTGCTCCAGCG
>Ga0194110_10000707_pt1 | contig 43312 bp, 39 predicted proteins | sample TA2Kig1200mmetaG_FD_146192 | JGI IMG/M metagenome (GOLD analysis project Ga0194110, IMG submission 146192) | Freshwater microbial communities from Lake Tanganyika, Tanzania - TA2015032 Kigoma Deep Cast 1200m | ecosystem: Environmental > Aquatic > Freshwater > Lake | place: Tanzania: Lake...
TTTGAACTACATTACATCCCTCTTGAAGAGAAGGAAATTTAAGGAGGCTCTTCGGCTTCTCTCAGAAAAGGTGTTGGACTGGTCAGGAGGAACGAATATTGGTATGGCGCTTCATCAATTACATCAACGCTACTCCAATCTTCTCCACCCTAATCGTACGCTCTTCTTCATCTTCAGTGACGGTTGGGATCGAGGAGAAACTACGCTCTTAGATTTGGAGATGAGAAACTTAAAAAGACTGGCAAAGAGATTGATCTGGCTCAATCCCCTCCTTGGAAGCCAAAATTATCAACCCTTGTGCAAAGGGATGTTAACAGCCCTTCCCTATCTGGATCACTTCCTCCCATGCCATAACCTTTCAAGTTTAGAAAAACTGGGCCAACTGATATCAAAAATATAAGAAAATCTCTTCGTACAACTAATACAAATGCATTAATTAAAATGAAATCACCCCCACCCTAACCTTCCCCCCTTGAGGGGGAGGGATGGGTGGGGGGTAGAATGATTTAATGCGTTTATATTAATTTGGAGATGATCATTAAAAAAAATACAATACCATCATTCACTGGGGCCATAGAAGCTTTGAATATGATCGAAGTCGTGGAAATCATCGCTCATACTGCCATGTTTAGAAAAGAGAGATGAGGAGGACATTATAGGGAAGATTATCCGGAAAGGGATGATAAGAGCTGGCTAAAGAATATCGTTGTTAAGCGGAAAGCGGGCGAAATGAAATTAGAAACGACACCGGTCGTGAAGAGTTAGTGGGGAGTTCATGAAATAAGATGGAGGTGCTTTTATGCTTAATAAAGTGAAACAGAAGGTGGGGTTCATCGGATTTGGTGAGGTTGCCCGTAGCCTTTCTCAGAGGATGAAAGAGATGGGTGGCAAGATCATTGCCTATGATAAATTTCCTGATCGGGTTAAAAAGAAGGCAAAGGAATTAAATATTCAACTTTTAGAAGGAATGGAAGACCTGATCGATTCCTGTAACCTCATTCTTTCCACTCTTTGGCCGGACACTGCCCTTGAGGCCGCCAGGGAAGCTTCGTCATGGCTTTCTCCTGGAAAGATCTATTGCGATATGAATTCAATCTCTCCTGAGACGACTGAGGAGATTCAAAAGGTGATCTCACCAACCGGCGCCGATTTTGTGAAAATCGGGATTATGGCGGGAATCCCAGATCGTGGATTTGCAGTGCCGATGCTCGCTGGAGGACCAAAAGCAAAGGAGGTGGAGGAAATTCTCTCAAGCCTGGGCCTCACCATTCAAGCGATTGGCATTGATCCCAAGCACCCAGCCGCTATTAAGATCCTCCGGAGTGTCTGCCTGAAGGGATTAGTCGCAGTAACTTATGAGATGCTTAGAGGCGCAGAAAAGTATGGCGTGTCTGATCAGATCCTTGAATCTGCCTCGGAGGTAATGTCAAAGGCATCCTTTAAAGATACCTTAAGCAACTGGTTAGCCAGTACGGCGATTCACGCAAGAAGAAGGGCTAAGGAGATGGAAGAGGCGATTGAAACCCTTGAAAATGCGGGGATCGATCCGGTCATGTCCATGGGCACAATAAAGATTTTTGAGGAAATTGCAAGTTTTGGTTTGGATGAAATCTTTCAAGGTCAAATCCCTGATTCATTTCACAAGATTATGGAGGAGATCAGCAAACATAAATAATACCTAATATATAAGACGTTATTTCTGATTTGAACAACCGGAATGAGGATCATTGTTGACTCGGAAGAGAAACATTTGGTAAGGTAAAAAAGAATATATCTTAAGGAGGACCGAATAATGGATAAGTTTTCTGAAAAATCATGGGAAAAATTTCGGCAAGACTTAGGATTAAAAGAATCTCCATTAGGAGTTTATTATACAAATGTTAAACCAAAAGGTATCAAACCCCAAAAGGGTATTCACCTCTGCATGATTGGATTCCTAAAGAGAGCGAGAAAGAAAGGGAAGATCGTCTATTTCGATAAAAAACATTTCGGATGCCCAGGCGGTGCTTACTATATGGGATTCTTAGAATCTCCCAGGCCAAATATCGAATATTTCCTTTCCTGTGGAATCCCAGGAGAAATGGAAGGTGAGCGTTATATTAAAACGCCTGAATTGGCCAGAGAATATTTTGGAAGGATGAGACCAAGACCTGCACCGGCAACTTACTGTGTCTTCAAATCTATTGAACTGTTCCAGGATGAGATAAAGCCTGAAGTGGTTGTCTTCTTCGCTCCGCCGGATATCCTTTCAGGTCTTTTCACCCTAACAAATTATGCCTTGGAAAGGACCGATGGGGTCCATACACCATTTGGCTCTGGATGTAGTGCTATCTTAACATACCCCTTAAAAGAAGCTGGAAGGGCAGAGCCGTGTGCCATCTTTGGGATGTTTGACGTCTCTGCAAGACCGATGGTTGAAAAGGACGTCTTCACTTTGGCAATGCCTTATTCGATTTTTCTAAAACTTTTAGAAAATGCCTCTGGAAGTTTCCTCCAAACCGAGAGTTGGAAGAAGGTTCTGAAGAGAATCTCCCCTTCACCCCCACCCTCTCCCACAAGGGGAGAGGGGGATCCTTAGTCCTTTTCCCAAAAAATGAGAACGGTTCCTTTTATTTCCCCTCCCTTGAGAGGAGGGGATGGAGGGGAGGGTGAATTTAATAATGAAAATGCAGGGGCAACCATGATCTACTCAGAAACGATCTCTTTTAGCACAAAGGGTTTTAACGATACCATCGATATTACCGATCGTGTCGATGCTGTGATCAAGCATTCAAAAATTGAAAATGGATTGGTGACCGTATTCTGTCCTGGCTCAACAGGTGCAGTGACGACGATCGAATATGAGTCAGGTGTGCTGAGGGATTTGCAAAAGGCGATAGAGAAGATCGTCCCATCTAATATTCCTTACGAGCATGATAAACGTTGGGGAGATGGGAATGGCTTCTCCCATGTGAGAGCAGCTCTGATGAAACCTTCCCTTACGATTCCTCTCATACAAGGGAAACTGACCTTGGGAACATGGCAACAGATCGTCTTCATAGATTTTGATAACAGGAGGAGAGAAAGAAATCTATTGATACACATCATCGGCGAGTAAACCCCGCACCTTATCAAAGGTGCGGGGCAAAAGAGATGGAAGTAGCTTGAAGAGTGGTTAGACTACATGATAAGTGTTGAATTTTCCCGATATGGAGAAGAAGAAAAACGATCTGTTGCCCTGAGTTCTGTTTTGGCGGCGGTTGGACTCACTGTCTTTAAAATTGTCGTGGGCCTAACTACAGGTAGTTTGGGCATCTTGGCTGAAGCAGCGCACTCCGGTCTTGATCTCGTGGCTGCCTTGATGACCCTCTTTGCCGTTCGTATCTCTGGAAGACCTGCAGATCTTAGCCATCTCTATGGCCATGGTAAGGTGGAGAATCTCTCTTCCCTCTCCGAAACCATGCTCCTCTTGGGCACATGCGTTTGGATTGTGTATGAGGCAATTCATCGTCTAATCTCACATGAAATTCCTTTAGAGGTCAATCTCTGGTCATTCCTGGTTATGGGTATATCCATTGTTGTGGATATCTCCCGTTCCCGTGCTCTTTCTCGGGTGGCCCGGAAGTTCCGAAGTCAAGCCCTTGAAGCAGATGCGCTCCATTTCAGCACCGATATCTGGAGCTCTGCCGTGGTCATTCTGGGATTAGTTTGTGTAAAGATAGGACAATGGGTTCCGAGTCTCGATTTTTTGCATCATGCCGATGCAGTTGCAGCCATTGGGGTAGCACTGATCGTTTTCTATATCAGTGGGCAGCTTACGATTCGCACCATTCAGGCCCTACTTGATGTAGCCCCATCCGGATTACAGAAAAAAATCATAAAATCGGTTGAATCCCTGCCGGGTGTTGCCAATTGCCATAGTGTACGCATGCGCTACTCAGGACCACAGCTTTTTGTCGATATCCATGTCCTGATCGACGGAAATCAAACTTTAAAGGATGCTCATAATCTTACAGAGGCGATCGAAGGCGTTATCCAGAAACTTGTACCGAATGCCGATGTTACTGTCCACCCTGAGCCAAATCCAGAAGTGTTTGTGGATCAGTTAGACAAAAGTTAGGCTTAGTCCGTCCTTCCCGAGTCATTGAAGGCTCAATCGGTCGAATATTCCTTCTCTCCTTCCATCACCTTGGGCTTTTTTCTTAAAACCCCATAAAGAATTGAAAGGATGGCTATAATTAATATCCCTCCGGCAATCGGTCTGAGAAGAAAGGGAGCTAATTGATAGTCGGTCATTCTAAGGCCCCTTCGCAATGAAATCTCGGTAAGGGGTCCAAGGACCAGGCCGATGATCATTGGCGCTAAGGGATAACCGTATTTGTTCATGAAGTAGCCGATGACACCGAAGAAAAGCATGATCCATAGGTCCATCATGTCATTTCGAATTCCAAACGATCCGATGGCTGCGAAGAGAAAGATACAGGGGCCAATTAAAGAGTAGCGGATTTTTGCAAAGTTGGAGAAAACCTTGGCTACACCAAGTCCTGCAAAGAGCATAAGGATGTTGGCAAGGTACATCGCAATAAAGATGGAGTACATCAGTTTGGGTTGATTCATGAAGAGCATGGGTCCTGGCTGGAGACCATGAACTAAAAACCCACCGATCATAACAGCCGTGGTTGCACTTCCTGGAATTCCAAGAGTAAGAAGAGGGACCATCGCACCGCCTGTGGCTGCATTGTTTGCTGTCTCCGGGCCTGCGATCCCTTCTGGAATTCCTGTCCCAAACTTCTCAGGATGTTTGGACCATCGGACCGCTTCTGCATAACCCACAAATGCCGCTGTGGTAGCTCCCACTCCTGGAAGAATTCCAATCCATGTTCCGATGATGGCTGAGCGGAGCATCAACCACTTCATTCTCAGGATATCCTTGACTCGGGGAAGAACCGTGGAGATCTTCTTTGTTAGGACTTCTCCTTTCTTCATTCCGGTTTCTGCTCTGGATAAAACCTCGCCCACTGCAAAAGCTCCAATGATGGCGGGGATAAAGTTGATCCCACCGATCAATGACTTCCCCCCAAAAGTGAAACGAAGATCTGAGGTCATGGGATCGATTCCCACCGTGGCGGCAAGGAGACCGAAGGCCCCGGAGATAGCAGCTTTCTTCATACCCCTGGCGCCTAAAGAGGCAATGAGGGTTAAGGCGGTGATGGCAAGGGCAAAGTATTCAGGCTGAGAAAAAGTGAGGGCAACCTTGGCCAACTGAGGGGCTATAAGATTGAGAACAAGAACGCTAAACAGACCTCCAAGACAAGAACACATTACAGCGTAGCCAAGAGCCTGCGCAGCCTGTCCCTCTTTCGCCATCTGATATCCATCGAAAACGGTTGCAGAGGCCTCAGGTGCTCCAGGGACATTGAAGAGGATAGCTGAGATAGATCCGCCATAGGTGCCACCACAGTAAACAGCAGCAAGCAAAGCCAGACCATTGGGTGGCTGCATTGCAAAAGTGAAAGGGATCAGCAAGGCAGTCCCCATTGTAGAATTGAGACCGGGTATGGCGCCCAGAACAACACCCAGAAGGACCCCTCCCCATATAATGAGAAGGGTTGCCGGATTAAAGATGGCCTGAAAGGCGCCCATCCAGATATCCCACATATTTGTCTCCTAATAATTAATAAAAAAGCACGCTGAAATCATGAAAAATTCCAACACCTCGTGGGAGCGGAACATACATGGCCTGTGTGAAAGCAAGTACAACGAGGACGGTCATCCCTATTGAAAGCCCGATCATCCATGACCAGCTTTTCTCGCCAAGAAGGACCATGAAGGCGATCAGAAAGAAAGGGGTCAGAGTGATAAATCCCACAATATTTAAAAGAAAAAAGTAGGCAATGATCAAGACCAATGCCGAGAAGAATCCGATGCGACTGCCCTCACTTTTGGCGACTTCAGGAGCTTTCTCTCCGGCGGACTTTTTCCTGGCCCGAAATGCATCGACAGCGACCAAGAAGCTCAGGATCATCATGCAGATCAGGATAAACTTGGGCCAGAAACCCGGCCCAAGTTTTCCGTAAATTTCATGCCCTTTGTAACGCGCTGCGATTGTGTAGAGATAAAGGGACGAAAAGAAAACAACCCCGCAAATCGTCAATTCGCCCTTAAACATGGTAACCTTTCTTTATTACAGTATTATGAATTGTCCAGAAAATAGAAGTAGGGAACGGTTTCAAACCGTTCCCTACGCGCAAACATTATTTCTTAACCTTCTCGAGGTATCCCAATTCTTTAAAAATCTCGTAATACCTCGCATACTCCTCTTCCCAAAATTTTCCATATTCCTCTGGTCCCTTCCAACCTGGTCTGAGATCGAGAAGGCTTGCTTTTTCGATCGCTTTATAGGAAGGATCCCCAGCACACTTTTTGAAAACGTCTGCGAGGTAGTTGATAATCTCTTGAGGCGTTCCTTTTTTTACACAAAGACCCCGCCACCTGCCCATGGTGATATCGTATCCCAACTCCCTGCCAGTGGGGACATCCGGAAATTTTTCAAGTCTCTTCTCGGTAAAGATGATCAAAGGTCTTAACTTCTTCGCCTCGATGAGTGACATAATCACGCCGGGTTCTTCATGAAGGACATCGATATGCCCTCCAAGAACTGCCGCATGGGTTTCTGGAGCAGCATCAAAGGGGATGTATTTGACCTTGATCCCGGCCTTCTTAGCAAAGAGCATGATGATCACTTCATCCGGACTTGCGGCTGTGGTTCCTGTGAATTGAAGCTTACCAGGATTATCCTTGGCGTATTTAATCACATCCTGAATCGTTTTGAAGGGGCTTTCCGGTCTGACATAAAACATACTTTCGTCCTGTTGGACATTGCAGAGGGGGGCAAACTCCTTATAATTTTCACGGCCGAAGATAGTATTGATAAGCTGCTCAGGACTGAAATTGTAGATGGTATAACCATCAGCAGGTTGAGAGAGAACATAAGTAGATGCTTTAACACCTGCTCCTCCGGTCAGGTTCGTAACGTTAATAGGAACCTTTAATAGAGGTCTGGCAGGCATCATCAGACTTCTCACAAAGATATCACTTCCACCCCCTGCCCCATATTGAACGACCACTTCAATGGCACGAGTGGGGTAATCCTTTGGTTTCGGAGCCTGGCTCCAGATTAAACCCGTAAAAGATAAAATAAAGATTGAGATGATTAGAATGGTGCAGATTAATTTCACTTTCATAATGTCTCCTCCTCTTTTAGTTTTTGGATACAAAAATTGGGACATTTGTCTGGACAGTTAATATCGAAATCTATTATACTTTTTTCTCGTCCATGTCAATAGATATTTTTTAAATGCCTCTTAATCACGGAAAATAGCCAAATTTAGTATGGTACCTAAATAATTTATGTTGTTTTTTACTTCAAAATTGTTTATGCTTTCTTCTATCAAGAAATAGTTGAGCGAGGCAAGCTTCTAAGATTGGATACAATTTTTTAGAAAAGTTATTTACCGTTTTCTTATAGTCAATCACCTCCCCTACAGGCGGAGCATTTCACCTTAATATTTATTAACTTTTTAGAATACCAAGATTGGGGGTTTGAAGATGAAGCAGAGTATGGACCGGGCGAAGAAGATCTTAAAGGATTGGAAAGGTGAGAGTTACACCTTCGGCGAAGATGTACTTGAAGCGGCTGGAAAATATGCCAGAAAGTATGGAAAGAGAGCGGCACTCGTCGTCACCGAGTTAGGTCAGCCCTGGATCGAGAAACCTCTCGGTCAAATCCAAGCAAGCCTCAAGGCGAATGGCGTTGGGTTCGAAGTGATCAACGGTGCAAGACCCAATGCTCCAAGAGAAGACGTTTATCGGATCAGCCTTCAGGTTTCCCGGTCAAAATCGGATGCAATCGTTGCCTTAGGAGGCGGAAGCACGATTGATGCTGGTAAGGCGGCAGCAATTCTCAATACTTATTCTCCCTCCGAGGTGATGGACATTCTGGGGACTGGGGTCGCTGATGCCGACTCAATCGAACCCTATTTTGGTACAGGAATCGTGACAAAGATTAAAGAGAAGACGGGCAGAGCGGTTATGCCGGTCGTCGCCGTCGAGACGGCGGCCAGCTCTGGAGCCCATCTGACCAAGTACTCCAATATCACAGATCCTGTGACCGGACAGAAAAAACTGATTGTGGATGAAGCCATTGTTCCTCCCGCATCGGTGTTTGATTACAAGATCACACTTGATTCACCGGCCAGCCTGACCGTGGATGGAGGCCTCGATGGAATCGCCCATGCGTGGGAAGTTTTCATGGGATCAAGCAGAGCGACTTATGACCAGGTGAAAGAGGTCGCTGAGTTGTGCATGCGACTGATCGTTTATGGACTCCAGAAGACCAAGAAGGATAAAAAAGATCTGGAAGGGAGGATTGCCCTCGGTTTGGGAACCGATCTGGGAGGGTATTGCATCATGCTCGGAGGGACCGGTGGTCCCCATCTGGGAAGTTTCTCCCTGATTGATATCCTGAGCCACGGGAGGGCGTGTGCCTTACTGAATCCCTATTATACGGTCCTGTTTGCCCCGGTGATTCCTGATCAACTAAAGATAGCAGGGGCCATCTTCAAAGAGGCTGGTTATATCAAAGAAGATATTAACAAAATAGGTGGTAGAGATCTGGGATTAGCGGTGGCCAAGGGAATGATCGCATTCTCAAAGGATCTGAATTTCCCTGTAACGTTGAAGGAGGCCGGGGCAACGCGAGAACACATCGATCGGATGCTCACGGCTGCGAAAAATCCACAGCTTAAAATGAAACTCCAGAATATGCCAACCCCGATGGATGCAGAAAAAGGAGATATCGATCGGTTGATGAAACCAGTTCTGGAAGCAGCCTTAAGCGGTGATCTGAGTCTGATTCCTTAAGGAAGTGATGGGTACAGAGTGAACCATCTCCCCTGATATTCAAGCCATGCTTATTCAGCGATGGGAATTTCATTCTACGCTTTCTAACCTAAGTTCGTTCTTTAGGCAAATGATAAAATTGTATCCAAAAACAGCCCGTGATTCGATGTTTCGCCGGAGTTTATTTCCGAGTCTTTTCGGGGTTGACGCACAGAAAGAGCTGTAACCATTTGTAATTAAATGCAAATATTTTCATAAAAACCTCTTGACATCATCCTGATGAAATTATAGAATTTCCAGTGAATCTTAACCAATCTTAAGATTGGATACAATTTTGAAGAAACTATCCATTCGTTCCAATTCTCCAAAGGGCGCTGTTTCCGTGAGGGAAAGAGCCTATGAGCATCTGAAGGCTTCTATCCTTGATGGCCTGTTTAACCCAGCCGAGAGGCTGACGGAGGAATATCTCGCTGAAGAGTTGGGGGTCAGCCGTACCCCTATCCGAGAGGCTCTTCACAAATTGGAATCAGAAGGGTTGATCAAGCCTCTTGAGACGAGGGGATTTATCGTCTCCCCGGATTCGAAAGAGGAGGTGGAGGAGCTCTTTGAGATTCGGAGTATTTTGGAAGGGTACGCATTGAAAATCATTGCTGAAAAAATTTCCGAGGGAGATCTTGAACGTCTCAACGGGTTCATCGAGAAGGCAGAAGATGCTTTGAAAAGGAAGCAAATCAATGAGATTTTTAGATGGAATACAAAATTCCACGATACGCTTCATGGAATGGTGGCGGAAAAGAAGCGGCTCCACCGTTTGATGGTTGACATGAGAAAATATGTACTCCGATTTCGGAAAAATACCCTCCAATATCCCGATGCTGGAAAAAGGACAGTCGATGGACACCGGAAGATACTACTGGCTCTGCGACTGAAAGACTCGGATCTTTGTGAACGAATGATGCGAGAACATATTCGGCAGGCTAAAGAGGATGCCTTGCAATCCCTTTTTGGGAAGACATAAGAAGAGGAGGTTTGAGCTTGGAAAAACAGATTGAGGTTCGGATGGAAAAGTGCACGGGTTGCCGGTTATGCGAACTGGCGTGCTCCGTCATCAAAACCGGCGAGTTTAATCCGAGGGATTCGAGGATTAAGGTCTGTTTAGTTGGCATCCCTGAAATCCCCGTACCTATGATCTTGGAAAATTGTGACTACTGCTTCGGAAACCCTGTCTGCGTCCGATTCTGCCTTCCCAAGGCGATCGAATGGAAAGAGACAGAGACAAAACCCGTCAGGCCGAAGATTTCAGATGCAAAGAGAATTGCGCAAGATTGGTTGGCTTCTGTGAGTCATTAGACACCATTGGAAATTCCAGTCGAGAATAGTCGGAACGACTGTGTTGGCACGACAGCCGTACCGGCTCGTACCGACACCCGACCACGGGCGGGATACTAAACCCTGTCGTAATTATTCTAAAATGTAACCTCGCTGGAGAAAAGCAGGCCATGACTTCTAACGGGGTGGAGAGAAGAAATATGACCATGGTGAAAGTGAAGACCTTTTCCGTGATCCGTGACGTTCTGGGTGCGGAAGTGGTGGAGATCGCTGTGGGTGATCCCACCACGGTGAGTGAGGTCTTCAATGCTTTGCTTCGAAAATACGGGGAGCCTTTCAGAGAGAAGATATGGGATCCAGAAACAGGAGAGATTTCGCCCTTTCTCATGAGGTTGAACGACGAGATGATCAGTTCAAAATATGATATGAATAAACAGATCAAAGACGGAGATGAGATTGCTATCATCTTCCCGGTCGGAGGAGGTTGATTATGGCAAAAGGGTTCAAGTATGGTGGTTATGTCGGACAACTTCTGAGAGTCAATCTGAACAATAAGGGGATTTCAAAGGAACCACTGAGGGAGGACTGGGCAAGAGATTTTGTGGGAGGGACAGGTTTAGCCGCAAGGATCTTTTATGGAGAGGTCAGGCCGAAGATCGATCCCCTTGGGCCAGAGAACAAGCTGATGATCATGACTGGTCCTGCCAATGGGACGATGATCCCGTCGGCCTCCCGAACAGCCATCTGCGCCAAATCGCCTTATACTCATTCCTTCTTTCATAGCATTTTTGGAGGTTATCTTGGACCGGAGATTAAATTTGCCGGATACGACGGCATCATTTTCGAAGGCAAAGCGAGCCGTCCTGTTTACGTCTGGATCAATGATGATAAGGTTGAGATCAGGGATGCGGAACATCTTTGGGGAAAGAATCCCTTCGAGACACAAGAGATTATCCGTAAGGAGATCGCGGACGAGGAGATCCATATTGCGACAATCGGCATTGCAGGAGAGGAAGGAGCTCCTTATGCGATGATTCTCTGTGATATCAGGGCGGCAGGTCGGGGTGGGATAGGTTCAGTGATGGGTTCTAAGAATCTGAAGGCTATTGCGGTAAGGGGAACTGGAGGGGTATCCGTTCCGAATATCCTAAGAATCTATAACACAGCACTGAGGCTCAACGAGTTTGTAGTCAGCATTCCGGCCGTCAAAGGCCTCTCTGACTATGGAACCCCTCGGAATGTCGCCGCAATGAATGAGGCTGGAATTCTGCCCACGAGAAACTGGCAGACCGAGGTCTTCAAAGGGATGAAGAACATCACCGGTGAGGCGATGAGGGAGAAAGTCGTCAAGGGAGACCGCGCTTGCTTTGCTTGCTCCATCAACTGCACCAAGTACAGCGTAGTGCCGTCAGGTCCATACAAATCGGTCATCAACGGTGCCGATTATGAAACGATTTATGGATTCGGAAGCATCTGTGAGGTCGATAACATTGAGGCTCTCTGCAAGGCAGACGAGCTCTGTGATCATTATGGGATTGACCTCATCTCTACTGCATTAAGCATCGCCTGGGCAATGGAGTGCTACGAGAAGGGGATCTTTACAGAGAAAGATACCGACGGGATCGATTTAAGGTTTGGGAATACAGATGGAATGCTCAAGATGATTGAGAAGATTGGAAAGAGGGAAGGTTTAGGGGCTCTGTTGGCAAAAGGGACAAGAGATGCGTCAAAGACCGTTGGAAGGGATACCATCCGTTTTGCTATCCAGAATAAAGGCCTTGAATGGCCAGGTCATACATGCCGTCCATTTCCAGCGGCTGCGGTTGGTTATGCCACTGGGCCGAGGGGTGGCAGCCACCACGACATCCGGCCGACCGCTGAGAAGAGTGGTTTGGTGGATCGTAAGGTCATCGAGGGAAAAGGAGCCCTTGCGGCCGAGATCAATCACTGGCTGATCCTCTGCGATTCGATGCTTCTCTGCCACCTGGGCGAGCCCATCTGGGGTCCCCTCAAAATCAGTCAAAATACGATCGAGGCCCTCAATGCAGTCACAGGATGGGATCTCAACTACGAGCAGGCAAGGAAGATTGCGGAGAGGGAATGGAACATGATCCGTTGCTTTTCTGCCAGAGAAGGTTTCACGCGCGAAGATGACCAATTGCCCATTCGATTTATGGAGGAACCGATCCCAGAAGGACCGATGAAGGGAAGTTACATTCCGAAAGAAACCCTTGAACGGCTCAAAAATGATTACTATTCCTACCGCGGTTGGGATCTGAAGACAGGAAATCCCACCAAAGAAAAATTGATCGAACTGGGTTTGGAGTTTGCCATCGAGGACATTTGCTAACAGGCAATAGATTCTAATGACAAGTGGGTACAGAGGGCACTAAGAATCATCGCCCCTTCCGGTCCTAAAGTTCCCATCACTTCGGCAGACCACATAAAATGATGCGAGTCTATGAGCCTTTTATCTCTGTGGCAAAAAGGCTTAAAGCAACAATGATGAGGATGGGATCCTGAAATCGGATTCCCATTCTCTTAGAGGGAGTCGGGATGGAGATTGATAAGAAGAAATGTGTTGGGTGCGGTAATTGCCATACGGTCTGCACCATGGGTGTTATCTATTTAGACGAAGATGGGAAGTCTGCGGTGAATCAGGATGAGTGTGTGGAGTGTTTTACCTGTTACCGGGTATTGAGAAATGAGGGTTATTGGCCATGGTTCGTGGGGACCATCCGGAAGGCTCTTTCACTCTTCAGGTTAGGTTACTTAGCAGAAGTGGATGTCTGTCCAACAGGGGCACTGACACCACCTGAATTGGAGTGGCCGAGGAGCATCCGGGCGGTATTTAGTGATCCCACAACAGTCCATCCGGGCACAGGGGTGCAAGGCCGGGGGACAGATGAGATTAAGAGCAACGACGTGACCGGCAGACTTCGGAAAGGGGAAGCAGGTCTGGTTGTGGAGATGGGCCGGCCGGGCACTGGCGCCTATTTTCGTGATATCGAAAAAGTCGCCATGACCCTTGCCAAGCTCAAACCCTCCTTCGAGGTGGAAAACCCTGTGACTCAACTGATGGTAGATCAAGAGACCGGAAAAATGAGAGAGGATATTCTTAATGAGAAAGTACTATCGGCCATCATCGAAATGAAGACAAGGCTCGAAAGGATTCCAGAGTTCCTGCAGGCCTTGGAAAAGATCCAGAAAGATGTTGATACAGTGATCAGCGTAGGGGTTGCATCCAGGTGTCTTCCTGACGGTACGATTCCTCATGAGGAGTGGGTAAGAAAGGCCGGCTACAAACTTTCGCCCAACGGGAAAACCAATATAGGATTGGGCCGACCTCTATTCAGGGATGATTGAACCATGACCAATACACTTCACCGGCAAGGGACATTTGAGAGTTTGAAGAATGATTATGTAATTTTTGCCCATACGGCAAAGGGGATTACGCGCGAGGGGTCGGCTCCTAAGATCCAAGAGTTCATGCGAATCTGCTTGAAATATCAACCTGTCAATATCGGCGATGCCAAGCAGGGGAATATCCACCAGGACGACATTGATATTCAGAAGTTGATTCTCAACCAAGGGGATGGGGCAGGAGCAGCCGCAGTCTTCACGGAGCTCGATATACTTCAGAAAGTGGTAGAAGACCTGATTCAAGCAGACCTGGGGATCAGTATTAACATCAGTGGTCTCATGGATGAAGTTCAATCTTGTTGCCGTCGGGTTGGCATAGAAAGACATAGCGCTGAGCACTCCCTGGGTTTCTGGGGTTCAAAAGATCGGCTGCCTGAAAGAGAGATTTTAGAATTTAACACGATGTGTGGCCATGGGATGGTTTCATTCAATCTCATTAGAAAGATGATCGAATATGTGAAACTCCAGAGGTTGACACCTAAGAAAGCAGCTAAGATCATGGCCAAATGTTGCGAGTGTGGCGTCTTCAACCCTATCCGTGCTGAGATGCTTTTAGAAAAGATGAAGACTGGGAAGAGATAGAACTTTCACTTCACAAGGATATAAATTGAGATAAGGATGACGAAGATGGCAAAGAGTTTTCTCAGCCGAAACGGATGTGTTTTAAAAGAGACATAAGCTCCAACCCTTGCTAAGAGTAATGTGCCGATGGCAATGGCGCCCCCCCGTTGAAGATCGACAAAGCCTAAACTCCACTCGGCCAGACCTGAGCGACCCATTCCACTGACAACATATCCTGTCACAGAACTGAGGGCTGTAATAAAAATCGCAGCGCTTGATGTCCCGATTGCCAATTTCAAAGGCATGTTCAGGAAGTAATACATCATGGGGATCGTAAAAACCCCTCCCCCAATTCCAGCCAGGGCGGAGACAATTCCAGCCGTAAGCCCCAATCCCACTAAGCCATGGGTTTTCGGTTTTGTTACTAACTCGAGTTTCTTTCCGGCCTTTTCCTTGCCTTCGGTCAGCATCCTTAAGGCTGCCATTCCAACGATAATGGCAAAGGCGATACGCAGGTCTCTCCCACTCAATCCGGCTGCCAACTTGGCTGTAGCGAGCGCAGTGACAGCACTGGGAAATCCAATGATAAAGACAGAACGCCAATCGACATTCCTCTGCTTGCTATGCTGATAGGCACTTGTGACCGAGGCAAAGAGCACGACAAAAAGGCTGGTGCCAATGGCGATGTGAGTCAATACGGATGGAGAGAAGCCTGAGTGTTCATAACTGAAAATCAAGATGGGCACCATGATAAAACCACCGCCCACACCGAAGAGCCCGGCGATGAATCCCACTCCACAACCAACCAACACAAAGATTAGTAATTCGATCAGAGTCACACCAGCAACCAATATCGCTAAGGGCAAAGCGCATAGCAAAATGATGATATGTAAAGCACAAAGGATTCTTTAACGCTATGCTCTATGCCATCTTTCTTATTCATACCTCAGGGCTTCGATGGGGTTGAGCAGTGAGGCTTTTCTCGCCGGGTAGAATCCGAAAAATACTCCTACCGATCCGGAAAAAAGAAAAGCTAAAAGGATGGCCTCGATTGAAAAGAGTGTTGGCCATTGGGTAAAGGAGGAGAGGATCAAGGTACCCGCAATTCCAATCCCGATCCCTAAAATCCCTCCAATTAGACTGAGCACAAGAGATTCGATGAGAAACTGGAGGAGAATATCTCTACCCTTTGCACCCACGGCAATTCGAATTCCGATCTCCCTTGTCCTTTCAGTAACTGAAACGAGCATGATATTCATAATCCCTATTCCTCCGACGATCAGCGAGATGGAGGCGACGGCACCTAAAAGCAGAGACATGACATTTGCCGACTGTTCTGCACTCGACATGATCTCAGTGAGATTCCTCACCGAAAAATCATTCTCCTGGCCGGGTTGAATACGATGCCTCTGACGGAGAAGCTCCGTGATTTTCTCCTCTGTGACCTTCATCGAATCAGGCTCCTTTGCCTGGACTGTGATAACCCTCACCATTCCAGGAAATTGCATTCCAAAAAGTCTTTTTTGAGCTGTGGTCAGAGGGACAAAGACAATATCGTCCTGATCCTGTCCCCATGTCGATTGGCCTTTGGGAGCAAGTATACCTATTACAGTAAAAGGAACCCTCTTGATCCGGACGAATTGGCCAATCGGATCAATCCCTCCGAAGAGGTTCTCTACCACAGTCCTTCCCAGAAGGCAGACTTTCGTTGCCCCATCAATATCCTGTTGTGTAAAGGGGCGACCTGAAGAGAGTGGCCAGTCCCTGATGTCAAGGACCTCAGGGGTCGTTCCATTGATGATTGTTGACCAGTTTTGATTTCCAAAGATTACCTGGGCAACTCCAGAAAGACTGGGAGCTACGTATTTGACCTCTGGAATCTCTGTTTGGATCGCTTTGGCATCATCGGCAGTCAATGTTGGAACCGTTCCTGCCCCAAATCGGAGCCCGCCACTGGTTGCACTGCCTGACATCACAATGAGGAGATTCGATCCCATACTGGCGATCTGTTCGGCGATCCTTTTCTTTGCCCCAGAACCCACGGCAATCATGGTAATAACCGCACCCACGCCGATGATGATCCCAAGCATTGTCAGGGCCGACCGCATCTTATTGACCATCAGTGCTCTGAGAGCAATCCGAAGACTGGCAAGAAGTCTGGTCATTTAATCACCTCACCCTCACCCCATCCCTCTCCCCCTGCCTACCGCAGGCAGGCACTGGGGAGAGGGATGGGGTGAGGGGATTGTCACGCATGAAGACCTGAATTTCGATCTTCAACCACCTTTCCATCCTTGAAGAGAATGTTCCTTTTAGCAAAGGATGCAATATCCGCTTCATGGGTAATCATGATTATGGTGATTCCCATATCTTTATTGAGGCGTCGAAAGACATCCATGATCTCTATACTCGTCTTTGAATCGAGATTACCTGTTGGTTCATCGGCCAAGAGAATGGAGGGTTGGTTGACCAGCGCTCTGGCAATGGCCACCCTTTGTTGTTCCCCTCCAGAGAGTTGACTGGGATGATGATGTCCCCTTCCCTCAAGGCCAACTGCAGAAAGGGCCTTCCGGGCCATCTCTTTTCGTCTGGAGGTCGAAGCCCTTGCATAGATCAGAGGAAGTTCAATATTTTCTAAAGCCGATGTCCTTGCTAAAAGGTTAAATCCCTGGAAGACAAAACCTATTTTCTCATTTCTGATCTCAGACAATTCATCCCTCGAGAGATGTTGCCCATCAATGCCTTCTAAAAGGTACTGACCACTGGTGGGCTGATCTAAGAAACCCAGGATGTTCATGAAAGTTGATTTCCCAGAACCAGAGGCTCCCATTATGGCCACAAATTCACCTTTTTCAATCGAGAGAGAGACGCCTCGGAGAGCAGGAACATCGACCTCCCCTAAGTGATAGACCTTGACCAAATCTTGAACTTGAATTAGTGGCTCCATAGTTTATTAAATCCGAATATCGAAACTCGAAACAAATCCAAATTTCAAAATCCAAATGTCAAATGAATGTCAAACTCCAAAATCCAAAAATTTTTGGCATTTTGGTTTTAGATTTGATTTGACATTTGAAATTTGACATTTGACATTTCATCTTAGAGTTACTTGCCCAATCCCCTCATGAAAGGTTGAGTTGTGCTTTGACTTCGACCTTTTTTATCCGTGGCCTCTTCGACAATGATCTCCATCCCTTCTTTAAGATCTCCCGACATGACTTCGCTGAAGGTTCCGTCTGTAATTCCGAGGATAATAGAGACTGGAATGGGTCTCCCTTCTGGGGATAGGATCCATACTCTCCCGATTCTTCCCTGGTCTCCCTGGGAGGATTTTACCTGCTCACCCATTTTTTGTTTAGGACTTCCCTTCGGGATTTCCCTCTTTGCAGACTCTGGCCGAAATCGGAGTGCGGCGTTGGGAACTTTCAAAATTCCTTCTTTATGTTGGGTTAAAACAGAGACATTGGCAGTCATTCCAGGCTTTAACTTCAAATCTTTGTTGTCCACCTTAATGACGACATCATAGGTCACCACATTTTGAATCGTAGTAGGAGCATTACGAATCTCTGAAACCATTCCTCGAAATGTCTTTTCAGGATAGGCGTCAACCGTGAAGGTTCCCTCCTGGCCTACGGCAATACGACCAATATCTGCCTCACTCACATTTGTATCCACCTGCATCTGGGTGAGGTCTTTAGCAATCGTAAAGAGCGTTGGGGCCTGAAGGCTTGCTGCCACCGTTTGCCCTACGTCGACATTTCTCGCAATGACAATGCCCTTGACTGGTGACCGAATTGTGGTGTATCTCAAGTTGGTCTCCGCCACCTTCAACGAAGCCTTTGCCTGCGCCACCTGAGCCTTTGAATATTCCACCTGGGATTTCGCAGATTCCACCTGAGCTTTAGCTACATCTCTTTGGGCCACAGCCGTCTCATAATTTGCCTGAGCTGTATCAAGAGTGGCTTGGGCAATGACATTTCTTTCTAAAAGTGGCCGGTTACGATCAAGCGTTCTCTTTGTATCGAGTACAGTAACTTCTGCTTTGGCAAGATTGGCTTTGGCATTCTCAAGATTGGCCTGAGCATTTAAAAGATTGGCCTGTGCGCTAAGAACATTGGCTCTTCCCTGTTCTACCTGAGCTTCGAAGATGGCCGGATCAATCTGAGCGACCACCTGCCCTTCTCTCACTTCAGAATTAAAGTCCGCATAGAGAGCTTTGATCGTCCCTGAAATCTGACTTCCTACTAAGACGGTAATAACAGGATTGATTGTCCCAGTCGCGGTCACGATGGACCTGATCTCCCCCCGCTGCACCTTTACGGTCCTGAATTTTTGACTTGATCCTTTCTTGCCAATGAACTGGTAGATAAAAAATCCTCCGATCAGGATCGCAACGATGATCCCTATGAGTACCAGACTTTTCGTCCATGAACCACTCATCTCATCTTTCCTTTCTTTTCTTCCGAAATTGGAAACGAATGGGAACTCCTCCAAAGTCAAAGGACTCTCGCATCTGATTCATCAGATAACGTTCATAAGAAAAATGGATTCCATCTGGGTGGTTTGTATAGACCATAAAGGTTGGAGGGGCCGTGGAGACCTGGGTGATATAGTTCAGCTTGACTTGGCGGTTTTGATAGAGAGGAGGAGGAAATCCATCCAACCACTTCCCAAAGTATCTGTTTAATTGAGAGGTAGGGATTCTCTTCTTTGCCTGTTCTACCACACGATCTATCACATCTAAGACTTTCATAACCCTTTGGCCTGTCAGAGCAGATATGAAAAGGATGGGAGCATAAGAGAGATATTTCAGACCATCATATACTCCTTTTTCATATTTAATTAGAGTCCTGGAATCCTTTTCAACCAGATCCCACTTATTCATCACGATGATGCATCCCTTTCCTTTTTCATGGATAAAACCACCGATGTGAGCATCCTGGTCGGTCACCCCCTCTCTCGGATCCAACATAAGGAGTGCAACATGGCAACGGTCAATTGTTCGGAGTGCCTCCACAATACTGTATTTCTCCAGCCTTAAACTGATACGGCTCTTCCTTCGAATCCCTGCTGTATCGATGAGAATATAGTGCCTCCCATCCCTCTCAAAGAAGGTATCTATGGAATCTCGGGTTGTGCCGGGTGCCTCATCTACGATCAATCTCTTATAGCCTAATAAGCGATTGATAAAAGAGGATTTTCCTACATTTGGCCTTCCCACCACAGCCACCTTTGTCGCATCTCTATCCCATTTCTCTTCCGTCATCCTGGGAAGGGCCTTTATTACCTCATCCATCAATTCATTCAAACCATACCGATGTTCCGCCGAGACAGTGTAGATTGGTTCCACACCTAACTCATAAAAATCAATGGCCTTCTCCTCATGCTTGGGCCCATCAATCTTATTGACGATATAAAACACAGGTTTATTCAAAATTCTCAAAATATTTGTAATTTCCTTGTCAGAGGAGGTCAAACCTTCTTTCCCATCCATCAAAAAGAGAATCACATCGGCCTCCTCCATCGCCAATTGACATTGCTCACGCATTTGGATGAAGATCCGTTCCTTGGAAACCGGTTCAAAACCACCGGTATCAATCAAAGTGAAAATACTCCCTTCCCATTTTACATCTTTATAATTCCGATCCCGAGTCACACCAGGTTCACTCCAAACGATCGCCCTTTCCCCCCCAGCGATTCGATTAAATAAGGTGGATTTCCCGACATTGGGTCTTCCGACTATAGCAACGATGGGCTTCATTTTCATTTTTCTTGAAAGAATTTGTAATGATTATAAAACAACATTAAAGTTCATACAATAAACCCCTTTTGCCTCACCCGATCGAACATAACCCAGAAACTTCTTATTTACCCCGTTAGAAAGCCCCAGCATTCCTGCCTGTCCCTGCCCGTCCGGCAGGCGGGGGCAGACAGGTATGGCAGGGATAATATAAATCGTAGGGGCATATTGCAATATGCCCCTACCTCCTAACAGAAAGGGCGTGGTTAAAGCCCCGTCCTTTCTAACGGGGTTTACTTTTCAGAAAAAATTTAGTAAGATAATTAAAAAACTCTTCCCATAAAAACCATCTAATTCTTAAATGTCGCCGGAATCAAGTTTGATGAACTCGATGGGGAGACAAGGAGGGCTCTTGAGGAGTTTTAAAAATCTGTTTTTGAAGAAAGTGCATAGAATAATCTTTTTTTGTTTATCCTTTTTAATTTTTCTATCCCCCTTGGTTAAAGGAGAAGCTTTATCCCAACCCCTCTCCAAAGAAGAGAGTCTTTCACAAATAAGACTGGGGAATGTCACCTTTCACCTCAGAAAGATAGAATCTACACCCTCTCCTCTCAGTTTCCTGGATGTTCAGATTGAAGTCTTTAATCGAAGCCAGAAAATTACTGCACCACCCAATTCCATCCGGGTGGTGGTGAGTCTGAAAGAGGTGAAATACTCAAATTCTATGGTTTCGGAGGAATATTCTCCTCCTCCACAGGAAGCAATGCTCTACTCCCCACTTTCTCCTGGATCTGGCCGTGTGTTGATCATAGGTTTTCCAATGCCTAAAGAAAGGGTGAATTGGATGACCTTCGAGATCCAAATCAACCCTCCGGAAGGGGAGAAAAAGATATTCACTGCCAATTTAAAATCCTTTTAAAGAAACCAGGTCTCATTGTAAATCTCAGAATATGCCCTCGGTCTGGATTACCCTTTTCATCACTCCTCCTTTAATAATGAATAAATTTCTGAGACATCTTTTAAGATATAATCCGCCCCTGCAATCTCAAATTCTTCTCTCTTTGTCCTTCCAGTCAATACTCCGATCGTCTTCATCCCCATTCTCTTTCCGGCCTGAATATCAATACTATGATCTCCAACCATGACTGCCTCTTTTTCTGAAACTTTCAACGACTCTATCACATGTGTCAGTTGGTCTGGATGGGGTTTGACCTTTTTAATCGAATTTCTCGAGACGAAAATATCGCAATACTGATCAATTTGAGGGAAGACCTTGCGAACCGCATCCTCACAGTTTCGGGTGACGATTCCGACTTTCATTCCCTTCTCTCTCAGGATCTTCAACGTTGCCTCTGCTCCTGGAAACAACCTCCCTTCCTCTGCTGCCTTGAGTTCGATCTCGTGAAGGATCTGATGGGCTCTCTGATAAAATTCTCCTGCCTCAGATGAATTTCTCTCCCATAATATGAAATAGATCTCATCGATAATCTCCAGGAGGTATCTCTCTCTGATCCATTCTTCCTTGATGCCAAAATATTTCATTAGATCCCAAACCTGGTCTCTCATAGAAGAAAAATTGATATTAAGAATCGCCAAGGTTCCATCGAAATCGAAGATGACCGCCTTAATGTGGTGAAGCCAGCTCTTTTCTCGAAATATTTTCATCGAATTAAGTTCAGCTCTGTCATTGGAATGATGGAATAATGATTTTTTCTATTTCGACCCAATATTCCAGTATTCCAACATTCCATTATTCTATATTTCATTTTTTTAGATCCAGGTCCGTAATCCCGAGGCAGTAGAGGACCCCTTTCATATGGTCCCTTGTAATGGATCCATCTGCTACTTTCTTAAGGATCTCCTTAGCGTTAAAGGCAATCCCTAACCCTGCATTAGCCAACATGATTCGATCATTCGATCCATCCCCAACAGCGACTACTTCATCACGTGTAACTCCCTCTTTACGGCAAATTTCATCCATGATTTCAGCCTTCCTCTGGGCATCTATGATCCTTCCTTTGATCCTTCCGGTGAGTCGTTTTTTTTCGATCTCTAACTCATTTCCAAAAGCATAATCAAAACCCAATCTTTTCTTCAAAACATCTGTAAAATAGGTAAACCCACCACTGATGAGAGCAACCTTGAAGCCCATTTCTTTCAGAGCTGCAATCAATTCTTCACTCCCTTTGGTCAGTTTAAATGTTTTTGCAAGGGACTCCAAACTCTTGATCCTTAAACCTCGAAGAAAAGAAACCCTGTTGCGAAGAGATTGGATAAAGTCGATCTTCCCTCTCATTCCTTTTTCTGTCAGGACCTCTACTTTTTTCTGGACTCCAGCCAATTTTGCCATTTCGTTAATGATCTCCCCATCGACAATGGTTGAATCCATATCGAATACAATCACCTTTTTCCGTTTCTTAAAAATATTCTCAGGTTGGGCGATGATATCCATCCCTATTCTCTTTGCTACGGAAGTGAGACCTTTTCGAAGAAGTGAGAAATTTGCACCCCGAAGGTCAATCCACATTTCCATTGCAAAGAACTCCCCCCTGGCGATCATTTTAATCCGTTCAATATTGCAATGGTGTCTGGCCAAGGCAGAGGAAAAGGCCGCCACAACTCCAGGTCGATCTCCTCCCAGGATAGTCAGGACATAGGATTTTTTGCTTTCAGCTAATCTCAACCCTTTAAATTCCCGAAGAGGTGTCATCATAATATTCATATCTAATTTCTTGGCCAGATGGTTGAGGCCCGTTCTAATCTGACTTAAATGGAAATGGGCACGAAAAGGTTGGATAAGGAGAATCATTGTGAATTGGGAATGAATCACTGTTTGCTCAATATCAATGATGTTAAACCCCTTCCTGAAGAGAAACTGTGTCACCTCTGAGACAATCCCAACTTTGTCTTCTCCAATCACTGAGACGACATAGAGATCTTGCTTTTGTAAAAGAGAATGGAGTGGCATCTTTAAAAATCCTGGTTCATCCGGGTATTGAGTGGGTAAACTTCCCTTAACTTAAGGCTTAACTTCCTTCATCCCCTCAACCTAACACTCCGTCCACTCTCTCCCTCTATAATAACCCCACCCAGCCTCCCCTTACATTAAGGGGAGGTGTGGAGGGGTTAAGAAGGGGAAGGAGGAGTAATAAGAGGAATTACTTTCAGCCCCAGTTCAGACAGGACGCTTTCCATATCAAGCAATACCTCATTGTTCCAAAACCGCATTACCTCAATTCCCTGCCCCTTAAGAAATTCTGAACGAACTACATCATACTCCTTACTCTCGCACCTATTATGTTGTCCTCCGTCCAATTCTATTGCGAGTTTAAAGTTAGGACAGTAGAAGTCTAAAATATAAGGCCCGATGCTATATTGACGAAAAAATTTAATTCCATTGAACTGTTTGTTTCGCAGGTATGCCCAGAGGGCCTTCTCTGCCTCAGTCTGATTACGCCTCAACTCACGTCGTTGTTGCTTTAATGCTGGATCATTCCGAAGGAATTTCATAATTACCTTAACCCCCTATAATAACCCCTCCACACCTCCCCTTAAATTAAGGGGAGGTGTGGAGGGGTTAAGAGGGTAAAAGCACTCATACAAAGGCCGAAAGAACCAAAATCCTTTTTCTTATTTCCATTTTGAGTCGCAAAATGGAAATTTTGATTCCTTTTTAACAGAAAACAGAGGACCAGGCAAGGATTTCATTCCCCACTTCCTTTTTGTCTATAATCATCCAATTTATTAAACTCCTTGATCGTCAACAAGAGATTTGTTATGAAATGAATCGGAGGTTATCAAAAATGGCATCGTTAAAAGAACGAATCCGTATTGCTTCGGGCGAAGGGAAAGCTGATCTCCTCATTAAGAATGGAAGGGTCGTGAATGTCTTTTCGGGTGAGATTGAGAAGAAGGATGTGGCGATTTTTGGGGGTGTGACCGTAGGTTTCGGAGATTATCAAGCCAGAGAAATTGTCGATGTGAAAGGTGATTTTCTTTGTCCTGGCTTGATTGATGGTCACGTCCATATCGAATCGAGTATGGTCACCATTCCTGAATTTGCAAGGGCTGTCCTTCCAAACGGAACTACATCGGTCGTGATCGACCCTCATGAAATCGCCAATGTCCTCGGTCAGGAGGGCATCCGTTTCATGGCTCGCTCGGCAAAGGACGCCCCTTTAAATGTTTTCATCATGCTTCCTTCATGCGTCCCAGCTACCCATATGGAGACCTCTGGAGCTACTCTAAAAGCAAACGATTTAAACCCTCTCCTGAAAGAACCCTGGGCCATTGGATTAGCAGAGATGATGAATTTTCCAGGAGTAATCTTCAGGGATATAGAAGTTCTGAGAAAGATAGAGATGGCTAAGGGAAGACGTATCGATGGACATGCTCCTTCTCTCTCAGGGAAAGGGCTTTATGCCTACCTCACCGCAGGTATTCGGTCCGATCATGAATGTATTACTCCCAAAGAGGCCAAAGAGAAATTGAAAAATGGAATGTGGATCATGGTCAGGGAAGGGTCGACAGCAAGAAATCTCAAGGATCTTCTCCCTCTCGTCACTCCCAAAAATTCGAGACGATTTTTCTTTGTCACAGATGATCGCCATCCTAAAGAACTTCTCGACGAGGGTCATATCAACTCGATGGTGAAACAGGCAATTCAAATGGGAGTCGATCCAATTCTTGCGATTCAAATGGCAACGATCAATACAGCAGAATATTTCAGATTGGATGACCTTGGGGCGATTTCCCCTGGTTATCGGGCTGACATCGTCACCTTTGATCATTTAAGTCGATTCCAGATAAAAATGGTTTTTAAAGATGGGGTATTGATCTCAGAAAATGGAAAAATCCTTCCTCGTCCGATTGAATCACTTTTAAGAAAAAGAAGATTTCATCCAGGAGAATCCATCCGGATCAAGGCCTTGGATAAAGACTCCTTCCTTCTTCGAAGTGACCAACCCCTTGCCAAGGTCATCCAATTGATCCCCGATCAAATTGTTACAAAGAAAGTGATGAAGAGAATCATCTTGAGGGACGGAGTGGCTTATCCCAGTATCAAAGAGGATATCCTCAAGATTGCTGTAGTAGAAAGGCATCGAGCAACCGGAAATATCGGAATCGGTTTTGTCCAGGGGTTTGGGTTGAGGAGAGGTGCTATGGGTTCATCCGTAGCCCACGATTCTCATAATCTTGTAATCGTTGGGACCAATGATCAGGATATGTTAAAAGTGGTAGAGACGATCAAGAGGATGGGAGGAGGATTGGTTGCTGTTTCGGACCAAAAAGTACTCGCCTCCCTTCCTCTCCCGATTGCTGGTTTGATGTCAGAGTTTACGGTGCGTGAAGTATACAAACATTTGGAAACACTTCATGGTGCTGCAAAGACCCTTGGATGTAAAATCCCAGACCCATTTATGACACTCTCCTTCCTCTCCCTGCCGGTCATCCCTGAGTTAAAGATTACGGATAAAGGTCTGGTCGATGTGAATCAATTTAAGATTGTACCCGTATTTGGAGAAGACGGGTAAAGAACATTGCAAATTGTAAATTGCAAAATTTAAAATTAGCATAATTTTTTTCAATTTCTCATTTATCATTGCTAATTGCTAATTTTGCAATGCCCATTGGGGGTTATCATGGATTGGGATCAACTTTTTAGAGAAGCGATTCAATATTTGCAGGAATATATCCGGATCGAAACCGTCAACCCACCCGGAAATGAGTTGAAGGGAGCCAGGTTTTTAAAAAAGATTTTCGATGCGGAGTCAATTCCTTGCCAACTCTTTGAGCCCTTTCAAGGCCGAGGTAACCTCCTCGCCACCCTGAAAGGGAGTGGAGAAAAGAAACCCATTCTACTTCTTAATCATATCGATGTCGTTCCTGTCGAGAAAGAACGCTGGGAAGTCGATCCTTTCGCAGGGATTATTAAGAATGGTTATCTCTATGGCAGGGGTGCCCTCGATTGTAAGTCAACGGGGATCATAGAGATGATGACCCTTCTAATCTTGAAAAGGAAGAAAATTTCTTTAAAAAGGGACATCCTCTTTTTGGCTTCCGCTGATGAGGAGACTGGGGGACGATGGGGAGTCCAATGGGCCATGGAGAATATTCCTTCTTTGAGAGAATCAGAATATGCCCTCAACGAAGGCGGGTACATCATTCTCAACGAAAACGGAGTTTCCGATCGATATGAAATCTCAAATGGCCAGAAAGTTATCCTCCAGCTCAAACTAAAGGCCAAGGGCACATCTGGACATGGCTCAATGCCCCATCCTGATAATCCCAATGTGAAACTCGTCCATGCTTTGGAAGTAATCACAAAATGGGAAACCCCATTTAATATCCTTCCTACGGTGAAAGAATATTTTTTTAAGATGGCTCCAAAGCAGCCACCTTATGAAAAGAGGTTTTTTGAGGATATCGAGAAGGGCCTCAACGACCCCTCCTTCTCAGTCCGGTTGACATCAAATCCAATCTATAATGCCATGGTGCGAAATACCATCTCTCTCACCATGCTTCAGGGTGGAAGTAAGGCCAACGTCATTCCTTCGGAATCAAGCGCCACTCTCGACTGTCGTCTCATCCCAGGTTCACTCAAGGAGGATTTCCTTAAAGAGATCAGGAGAAGGTTGGGAGCTGAAATTGAGGTGGAGGTTTGTGCGGAGAGCAAATCCCTCCCTCCTTCTTCATTGGATACGGACTTTTTCCAAGCCATAAAAAAATATGCCGCTGAGAATGATCCCAATTGTCCAGTCGTTCCACTTCTCCTCCCCGGAGCCACGGACAGTCGTTTCCTTAGAGAAAAGGGGATTATCACCTACGATTTCTGTCCTTTTCGATTGACAGAGAAAGAACGGTTGAGGGTCCATGGAAATAATGAACGGATTGCCTTAAAAAATTTGATGTTCGGGATGAGGATGTTGGTCGATATTTTAAAAGAAATTGCGACATAAACAACGGGCCATTTTCAAATCCTTGCCAATCCTTTAATCTTCTGATAATATAAATTTATTATGAGGAATATATACTTCCAAATATCTGAATCCAATAAGAAAATTATCCTGGAGAGATTAGGGGACTATCTTGAAAAGAGGCCGAATCTTTTATTCGCCTATGTGTATGGCTCTTTTATGACGGCTGAAAGATTTAGAGATATAGATGTCGCTGTTTACTTAAGGCAAGCTCCTTCCACTCCGCTCCAGGCCGAGCTTGAAATGGAGACAAAACTCGCTAACCTCATTAAGGGCTACTTGGTAGAGGTGAGAATTCTAAACAATGCTCCTCTGTCTTTCCGATATAACGTCATTAAGTCCGGAAAACCTATTGTTGTGGTTGATGACGATGCTCGCACAGAATTTGAGGAAGCGACACTCAGTCATTATTTCGACTTTTCTCCGTTCCGCAAAATATATCTAAAGGAGACATTGGGTCATGGAATATAACTCGGATAAAATAAGAAAGATTACCTCTGAAATATTAACCGCTCTTGAAAGGCTTGAGGATCTAAAGAAACTTACAAAGGCCGAGTTTATTGAGGATCCACATAAGGTCGGAAGCGCAAAATATAACTTGATCGTCGCCATTGAAGGGGCTGTTGACCTTTGTAATCATGTCATCTCAAAAAATGGCTTTAGGACTCCAGAGGATTACACCGATACCTTCATGGTCATGAAGGAGAGGGGGGCCTTTGATGAGGAGTTCACTCGCTCTCTAATCCAAATGGTGAGGTTTAGAAATAGATTAGTTCACATCTATTGGGATGTTGATGATGCGGAACTGTATAGGATTATCCAGAACAATCTTCAGGACATCAGGCGGTTTTTAAAAGAGTACGGTGCTTTTATAGGGGTCTAAAAATAAACCCAATTTAACTAACCCTTCTCACATTGAATTTGGGGTCACCCATTTGGGTGACCTCGTTTGGGTCAAGCTCTGCGTAAGAAATTATATTTTTGAGGGAATCAGGGTAAATCGCTTTTTCTGTTTGAATCGGTAAATAGAAAAATCTTTATGATCAAGGGTAAATATTTTATGTATTTCGAGAATATCTGCAAGTGCAACCAAGGTCGCATCGGCTAAATCCATTGGTAAATCGTGATATTGTCTCATCAACTCACGGCACCGAATAAGAAGCTCCTTTTCAAGGGGATAAATTTCGACTCCACCTCTCTGAATAAAGAGCCACAAATTGTCCTGAACCTCCCACGAAAAGTTCAATAGGTAGAAGGATTCTGTCATGATAGGCCATGTTGTAACAAGGGGTTCTCTTATCTCTTTGAGAATTTCAATACACAGGACATGATGCTCGTCGTCCTTATCAAAAAAGGCCACGATAGGACCTGTATCGATAAGAATCAACCCTTCGACTTTCCCCAGTCTAAAGCCCGGGGTTTGCTCAGGGTTGATACTGAGTGGTGTTTTTAACCCCGTCCTGAAGGACTGGGTTTGGCGCCGTCGAAGTATCAAGTTTTCCTCCTGAACCTTTCTCTCAGGATCTCCTCGCTTCTTACCGAAAGATCTCCCCTCCCGCTTCCTCCTTTTTCTATTAGATCCTTTATGACCTCATACGGCTGCTTGCGCCTTTCTGAAAGAACACGGGCACAGTAATCTGAAAGCGATTGTTTGATTACCTCGGCCTTGCTGGTCTTAAGCGCTGAGGCAGTTTTTTCAAGTAAAGATTCAGTCTTTTTATCGAGACGCACACTAAGAGGCATCCCCGTCATCTCCTTTCGCTATTTGTAGTACAAATTGTATTACAACGAATGAACCTTGTCAAGTTCTGCTTGTTATTTCCGAAACAGTGTAAATAATAATGTCACAAATATACTGATGAGGATGCAAGTGACGATTGGAAAATAGAAGGTGAACTTCTCCCTTTTTATGATGATATCTCCAGGAAGTCTTCCCAGCCACGGGATCTTCTCTCCAATGACAAGGAGAAGCCCGATGACGATAATAAAGACTCCTAAAAGAATGAGCATCTTACCTAAAGCACCAAACATCTACCCTCGCAGAGGCAAGTTCAAATGTCAAAATCCCTGCCTGCGCCGAAGCTTCGGCAGGCAGGCAAAGTTCAAAGGAATGTCAAACGATTAAATGCTAAAATCTTTCCCCTTTTTTGATAAAAAGATTGAAGAAAAGATAAGTGTCAGTTCATGAGCCTCTTCCCAGAGTTTATGGCATTCTACTGCCTTGTGGGGACTTACCTTTCGAATCATCCTCAGCCAGTGCTTCGTTTCTTTTGCTTCTTTCTTGCATATTGCAATCTTATGCTTAAAGTCTTTCTTGGACTCTGCCCCGTCCGCCTCCATGTAATTCGCGCCGATACTCGTACCGGCCTCTACTAATTGACCAATGAGTGGACGGTTGATTTCATTCCTCTCAAGAGTTTTCACAAACTCAATGATCATTTCTCCAAACCTGCCAGTCCTCTCCTCTAAGTCATATATTTTCCCATTTGGATTTTGGATTTCCTTTGAACCTTGAACTTTGACATTTGTCATTTTATTTAATCCCATAAACCTTTCTTTTTCACTATAGATGCAGCCACAATACTTTTGACGATACAAACCCATGGCCTTGGAGACCTCCATCCCCTTTTTCCATCCCTCACGAAAATCTTCATAATAGAAAGGGATCCCGACCTCCCCGGCCAGACGTTCTCCAGTCTCCTTGATGAGCGCATGATTTTGGTAATTACTCTGAAGGAGAGTTGTTGAGAATTGATCGAAAAGATTCTTCTTCGCCTCTTGTGCTGTGGCTTCAAGTCGAACCGAGTAACAATATTGACACCTCTCCTTTTCTCGATGGGATATATTTCTCAAAAATTCTTCAAGGAGATATTCATCCCGGTAGATCACTTTTAACCCAACCTTTTCTGAATATTGTCGCAGCGATTCTAATCTCTTTTGATATTCCTGATAGGGATGGATATTGGGATTGAAAAAATATCCGACAATTTCGTCCCCTCTCTCTTTCATTCGATGAATGGGGTAAATGACACAATTGGCACAACAGATGTGTAAAAGGACCTTCATTCAAAGGATAGACGAATCAATCGAATGGGAACGAATTTCCCGAATAAAACCTATTCGAGTCATTAGCTATCATTCGCCTCATTCGTATAAGAAGTATGTATTTAGCTAACTTGCAGCCAAGATTTCTCTTTCAGACTCTTTCCTCCGAGGAATTCCCAACTCTTTCTCTACCTGTAACACCTTCTCGGTCGTCTTTAGAACCGTATCTGGATTGAGGGAGATGCTGTCAATCCCACACCGGACTAAAAACTCAGCGAATTCTGGATAGTCGCTGGGAGCCTGTCCGCAAATTCCAATCTTCTTACCGTTCTTCTTTACCTTCTCAATGACCAATTGGACCATTCGTTTTACAGCAGGATCCCTTTCGTCGAAGATATGAGAAACTTTTTCTGAATCACGATCCAGACCCAAGACCAACTGGGTCAGGTCATTTGAACCAATGGAAAACCCATCAAAGACCTCGCTGAATTCATCGGCCATGATCACATTGCTGGGGATTTCACACATCATATAGATTTCGAGGCCATTTCGGCCCTGGATCAAGCCGTATTTTCTCATTTCCGCCACGACCAGCCTTCCCTCTTCCACGGTTCGACAGAAGGGGACCATCAATTTTACATTCGTCAACCCCATATCATTCCGGACCCTCTTCATGGCAAGACATTCGAGTCCAAATCCCTCTTGGTAATCCTCATCATAGTAGCGGGAGGCCCCTCTAAAGCCGATCATGGGATTATCTTCCACAGGCTCGAACTCACTCCCTCCTATGAGATTGGCATACTCATTACTTTTAAAATCACTCATCCTGACAATCACATCTCTGGGGTAAAAGGCCGAAGCAATCTTGGCCACTCCTTGTGCCAGCTTATCGATGAAAAAAGCGCTTTTATCCTCATACCCGGCCGTCAACTGTTCAATCTCTCTTTTTAAATGATCGTCAGACAATGAATCAAACCGGACAAGAGCCATCGGATGGATTCGGATAAAATTGTTGATAATAAATTCCAACCTGGCCAGGCCTACACCATCGTTGGGGATGAAGGAGAGATGAAATGCATTATCTGGATTTCCCACGTTCATCATGATCTTTGTCTGCGGCTTCTCCAGGTGTGCCATATCGAAGCGCCTCACCTCAAAATCGAGGATCCCCTCGTAGATCAATCCCGTCTCGCCCTCGGCACAGCAGACCGTAGCGCTTCGATAATCCTTCAAGATCTCGCTTCCGTTCCCTGTTCCCACCACACATGGGACACCCAATTCTCGACTGATAATAGCGGCATGACAAGTCCGGCCTCCCCGGTCGGTTACGATGCCAGAGGCGATCTTCATGATGGGCTCCCAATCAGGATCCGTCATCTGTGTCACCAATATCTCACCTTTCTTAAACCTCTCTATCTCCCTTACACTCGTGATGACATTGATGGGTCCAGCCCCAATCTTTTCACCGACGCTCTTGCCCCGAACCAATATCCTCCCTCTCTCCTTCAATACATAGGATTCTAAAAGGTTCATTTCCCGCTGGGATTTTACTGTCTCTGGCCTCGCCTGGAGGACGAAGAGTTTTTGCGTAATGCCATCCTTTGCCCACTCAATATCCATGGGCATATAAATACCTGTCTTTTTAGAATAGTGCTCTTCGATTTTTACCCCCCATTGGGCAAGGAGGATGATCTCCTCATCACTCAGGATGAAATCTGATCTTTCCTGTGCAGAGACAGGGACATTCTTTGTCGAACTCTCCCCTTCCACCATATAAATCATTTTGATCTCTTTCGTCCCGAGGGTTTTCTGAATGATGGGTTTATAATCCTTCCGGAGGCAGGGTTTGAAGACATAAAATTCGTCAGGATTGATTACCCCCTGGACAATATTCTCTCCCAGTCCATAGGAGCCAGTGATATAGATGACATGCGGAAAACCAGATTCTGTATCGATGGTGAACATCACACCGGAACATGCCTTATCAGATCGTACCATCTTCTGAATCCCAATAGAAAGGGCTACCTGAAAGTGGTCAAATCCTTTATGGACTCTGTAGGAGATGGCCCGATTGGTAAAGAGGGAGGCAAAACATCGTTTGCAAGCTTGGATCAGTGCATATTCCCCACGAATGTTAAGAAACGTTTCTTGTTGACCGGCGAAACTTGCACCGGGAAGGTCTTCGGCGGTGGCGCTACTACGAACCGCAACATCCGTATCCTCCCCATATTCCTTACATAATTTCCTATAGGCCTTAACAATCTCTTCTACGATCTCCCTGGGTAATTCAAGGCTATAGATGAGCCTTCGAACACGACTCCCTCTCTCTGAAAGATCTTCTATGTCTTCGACATCGAGACCGGACAGTATCTCCCTGATATTCTCTCTCACCTTTGGTTTGCTCTTTGTGTCATACCACTCTTGGACGATCCCCTCATCTAAAAAGGCATGGTAAGCATTCACAGTCACGGCAAATCCATTGGGGATCTCCACCCCGGATTTTGTCAGTTCCCTCCGCATCTCCCCCAAGGAAGCATTCTTCCCACCCACGAGGGGAAGATCATTGAGTCTGATCTCATCAAACCAAAGGATATAAGGACGATTTCCCATTATCCCTCCTTAGAATCATTATTAAATTAAATTTATCCGAACCCAAAACCCTTGTCAACCCCGTTAGATAAAATTCTAACCAAAACTATTCGAAATTTCCTCTCACCCTTCCCCTCTCCCCAATGGGGAGAGGGCTTCGTCGTGAGCTCAGCCGAACGCTCGGGCCGAAGGCATACCCCCGGGCGCTTGTCCTGAACGTAGTCGAAGGATCAGACCGGGGAGTCGAATGGGTTGATTTTTAAATAAATTAGAAATAATATAGATACTAATCCTAGGTAGGAAGAAGGGAGATTTATGAAAAGTTCAAAATATGTCTATCTCTTTGAAGAGGCGGATGGTACCAATAAGAAACTCTTCGGGGGAAAAGGAGCAGGGCTGGCTGAAATGACCCGTATGGGTCTTCCTGTTCCCCCAGGATTTATCGTCACGACCGAAGCCTGTCGCGAGTACTATGATGATAAAAAAAGAATTCCAAAGGGTCTCATGGAAGAAGTGGAGGCAAACCTAAAAAAGGTTGAGGAGAAAACAGGAAAAATATTCGGAAGCTCCCATAACCCTCTTTTCTTCTCCGTCCGATCAGGTGCAGCACTCTCCATGCCCGGAATGATGGACACCATCCTCAATTTGGGTTTGAACGACGAGACCATCGAAGGATTAATCCAGATCACCTCAGACGGAAGGTTTGCCTACGATGCATATCGACGGTTCATTCAACTTTTCGGCAAGATTGCTCTTGGCCTGGACGAAAGGGAATTTGATCGTATCCTAGATAAGACGAAACAAAAGGCAGGAGTGGTTGATGATACGAATCTCAATGCAGACCATCTCAAGGATATCTGTGAACAGTATCTCAGGTTGATTAAACAGAGGACAGGATCTCCTTTTCCAGAAGATCCGATGGTTCAATTGAAACTCGCCATTGAAGCAGTTTTTAAATCCTGGATGGGCAAAAGGGCAATCGATTATAGAAAAGAATTTAACATCACTCCTGAAATGGCCAATGGAACCGCTGTCAATGTGTGCACCATGGTCTTCGGGAACATGGGTTTTGACTCAGCGACAGGTGTGGCATTTACTCGAGATCCCGGCAATGGAGAAAATGTCCTCTACGGCGAATATCTGGTCAATGCCCAGGGTGAGGATGTGGTGGCCGGGATCAGAACGCCTAAACCTATCCAAGAGATGAAGAAGGAAATGCCAAAAATATACCGAGAGTTGGAACGGGTAAGGAAGACTTTGGAAGAACATTTTCATGAAGTTCAAGACTTCGAATTCACTGTGGAGAAGGGAACCCTCTATATCCTCCAAACTCGAAATGGAAAGATGAATGCCCAAGCCATCGTACAGACCTCCAAAGAGATGGTGACCGAGAAATTGATTAACAAAGAAAAAGCTGTGATGAGATTAAAGCCCCATGAGTTGGAACAATTGCTCCACAAGCGGATCGATCCAAATTTCAAGGGGAAACCGGCGGCTATCGGTCTTCCTGCCTCTCCAGGGGCAGCATCTGGAAAGGCAATCTTCGATGCCGATGAGGCCGAAAGGGTGGGGAAACTTGGGCACAGGGTGATCCTTGTTCGAGAGGAAACAAAACCTGAGGATATCCACGGTTTCTTTGCTTCCCAAGGAATCTTGACCAGCCGCGGAGGAAAGACGTCTCATGCAGCCGTTGTGGCGAGGGGAATGGGAAAACCCTGTGTATCAGGATGTGAAGCACTCCATATCGACATAAATGCGAGAGAGGCTACTGTTGGGAACATCCACATCAAGGAAGGAGATTTCATCACCATTGATGGTTCTAAAGGTGAAGTCTACTTGGGGGAGATCCCAACCATAGATCCAGAAATCAGCAAAGACCTTCTTACGCTCTTAAGTTGGGCTGATGAGATTAGGACGATGGGGGTTCGAGCCAATGCCGATACACCTGAGGCTGCGGTCAGGGCAAGACAATTAGGTGCAGAAGGGATTGGCCTCTGTCGAACAGAGAGGATGTTCAATGCCGTGGATCGGCTCCCCATTGTTCGAGAGATGATCTTGGCAGGGTCGAAGGAGAAGAGAGCAGAGGCCATTGCCAAACTTCTTCCCTTGCAAAAGGGTGACTTCAAAGAGATATTGAGGGCTATGAAGGGGCTCCCCGTGACCATCCGCCTCCTTGACCCACCGCTTCATGAATTTCTCCCATCGGCCGAAGAATTGGCTTCAGAGCTCAGAAACCTGAAGGAACTGGAGTCCGCCTTTGCCTCGATGGAGAATATTTCCGACGCAATGAAATATTTGGATCCATCCTCTCGAGAATCTCTAAAACTACTTGAGCATGTGGCCACGGATATCGTCGAGATTAAAGAGAAGAGGCTTGATAAAAAATTGATCCGGAAAGAAAAGGAGACGCTAAGGAAGGTGAAGGAGATGATGGAGGTCAATCCCATGCTCGGCCACCGAGGGGTGAGGTTGGGAATCACTTATCCCGAGATCTATAAGATGCAGATCCAGGCGATTATGGAGGCAGCGGCCGAATTGGTGAAAGAGGGCCTCGATATTCAACCGGAAATCATGGTCCCTCAGGTCTGTACCGCTCAAGAATTAAAATGGGTTTATCAATTAGTGAAAAAGGTTCAAAAGGAAGTGGAAAAACAATATGGAGTGAAGATCCAATTTAAATTTGGGACGATGATCGAAGTGGTCAGGGCCTGTATGAGAGCAGGAAGATTGGCAGAAGTTGCAGATTTCTTCTCCTTCGGAACTAATGACCTCACCCAAGCGACTTTCTCCTTTTCAAGAGAGGATGCGGAGAATAAATTTCTTCCTCTTTACAATCAGCGAAAGATCCTCCAAGACAATCCCTTTGAGGTATTGGATGTGAAAGGGGTTGGAAGGCTCATGATGATCACCATTGAATGGGGAAGAAGGACTAAGTCAGATCTGAAGATCGGGATCTGTGGTGAACATGGGGGTCATCCGGAGTCTGTCGAATTCTGCCATTCCACTGGCCTCTCCTATGTGAGCTGCTCCGTCCCACGGCTCCCAATTGCACGGCTCGCCGCTGCTCATGCCAAACTCAAAGAGCAAGAAAAGAAACCTCCTGAAAAATACGACCCGGATTCTACTTTTAACATCTTTTTTTAAATGGCCGTCCTTGAAAATCAGACTTCGAGGGGAAGTATCTTCCTGTCTCTTAATCTCACATAGCCATCATGGGTAATTCGAAGGTGGGGAATGGCAGGTGATCCAAGGATATCGAGGGTGAGGAGAGGCTTTTCCAATTTCACACCATTCCTCTCCAAAGACTTTTCAAGCTGTTTTAGCTCTTCTTTTATCGTCTCCAAAGGTTTCAGGGATATGAAACCACAGATAGGAGCAGAAAATTCTGAAATGACTTCACCTCCTATGGCATAAACATATCCACCCTTAATTTCTTTGAGTCTATGGATGACCGTTTCTATCGAGTGCTGATCGCATCCCAGAACGATCATATCAATAGTATCCCAGCATAATGTAGATCCACAAGCTCCTCTTTGAAGGCCATAGCCTTTAAGAAAGCCCGTAAATCCCCCTCCATTCCCTATGCGATCTAATGCAAATACCATGATAGTGTCTTTGGATTCTTCGGAGTCCCCGATATCAATGATACTCTCCCTGGTCACAAGATTGGTTACAAGTTCTATCACCCTCACCCTTCCCTTATTCGTAAAAGAAGGAAGAGGGTAGTCTTGAACATTTACCGTATTGAACATGTCATCCGGGAAAAAAAACTTTTTGGTCTCGGCAATGGGTTTCCCATCTCTGAAGATGATTTTCCCATCACACATGACAAGTTGTGGCGAGAATTCATCGGGTGAAGGAATGACCAAAATATCCGCCATCTTTCCAGGGGCGAGAGATCCAATAAGATGATCAAGATGAAAATGCTCAGCTACATTAATGGTCACCATCTGATAAGCTAATTCTGGTGGAACCCCAAGTTTCAATGCCCTTTTCAGTGCACCCTTAAGATAACCCTCTTTAAGAAGCTCTTCGGGGTCTATCCCATCAGATGCAAGAATTAATCTTCTAAAATCAATTTTCTTATTAAAAATCCCTTTTACCCCCGTCAATTCCTTTCTAACAGACCCTTCTCTGATCATCGTCCAATACCCGTGCCTCAGCCTTTCCAAAACCTCATCTTCGGTGATTGGCTCATGGTCAGAGGAAACACCGAAAGCGGTATACGCCTGGAGTTTTCTCCCAGCCGCACCTGCACCATGTCCTTCGACGCTCTTACCAAGATCGAGAGTAAAGGAGATAAATTTCCTTAATCTCTCTCCCTGTTGTCCTTCCAAAAAAATGTTGCCCCAATAAATCTCCCCTATTCCAAGACATTTAGGATCCCTCAGAAGGGATAAAAATTCTTCATCAGTAGGAGCATTGATCTCCAAAGATGGGGTGAGGGCACAGAAGGGAGGTAAGGTGTAATAGAGTCTGATCGGTTGTCCTTCAAAGTTTCTTGAAATGTATCCAATGCTTTCTTTCCCACTAATGATTCCAAAATCTTCCGTCTCAGTAACAATTGTAGTAATGCCACTCGCGATCACATGTCTTATCAATTCTTCTATCCCTGATTTATTGAAGATGTGAGTATGACTTTCGATCAGTCCCGGAAGTAAGACCATTCCATCAGCGTCGATAAGCTGAGTCGTACCATCATCAGGAGGATCATGATCAGGCCCTACATAGGCGATCATGCCATCTTTGATCCAGATTGACTGTTCCTTGATGAACTCTTTTGTGAAAACATTGAAAAGGGTCCCATTAGTAACAAGCATATCGGGTGGAATATTACCCAAAGCCACTTCGCTTAGGACCTTTCTTTTTTCCATCTCTTTCATGTGAGTTTCCATAACAAATTCATAGGACTGATGTCAAATATTTAAAATGATCTCCCCATCATTGACAAAAATAACGAAACCTATTGATAAAAAAATTTTACTGTGCAATATTTAATGAAAACTGAACTGGAGAAAAAGATGCGAATACCAAAATTTGAATATTTTCATCCATCCTCCATTGAAGAGGCTTGCTCTTTACTCTATCAATACAAAGGGGAGGCCAAGGTCTTGGCTGGGGGGACAGATCTCTTCGTCAAAATGAAGAAGAAGGAAATTCATCCCAGAGTTTTAGTCAGTCTTAAAGGGATCTCCAATTTAGATAAAATCGAATGGCATGATAAGGAAGGTCTAAAGATTGGCCCCCTCGTCACGCATGACGCCCTCGTCCATCATCCAGTCGTTAGAGAAAGGTTCGATTTTCTCGCTGAAACCTGTTTTAAGATCGGAACCCGTCAGGTGAGAAACATGGGAACCCTGGTGGGTAACATTTGTAATGCCTCCCCTTCATCGGATGCGGCAGCTCCTTTGCTGGTCTTGGAGGCGAAGGTGAAGTTAGTCCATCTTAACGGTGAAAGGACTATTCCCCTTCAAGAATTTTTTCTTGGTCCCTTCCAAACTGCCCTCGATCCCCAAGAAATAGTAGTAGGGATTCAGATCCCTAAACCTGCTCCCTTCACTTTTGGCTCTTACCAATACCTTCATAAAGCTTCTTCTGTTGGGGAAACCCTTGTGGGAACGGCTGTCCTTCTCATAATGGACCCAAAAGATCTAATCTCTCAGGAGGCAAGGATTGCTCTCTCCTCTGTTGCTCCAACCCCGATCAGGGCGAAAGCTGCGGAAAAAATATTAAAGGGGAAAAAGCTGGAAGAGAGGATCATTAAGGAGGCAGCTCAAGTAGCCTCTGAGGAAACCCAACCTCGCTCCAGGCCTTGGTATCGGAGGGAGATGAGCAGAGTGTTGGTGGAGCGGGCCATCTTTCAAGCAATGGAGAAAATCAGATGAAAAAGCAATTGATCGAGTTGAGAGTCAATGGTGAAACCTGTGAGCTTGCCGTGGAGCCTCAAAGAACGCTCCTGGAAGTATTAAGGGAGGATTTAGGCCTCACAGGGGCAAAGGAGGCTTGCGGCACAGGGGAATGCGGTGCCTGTACCGTCTTGATTGACGGAAAACCCATCCTTTCCTGTTTGAGGCTGGCAATTGAGGCCCAGGGATGGGAGATCACTACTATTGAAGGTCTGGCCAATGGAGAGAAGCTCCATCCTTTGCAGAAGGCCTTCATCCAATATGGGGCCATCCAGTGTGGCTATTGCACCTCTGGGATGATCCTAAATGCAAAATCGATCCTCGATGAAAATCCAAAACCCTCCAAAGAGGAAATCCTAAAAGGATTGGAAGGAAATCTCTGTAGGTGTACTGGCTATAACAAAATTGTGGAAGCCATTATAGAAGCATCTAAAGGAGTGGATTGATATGGAAGAGTTATCCTTCGTGGGCAAGAGTGTTCCGAGAAAGGATGGGGTGGAGAAGGCAACGGGAAAAGCTCTTTACACTGTAGATATGGTTCTTCCGGGAATGTTATGGGGTAAGATTTTGAGGAGTCCCTACCCTCACGCTAAGATACTCAATATTGATACGAGCCGAGCAGAGAGACTTTCGGGCGTGAAGGCAGTAATTACGGGGAAGGATACCCTTGGGATCAAGCACGGATTTGTGGAGACCCCCCGATATCCTCCTGACCAATATCCTTTGGCCATGGATCGGGTCCGCTATATTGGGGAAGAGGTTGCCGCTGTTGCGGCCATTGACGAGTATGTGGCTGAGGAGGCCCTGGGTCTCATCAAAGTCGATTACGAAGAACTTCCTGCAGTCTTTGATCCTGAGGAGGCGATGAGGCCAGATGCCCCTGAAATCCATCCCAGCCATCCAAAGCTAAAGGAGCCCTATAAGAATGTCGGCGGCAAGACGGAGACCGGATGGGGAGATATGAAGAAAGGATTTGCCGAATCCTACCTTGTTCGGGAGGATCGTTTTGAGGGACAGTTGAGAACCCATTGTTACATGGAGCCTCAGGCCACACTGGCGAGTTTCGATCTCACCGGAAAGCTAAATGTCTGGACATCAAGCCAGGGGCCTTTTATCAAAAGGGCGAAGTTGGCCACAACCTTAGGACTTCCTTTCAGCAATGTTCGTGTCCTGAAGGCCTATGTGGGAGGTGCATACGGAGGGAAGGTCGATCTTTTCTCTCATGAATTCTGTGCCTCTCTACTATCGATCAAGGCCCGAAGGCCGGTGAAAATGGTTTGCACAAGGCAGGAGGTATTTGAGGCCTCGAGGCACGGCCAACCCATCCTTGTGGAGCTAAAGACAGGCGTCAGAAAAGATGGAACCCTAATTGCCCAGCAAGTCAAGGTGATTAATAATAGCGGTGCCTACCGGGGAAGTGGAGTGGTAGTGATATTCCTCTGCTGGGGTTTTGTCATGCTTTGCTACCGAATTCCAAACCTGAAATACGAAGGTTACTCCGTCTACACCAATAATCCTGTCAGGGCTCCACAAAGAGGACATGGTGCTCCTAATCTTCGATTTGCTGTTGAATCACAGATGGACACGATTGCTGAAGAGTTAGGGATCGATCCTGTAGAGATCCGTTTGAAAAATGCTCGACAGAAAGGAGACATTCTTCCCAATGAAGACTCAGTCAGGAACTGTGGTTTAGTCGAATGTATTGAAAGGGTTGCTCGGGCAACCCAATTTAAAGAAAGATACGGCAAGAGGAAAGCACAGGAGGGACAGAGGATAAGGAGAGGAATTGGAATGGGGATCTCTTCCTACATGAGTGGTTCCCTCATCTACCCCAACACCTCTGCAGCTATTGTCAAACTCAATGACGACGGCACAGTATCCCTGCTCACCGGGGCACTGGACATTGGCCAGGGTGCCGAAACCATCCTATGCCAAATTGTCGCTGAGGAGCTCGGAATATCAATGGAGGATATTCGGGTGGTGGCAGCAGATACAGAAACCACCCCTGTGGATATTGGCTCCTGGATCAGCGGAGGGACTTATGTCTCAGGAAATGCAGTAAAGATTGCTGCCTCCGATGTAAGGCGCCAACTCTTTGAAGTTGCGGCCCAGGAGCTTGAAGCTAATCCCGAGGACTTAATTTCAAAGAACCGTGAGATCTTTGTTAAAGGCTCTCCAGGACGATCCATCTCTTTCACCCAGGCAGTGGCTGCAAGTATCGCAAAGCGTCGGGGAAATCCTATCATCGGTCAGGGGCACTACCGAACAATGAAAGAGGTGCCAATGCATCCAAGTCTTGCCACTACCAAAGGGAGATGGAGTGACAACTATGCCTTCGATGCCCAGGTGGCCGAGGTGGAGGTTGATATGGAGACCGGCCAGGTAAAACTTTTGAAGGCCACTACAGCTCATGACTGTGGTTTTCCCATTAACCCATTACTTGTTGAAGGCCAAATCGATGGTCAGGTCTCCATGGCTCAAGGCCATGCCCTCTGGGAAGAGGTCTTGATGAATAAGGGCAAAACCCTTACTACCTCCTTCCTCGACTACAAAATCCCCTGCACCAAAGATATGGTCGAATCTCATTACATCGACGTCATCACTGAGAGGTATGAAAAAGACATTCCCTATCGCACAAAGGAGGTGGGAGAAGGATACGTCTCAGGGATGGTGGCCGCTATTGCCAATGCCGTGTATGATGCCACAGGGGTCAGAGCAAAAACCCTCCCCATCCTTCCCGAAAAGATTTTGATGGGATTAAAAGAAAAAGGGAATTCACCCCGTTAGAAATGGCTGGGCTTTTAATCCCGGCCTCCATAATAAACGAATATTTTCTTTTCATATCCTCGTCATAGATGGCGCGGCTTTCTAACGGGGTAAATAGAGGAAATATGGAAAAAGTGATTATGTATAAACCCGAATTGGAAACGATGCCAAGGGATAAATTGCTGGAATATCAGCTCAACCTTTTCAGAAATCAGATGGCTTATGTCTATGAAAAAAGCCCGATGTATAGACGTAAATTCGATCAGGCAGGCGTTCGGCCTGACCACATTAAGACCTTAGAGGATGTAAAAAGAGTTTCCTTTACGACAAAAGAAGAGCTCCGTCAAAGCCAGGAAAAATACCCTCCATTTGGAGACTTCCTTTGTGTTTCTCCTGAAGAAGGCATTAGGACCTTTCAGACCACAGGGACCACTGGGATCCCTGTTCGATCCTTATTGAGTAAAAAGGATTGGTTCGTCAACTACTACGAACAGTTCATGTATTTCATGTATGGCTATGGAATTACCAAGGCTGATATTATGTTTGTTCCTTTTAACTATGGCTTCTACTTAGCCTGGTGGGGACTTCAGGCAGCCTTTGAACAGGCTGGGGTTCTCATCGTTCCCGGTGGAGGACAGAGCTCAGAGGATCGTATCAAAAATATCCTCGAATGGAAACCAACGGTAGTCTGTGGCACGCCCACTTATATTCTATTCCTTGGAGAAGTTGCCAAGAAGATGGACGTGGATCTCTCAAAGACGACAGTCCGAATCGTTATTACGGGAGGGGAGCCAGGAGCTCAGATTCCTTCAACAAAAAAACAGATTGAAACTATATGGGGTGCCAAAAACTATGATGACATTGGATCCACAGAAATCTCCAACTTCGGTTTTGAATGTGTGGCTCAGAAAGGAACCCATATGATTGAAAGCATGTTTCTTGCCGAAGTGATCGATCCCAAGACAGGCAAAAATCTTGGTCCAGGGGAAGAGGGAGAACTGGTCCTCTCTAACCTTTGCTGCGAATCCATGCCTCTGATCCGATGGCGAATGGGTGACGTCGTCAAATTCAATTATGAGAAGTGCGATTGTGGTCGTACATTCCTCCGATTAGATGGAGGGATCATCGGCAGGGCAGATGATATGTTCCAATTTGGCGGGGTCAATATCTTTCCTTCAGCCATTGAAAATTTTGTTCGCGAAATAAAAGAATTTTCAAACGAATATCAGGTCTTCGCACCCAAAATGGGATCTGGAAAACATCTAAAAATTCGTGTGGAACCCTCTTCCCCTTCCCTTTCAAAAGAGGAAATAGATCGAGCGGTGAAGGCCTTCAAAGAAATTTTCAAATTCCGAATCGGCGTCACTCCTGATGTGGAAGTGGTCAAGATTGGTGAACTTCCACGATTTGAGGGCAAAGCCAAACGTGTGATCCGTGAAGCTTGAGGATCCCCTCAATTCGGACTCTTGACTCCCAGTTCGATAATTAATATAATTTGAAACAATGCTTGATAATGGAGGTGCAAGATGCGCGAAAAAAGAATGATAATATTGGCGATTATACTTATGCTGGTTGTGGCGGTAGATTGTGCTTCAGCGCTTCCCCCTATCAAGATCGGGGCCCTTACTTGCTTAAGCGGTCCCTTTCATACCTGGGGTATCCCGGCAGCACAAGGGATGGAGTTTGCCGCTCTCGAGTTGAACGAGGCAAAGGGGGTGCTGGGGAGAGAAGTGGTAGTCGTGAAGTTAGACTCCAAAAACGATCCCGATGAATCCATGACCTTGTTTAGGAGACTGGTCGAGCTTGACCGTGTGGTGGCGGTAGGAGGTATCATCTCCAGCGGTATAGGCCTGGCGACCTCCCGGCTTGCCGAGGAGCTAAAAGTTCCCTTGTTCCTGACGATGTCGGGCTCCCATGTCATCCTCACGAAGGGCAGCCGCTTTACTTTTAGAACAGCCCTTCTGGCAGCTCCATCGAATTTAGAGGCCTTCGCTAGCTTCATCAAGGAAAAGAGGTTGACAAGGATCGGGGCTATCATTGCAGATTATGCTTGGGGACATGCCATTAAGAAGTCCATAGAGAATCGGCTTGTGCCC
>Ga0194110_10000716_pt1 | contig 43062 bp, 35 predicted proteins | sample TA2Kig1200mmetaG_FD_146192 | JGI IMG/M metagenome (GOLD analysis project Ga0194110, IMG submission 146192) | Freshwater microbial communities from Lake Tanganyika, Tanzania - TA2015032 Kigoma Deep Cast 1200m | ecosystem: Environmental > Aquatic > Freshwater > Lake | place: Tanzania: Lake...
ATTTTGAGTGTCTCACTTTTCGAGAAAAAGCCCATTTTATCGGCACTCGTACCACCAAAATGCACAAAACTGATCACCATGCCAGACAACCAATTGACTTTATTCGATTATTAATTGGACACCCGTGATAAAAGCTATCCGAAAGTTCCCACCCCCTCCTCTACAAATTAAATGTTTCACCTCCTCGTCCGTTAAGTCCTGGAAATTTCCTGTTGAATAATTCCTTTATGCCACCCATGGGAAATTAATGATTAAGTTAATATAATAAAAAAAATTGTCAAGGCAATTTTCGATGGCCTCGTAAAAAGTCGTCACTCCGGTGAAAACCGGAGTCCAGAGGTTTGATAAGTCCTTGAAATAACTGGATTCCGGCTGGAGTTTATCCCGATGAAAATCGGGGCCGGAATGACGGGGAAAGGGGCTTTCGGACTTTTTACGAGTTCACCAATTTTTGATTCGTATAGAACAAGGCAAAAAGACTTGACTTTTTTCTCAAAGAAGAATAATCTACCCCGAATGCCTAATAATCAAATGAGGATAAAGCTAATCAAATGAATAAACTGACTGAAGATGAGATAGTCTGGTTGATGAGCGCTCTTACCCATAGATATTGTAAGGGCTGCATCTGGAGGGAACGCGAAGAAGAAAAATATCGGTGTTTCCCGAGCGGGGATTCACCCTGTAAGATTTTTGTTGATAAAGTTTTTCAGGGACTGGAACGGGCAGAATTAATCTGAGCTTGGCCTATGCGGAAACAGCCGGCCACTTTTTCTTCACCACAGAATAACCTTCATAAGAAGTATTTTTCGGGCTAAAGCAACCGGCAACAGCCTCCTTTCAACCCTCCTCCCTACTTTTGCTAATGAGGTCAGACATGGAAAACAAAGGCATCGCGGATGTTTTCACGGAAATTGCCGACATCCTGGACATTCAGGGAGAAAATCCGTTCCGGGTACGCTCATATCGCAGCGCGGCCCGGACCATTGAAGACCTCGGCCAAAACCTCCAGTCTATGGTCAAGGCTGGCAAGAACCTTGAGGAGATTCCGGGAATCGGCAAGTCCATCCGCGAGAAGATCGAGGAAATCATATCTACGGGACGATGTCATTTGCTGGAAGAACTCCGCGCCCAGGTTCCTGCGGGTGTGACTGAGCTCCTGAAGTTAGAAGGTCTGGGCCCTAAAAAAGTCAAAATACTCTATGACCAATTAAGCGTGGACTCGCTGGACCGTTTGGAAAAGGCGGCGCTGGCCGGCCGTTTGCGCAACCTGGCCGGAATGGGCTTGAAGACGGAAGCAAAAATATTAACATCGATTGAAAAATACCGTGCCGGCATAGGCCGCTTCAAACTCTCGGTTGGATTCATCTATGCTCAGGCTCTTCTGGAATACCTGAAGGAGGTTCCAGGGGTGAAGCGGTTGGACCCAGCAGGCAGTTTCCGCCGGCGGAAGGAAACAATCGGAGACCTGGACATTTTGGCCATCTGCGGCAAAGCTTGTAAAGTGATGGACCGCTTCACGGAATACGGAGATGTTGCCGAAGTCCTATCCCAAGGCGAGACCAAGTCCAGTGTTCGTTTGCAGTGCGGCTTGCAGGTGGATGTGCGAGTTCTTGAAGAGGAAAGCTATGGGGCGGCCTTGCATTATTTTACGGGGTCGAAAGCTCACAATGTGGCCATCCGTGAGCGGGCGAAAGAATCAGGACTAAAAATCAATGAATACGGAGTATTTCGCTCCAAAGATGAAAAGCGCTTAAGCGGCGCCACGGAGGAGGAAGTATTTAAAGCCGTAGGCCTTCCCTTCATTCCGCCAGAACTCCGGGAAGATCGGGGAGAAATCCAGGCCGCCGGGAAAGACATGCTGCCGAGGTTGATCGATCTGGCGGACATTCGGGGCGATTTGCAGATGCATACTACTGCCTCGGACGGAAAGAACTCTATTGCGGAGATGGCTCAGAGGGCTAAGGAAATGGGTTATTTTTACATCGCCATTACCGATCATTCCAAAGCTGTTCGCGTGGCCGGGGGACTGGATGAAAAAGAGCTGGCCCGGCATCTCAAAGCCATTGATAAAGTCAATGCCCAATCTCCCGGCATCTACATCCTCAAAGGAGTGGAAGTGGATATCCTGCCCGATGGGAGTCTGGACTTAAAAGACGACATCCTCAAAGAATGCCAGGTGGTCCTCGCTGCTGTTCATTCCCGCTTTAACATGGAAGAAGGAGAAATGACCCGGCGGATCATTAAGGCCCTGAAAAACCCCAACGTAAACATCCTTGCCCACCCTACCGGACGATTGATCCTGGAGCGGGAAGCTTACAAGGTGAACTTGAAGGAAGTCATCCAGGCCGCCATCGATTATGGAGTAATCCTGGAAATAAATGCCTATCCGGACCGGCTCGACCTGCGGGATGTGGATGCCCGTATGGCCAAAGAATTGGGGGCCAAATTGGTGATTTCCACGGATGCCCACAGCGCCGCTCAACTGGAACTAATGAAATTCGGCGTTTTTACTGCCCGCCGCGGATGGGTAGAGGCCAAAGATGTGATCAATACCTTGCCTCTGGAGGAGTTATTTAAATTTCTGCGATAAAAAAGTGTCCGATTCATAAGATTGATGGTTTCGTAAAAAGTCTGCAAATGCGGTTTTCCGTCATTCTGGCGAAAGCCGGAATCCAGTTATTTCAAGATGTTCTGGACCCCGGCTTTCGCCGGGGTGACGATCTAAGAGATTTTTTACGAGATCATCAAGATTGCTGATCTCGTAAAAAGTCCTGTTCTTGTCATTGCGAGGAATTCCGCATTTGCGGGACGACGAAGCAATCTTATATTTTCGGGCACTTATAAAAACGAGATTGCTTCGCTGGCGCTCGCAATGACCCTTTCGCGACTTTTAACGAGGTCATCACTTTTGATTTTCGTTTATGCTTTCAGAATGATGGTCAGGACCCGGCCCGGACGGGAGGGGGAATCTCCCGTGAGCACAAGGCGGTACTTCTTTCATTGGTAAGGGCGGGGCTTCCGCCGAAGATGGCCCGCCTACCTTCGATCCCGCTGGTTGGGTTTCAATTTAACTTCATTGCCTAATTCTTTTTTAATACGAGCCAGAAGTTCGGAGGCGGGTTCATAAGAGCGGCCTGCGCGGCGGACCAGTTCGGCTTCAGTAGGAATCAGGTCGCCGCGGAAGGTTTTGGCAAAGATTGTCTGTGGTAGCTCTTCCGTCCAGGCTCTGGCCGCAAACTCAATCGCATTAAAAATTTCCTTCCCCCTTCATCTTTTTTAAGTCTCCTGATAAAATCTTTATCCCTGACTACCCACCTAATATGTATCAGGCAACCTGACCCTTCTCCTCTTCAAAGTTGTCACGCCTTCCCTTATCTGGATCCATATTTTGTACGATTTTCCGCAATTACAACTTGTTTTTGCCTGGCCCGTGATGGCTCCAAATTTTTACCCGCCCTCGGTAAATCCCTGACCTCAAGAGGACGCAGTCATTTGATCCGGTCCTTATCGTAGATAATTAGACGTGTACCGGTTGCCGCAGCAGTTTAAGCCGCCCGCTTAGCCGCCCGGCGAAGCGCCTTGTCAATGCCCGCCGCGTATTCTTCAAACCGTTCCTGTGAAGATTTCATGCTTTTGTCCCCTTCTCCAGCAATATCGGATCTCGTCCCGCATTATCATATAAAAACCAGGTGTTGCGGGACGTTGATGTAGATCGCTATCTTGAGTGTCACTTCATACTGCATGTTATTTCTCCCAGACAAGCGCTGAGCGAGAGGGAACGTTCGTGCAGAAATTGCTTCCAGAATTCATTTCACGTCCTGCACGAACATCCCGGGTACCCAGGTGCAGGAGGGCGAACTTCCTCTGGTTTTGGTTCAGGATGGTTTGTATGGATCCGATTTATCTCGTTATTCCTGGTTGCCCGCCTGCTTTGGCGCAGCGCCATAAAACCCAGGTTTACTCTCTTCGATAATGGTGACATTCATTAAGCCAAGCTTCTTGCATAGCATATTCACATCGAGCCTTTTTCGGCTTTTTATCCACTGAGCGGGAGTCATGCCTTTATCCCTAATTTCTTCATCGATTTCTTCCCGCACCTTATGAATCCATTCCAAGGATTTTGTTTCCCATTCTTTTTTATTCTTCATATTCGATGACCTCCTCTGGCGAAACGATCTCTATCAGGGGGTATCCGAGTCGAAGATTCACGGCATGAACCGCACGCCTCGTCCTGATGTTCACGATATCCCGGAAATTCCAGGAAACAACAGCATCCACACCGCTAACTGTATCGACTGCAAGATGTCGCAAATCCAGCCTTGCACCTTTGCGAATAAAACCCTCCCTTTCATACGTTTCCAAGAGATCGGCGGAATATTCATTTTCAGAGATTACCAGCACCGGAACTGCTTGAATCTCGCTAACCAACTTCTTCTTCAATTCTTCATGGCATCGGTCTATTTCTTCGAGGACTATGTTTGAAATAATCCCGGTGTGTTTGCCCTCCACAATAGAGTCTAAAAGGGCGCGGGTAATTCTTATCCTCTCTGGCATTTCCTCGTCCGACATCTCACCAATTACGGAGGTATCCAGGTACAGTCTCATCACATCCTCTTCATCATGGCCCTACTCCTAATTTATTTATCTTGGCATGGCCAAAAGCATAGCATCGAGGAGACGCTTTTCCTCGCTGTCCTTAGGATACAACGCCGACAAGGCGTTGGCAAGGCGCAGGAAATCGGGGCCGCGTTCCAATTCTTCCTTTAGCAAAGCCCGCAATGCGTTTGCCAGGCCCGCCTAGAGGGAATCGAAATAGTTCAGCCGGATATCCCCTGACTGGACCGGAGAGGGAATCCGCCAGCGTACGCTCGGTAGCGATGCGCGATAAAATGAGCAATGCATCCAAAAGGTTCGATTTGCCGGAGGCGTTTGGCCCGAAAAGGACTGTAAAGGCGGGGAATTCAACTACAATATCAGCAAGTGACTTGAAACCCTGAACACGAATCCGTTTTAACATCAACGGTTCTCCTTTCTTTCCTTGGGTTCCTCACCAGTACGCCCTTCGTTTGTTGATTGTTTTTATTTTCCTTAGACCCATCAAAATGCAATCCCAATGCCTATGGAAGTTCCATATTCATCAAGATGTTCTTTGCCAATATCACCATTCTCTCTGCAAGCTCCCTCTTAATTATTCTTTTCTCATCATAGTCTGCTTCATTTCTCGCTCTTCTGAGTTTGTCAAGAATTCTCCCTATGTTTTGTTCTTGCAGAGTCTTTGAATCCCTATATGCATTTATGACTTTCCAATGGATATTTTCCCTGCTTTTTCCGCTATAATCTTGATACCCTTTCTTATTCCTAGCCACGCAAAATGCGCCGAAATAAGATCTACTTATGGAAGATCTCAAATAGGATTCTTCTTTTGAATTTAGGAGTTCCTCCGCGAGCAAAACATAATCATGCCAATTGAAGCTCATAATGGCTCCTCTGTTATATTCAATTTCCCTCTCGTTTCCTTCATTCGCCCAAGGAACCACTCTTCCGCAAGCCTATTTTCCAGTTTAACCGCTTCCTCCGCACTGTATGACGATTTAATAATAATAAACAATTCATCCCAGTTTTCTTCTGTATCATGGTAAAGATCCAGGAAAATTTTCACATTCTCCCCGAAGACCGAAATAATTCTATCCTTTGCCTCTTCCAATATAGGATACAAATATTTTTCTTCTTCTAGAAAATTTTGGATTTCCTTTCTCCGATCTAAAGAAATCTCATATTTCCCGGTTATTTCATCAAATTTTGATAACAAAACAGGTAATTGGGCAGTAATGACCATCTCTTTTTCAAGTGAATCAAGTGCCTTCTTCGTATCTTTCCCCAAGCTTCCAGATAATTCTCCATCAGCAGAAATTCTAGAATGGAATACGCATGTTTGACCACAATCAAATCTTATCTCTATGAGTTTAATCTGGTAATCTCCACGCAATAATGACTCCACCCTTTTCCCCCTAATTATTCCTCGTCCCAGGGCAGGATGAATAATTGCATCATCTTCCTTTAATGCATCCCAGAACATTTCGTGCAGACCAATCTCCCAAGCCATTATTCTTAAATAAGCATCGTATCGATCAAAAGCTTTAATTGACGCATACGTTAGTCTTTCTTCACCCGTGCTTATTTCAAAAATATGAGTTGCAATTTTCAAAATATAGTCTTTGTCTTGGAGTTTTTCGAGAAAACTTGAAGGGATTATCCGAAGGCCATAATATGATCCGAAAAGCCCACCAAGAAATGCTGCTATCGTGTCTGTGTCACTTCCTAGCATATTCACCGCTTTGATAATTCCTTTTTTAGGATCATCAAAATATTTTAGGAAAAGAAATATGGCCACTAGAATTGTAGTAATGCCGGACCCCTTATGGCCTTCATTGAATGCTTTGGTTAGATTGTAAAAGGCGCTATCATCAAAGATGATTTTTTCTTCTATTGCCCCTAGATAATGGATAGATTCATTCCGTGTCTTCTCGAAGACTTCTTTGAAACGTATGCCATTTAAAGGTTTTCTATCCCATTCCTGAACCCATTTTTGAATAAAATCATCCCCTTTAAAAGATTCGGAGAAGCTCCTTACTACGTCATGCAAAAAGGAAAGGAATATTTTTCTTGAAAAGCTCTTTTCCTTTATTAAGAAATTGGCCGCTGATGCATAAATTATGCTTCCCAGAATCCCCCGAGGGTGTCCGTGTGTGATAATAGAATTTATAAATACATCGCGATAAAGCCTCTTTTCGTTGTTGATATTAACAAGAGCAAGGGGAAGCGTTCTCATCGCGGCGCCATTAGCACCAGCATTTCTATACGATAAATCTTTTGTCATATAGAAATTATTTATCCATTCCTTTCCGGTCTGGTTCAACTTTCTGGCGGCTATTTTAATTGTCCTACCACCTCCACGCTCATAATGGAGCCAAAGTGGTAACTCAAAATATGCAAATTTATCCGGATTAAAATCCCCATTTTCATCCATACATCTATAAACGGCAAGGGTTAGCTGCGTGTCATCCGAATATTCACCTTCTTTAATAACCTCCTTATATCCCCAAAATCTACCCCCTACCATTTTTTGCCAGGGTATATAACCTTCAAGATGCTTTTTTCCGAACCGCTTTTCGACCTCTCTTGGATATCTACCAAATTCGGTCGGCCAGCCCAAAGCGTCTCCCGCCGCACTAAAAATAAGGGCGCCTTTAAATTTCTCTAAAATTTCCGTTCCAAATAGGGGTTTATGCGTTTCCATAATATTATTCCTTTATTTGAAAGGATGTTTCAACCCAGCGAGTATCATTAAGATAATACTGAACGGAAAAAGACCCTATATCCAACTTTTCGATATCTAGGCTAGACCAATGCCAATATCTGCTTTCTCGTTCAAATTCTGTGTTTTCCTGCAATATCGGATTGCCAATATTATTTCGCCAAATAAATTTGGCTCTCGCGCATGCCGTAACATAAATTTTTAATAGGATGGTGATTTTATTATCGCTTTTTTTCGAGAAGATTGTTTTATCTTGGAAAGTGGTCGCATTAACCTTTTCTTTTGTAATTTCTTCTGGGGTTAATTTGAAATCATCAACTAAAGGAAAGCCTGAACTAAAAAGGTTCTTATCAATATTGAAGGTTGGATGTCCGCGTTTTCTCCAAAGTCTTATCCCCTCCTTTTGACTTGCCTGGCTTATGAATGTAATTTCCTTTATGTGTTCAATGGGTATCCCATCAGGGACCAGACATTCAGCTTGAACATTCCGGTGCCATTTCTGTTTCGGCTCTACCCATCTCTTGGCTAAGTGGGCTCTTATTGTATCAAAATCAATCAACCTCAAACCTTCTAAGCCCTGTTTTCTCTGATGTCCATCTATTGTTTGGGTGGCATTGGTGTCGGTAAAAAAGACTCCCTCCCAAGTTGCAACGATGGGATCTATCAGGAGATAACAAATATGCGCCCCTTGAGGATTTCTGCCCTCTGGATATTGCTGAATTCTATATGCCATGGGGGTATTGGGACAAAAATATAAATGAACCTTATCCCAATTGCCATGGGTTTTATCCAACCCAAGAGATAATTCATTCCCACCAGTAATGATTTTATCGAGGAGCCTTGCTTTTTCCAATTTTTGTTTGCTCAGTAAGCCACCGCACTCAGAAATTACAGCTAGGTTATCGACAGCTGTAAAGTGATAAAGACATTGAATCCCATATTTTGTCAAGATTCTTTTCATTTCGGCATATTCCGGATGAAATATCTTAGTCATTTTTTTTCAGAGGACATTGAAACTTGAATTTTTTTAAAATTTTTAAATTTGTGAATATTTTAATGCCGTATCGTAACTCCTCGAAAAATAAAAAAGAAACGTTTGTCTCGGAAGCTCTACCAAAAATTCAATGTTTTATCTCTTTTTGGAAGATGTTGGCTTTCCGTTTTCCCCAATCCTCTTTTGCTTTATGCTCGCCTTTAATCCTGGCCAAAAGGGCCGAAGCAGGTTCGTAGGGGCGGCCTTCGCGGCGGGCCAGTTCAGCCTCTGTGGGAACCAGTTCACCACGGAAGGCCTTGGCTAAAATTGCCTGTATCATTTTTTCAGCCCGCAAGGTCGCATCCTTTACTCGATTATCAATCATGCCGGCGAGCTTGAATAAAGCCTCGACACGTCGGACAATCTCTTTTTGCTCAGCATAAGGCGGCAATGGTACTGCCAAATCATTAAGGATTCCGATATTAATATTTTTCTGCGCCGTGGCAGGCGCATATTGATCAAGATTAGCACGCGCCGTCCTTATGAAAAATTCTGCATATTCGGCAAAACATAGATCTTGATCCAGGATTAAGCCAACAACGCTGTCGGGGAAACAGGCTGGGTAAGTTAATATGGCAGAGGCCGCAATATTTGCTGCAATTGTAATAGATACCGTGCCAGCAGGCCAAAGATGGCTTTGGGCAAGGCCGGTTTCGTTATACGTCTGCTGGTGTGACGTAATACGTCCTGCGGATTGGGCAATATCGCCTGTCTGAATAAAGGGGTAAGGTCCTCCATAAAGATGAGCCGCATTCCGAGGACGATGCTTCGACTTGCCCCGACTCATTTCACCCAGATAAGGCAGATAAATCCAAGTCCATTCATTGGGAATTTCGGGCAACTCGATAGTTTCAACCTTTCGTGAATCAATATTTTCAGGTTTCTTTGGCGAGTGCTTGCCCTCCTCTTTAGCCTTTTTGCAATCGGCCATATATTTTTGTTGGCGCTTCCACAATATACGTTCAACAAGCTTTTCTGCCGGTTCAAGATCCGCCTGCGCGTCTCGCCATTCGGCGGTTAGGCGGCCGGAGCAGGCGGCGGAGAGGACGGAATGGCGGAAGCGTTTGAGGATGGCTTGAACTTTGGCCAGGTGCTCACGCGCCGCATTGACTTGCGCGAGCAGTTCTTCCACTTTTACCACGATTCGTTTTTGTTCAGCCAATGGAGCAAGGGGAATGGTTGTCCCGGGAGCGAAGCTCTGATTAACTCCCCCCTGAGCAGAACCGCGGAAGTTTTCAAGAATGCGATCTTGTCCCGCTCTGGAAAATAAAAAATAGAATATAAAGGGTGGGTACACTCCCTGCGCTGGTCGGCAGATAAAAACATGTTCATTGACGACAGCAGGATTATGAGGAAAGTTATCACGAACCAGGGCTACCTTTCCTGTGGTTGCACCATCTTTAACGATCAGGATATCACCAATTTGAATCCGGCCGCGGTTCATTTTTTCGAAAAAGTTCTTTGGCACAAACTTAATGATCGCAAACCGAAAGCCTCCATTATTGTCCAAATGTTCACCACCGATACTGGGTACACCTTCTTTGAGCTCCCGAACGCCTCCTTTGGGGCGAGAACCGGCTTCAAGCGTGAAGAGAAGCTGATCGAGGGTTGTTTCAACCCAGCCTTCCGGCAGATCCCAATCTGAAGGGATATCATCGACAATCGACCTATTTTTGTGAGAATTGGCAACCATTATATCTACTTATTCTCTAAAGACGAAGCTTCCAAGCTATTGCTATTTTCCAACATTGTTACAATAGCATTTAACTCAATAACAGCGCTTTCAAGTTCCGCTATGGCATCGACAACCAATTCTTCTGGCTCGGGCAATTCATCCATATCATCAAGGGATTCATCTTTGAGCCACTTGAGGTTGTCGATTTTGAAATCGCGTTCTTTCACTTCGTTAATGCTGAAGCAGCGCCAGCGGTCCTCTTTTGATTTTTTGGGATCGCGTTTGGCACGGCCTTCAGGATTAAGGCCAAAACAGGCTTCGAATTCGGCGAAGTGCTGCGGTGTAAGGGGGCGGTCCTTTTTGGTGATTCGCGGGACATTGGTTCGAGCATCGTAGACCCAAACCTTCTCTGTTTGATAACCCTTGGTAAAAAAAATTACATTGGTCTTGGTGCCGGGACTGTAGGGAGTGAATGTCCCATTTGGGAGGCGCAGGACGGTATGCAGGTCGCAATCCTCGGTGAGAATCTTGAACACTTCACCGGCCTGATCAACAAAAAGGACGTTATCTGGCACCACGATGGCCGCACGTCCACCTGGTTTCAGAATGCTCATCACATGCTGGACGAAGTTGAGTTGTTTATTGCTGGTAGCAACCGTAAAATCATCACGATTAGGCGCTTGATTTGCGCCCTTGGTTCCGAAAGGAGGATTGGTCATAACGCAGTCATATCCAATCCCCCTTTTTGGTTCATAGATCGCGTCTCCCAGATAGATCGCAGCCTGGATGCCGTGCAGATAGAGATTCATCAAGGCCAGCCTTCTGGGCCGGGGGACGAGCTCGGTTCCGGAATAGGTCGAGGTTAAAATGCGTTTGGCTTCCGAACGCTCGAGACCGCCTTTGGTTTTTTCCATCAGCCATTCATAGGCGCAGACCAAAAATCCGCCGGTCCCGGCTGCCGGATCATGTATGCTAAAATCTTTACTCTTGCGGGGATCGGGTTGTACGCATCGAACGATGGATTGGATCAGAATTCGCGGGGTGAAATATTGCCCGGCCCCTTTCTTTCCCTCGGCGGCAGATTTTTCCAGCAAACCCTCATAGGCCGCGGCTTTTACATCCACGTTGAGAGCGGTCCACTCAATTTCATCGATGAGGTTAACAAGGCGTTTTAAATTGACCGGGTTGCTAAAACGGGACAAAGCCCCGGCATAAATAGCCCCGAGCATTCCGGGTTGTTCTCCCAGACCTCTCAAGGTTTTCATGTAGTGGTCCGTCAGATCAACTCCCGATTTTTCCCGTAAAACAGTCCAGGCATATTCCGGAGGGATTTTTACCCCTTTCTCCTCGATCATCTTGAGGAATAAGAGATAGGTCAATTGCTCTATGTAATCGCCATAGTCAATGCCGTCATGGCGGAGGGTATGACAAAAACCCCAGAGTTTGCCAACGACATCGGTCATAGATCTCCTCTCTAATAATCCCCCTCACCCTGGCCCTCTCCCGCCAGGGGAGAGGGGAAATGGGGAGGGGATAGGCTCTTCGTTCTTTTGGGTTTATAAACAGATTTTCTTTCAGCCACAAGGGCTTCTTTACTTGGTTTTTGGCGCTCAATTTCTACGCGAACTTTTGCCCCGAGAACATCGGCAACCCGGCGTAACATGCTTAAGGAGTGGCCTTCATAAGCTGTTGATTCAAGCCGGCTGATTTGCTGCTGCGATGTGCCCACTCTCCGGGCCAGCTCCTTCTGGGACATTCCGGAATCTTTCCTCAGGGAAGCCAGCTGAATCGCCACACCCCATGCTTCGCCGGCCTTTTTGAAGCGAGCTGCAAAATCCTGATCCTTTAATTGGTCTTCAAGATAGATGTCGAAGTTTGTTTTCCCCTTCATGAAGCATTCCTCACCATCCAATCGCGTTTTCTTTCCATGGCAACCTTAAGATAACGGACCGGAAATCCGCCTGCTCCTGTCTCATAAAACTCTACACTAAATTCCATATTCAGTCAACATCAATTTTGATGTTAAAATTGAGTCCCTTTCTAAGCCGCAATTGCTTCATTTATCTCCTGGATCAATATTCTTAGCTCCCCGTTAAAAATTTTGTCCAATTTATTACGTGAAAGTCCTTCGCGGGTGAAAATGGGAAGGGAATCCATATCTTCTTCTTCCATCAGCAGATTTTCGATCAGGTGCCTTCTGATCAAGGCCAGCCATTTTTCTTGTTCCTCCGTAAAAGAACGGCCGGATTTAATTTTGGCCAGGGCTCTATCAACCCTCAGTTCCGGGTTAAGCAATTCATCACCCCTAACTGCGTGGCGAATCATGGAGATGATGTCCGCGAGTTCCTTGTTATAGGCGCGGCGCAGGTTTTTTTCGGTAAACTTATCGTCCAGGAAATCCGGTTGGGTGCTCAAAATCTCCCTGAGGGTCTTCAAGTGCTTAGGGTCAAACTCCCGGGGGCGATGCAGTAGTATTTCCAGAGCCTCAATATGCCGGGGATTCTCTCTTACGAATCTTTCAAATTCCTGAAGATAGTCCTGCGGCCCGAGTTCTCTGCCATCCTTGGTCCTGAAGATAATACGCGAGCTCACATAATCTTCCGCCGTATCTGCTCTGAGGAAGGGCTTTTGGGGACGCGGATAATCTTTACAAATATCAAGAAAGTCTTCGCTTTGTAAAATCTTGATGGTCTGCTCCCATTCCTTCTCCAGCCTCTGGTGCAGGGTCCGGGCAAATTCGGCGATATCACAGCCCAGGATATAATTAAACGTAAGCCTGCCCTCCTGGGTGATATTTTTGGATATTCGGTGAAGCCTCTTCGATAGAACGCCGGTATTGTATTGCCGGTCCTCGTTGTCCGCGATAGCCTGGACAATTTCCCGGATGGATTTAGTTGCCTTTGCAGGAGCTTCAGCGGTGATACCGGTTGTCTTGCGGAAGAAATTCAGGAGGCTGCCGTTGAAGCAGTCAAAGACCGTAAAATGGGTTTTGTGGATTTCCGGACAGCGCCGGGTGCCCCGCCCCATCATCTGTTCAAAGAGGATTCTTGATTTCACCGGGCGCAAGAAAACAATATTCTCTATCCTGCGCACGTCCACCCCCGTGGATAACATATCCACAGTGACCACAATGCCCGGGTTTATGCGGTTGCGGAATTCACGTATCTTTTGCAAGGGCCTATCCACTGAAGGGCTGCCGGTTATTTTCTGCACAAAATCATCCCCTCGATTAAATTCCTCCCTCAGAATTTGAACCAGGAGATCACAATGGGAGATATGGGAAATATCGTTCTGGGCAAAGATTAAAGTTTTTGGGAAATGCCCGAGCTGCTCCTCCTGATCTAAGATATATTTTTTAATTTCCAGGACAATCTTCCTGTTCCGATCCGGGGCGGTCCAATCGATCTCCGTGGTGGGGGCTGGAAGCTCCCTCTGGTCTTCCAGGATTGAAAAAGAAAGCTGACCGGTTTGGGTATTTATTAGACCTATCTCTTCCCCCTCCTGCAGAAAAACACCCCGCAAGGTGATATCCGATTGTATGGCTACGGCGTCATAATCCACCAGGTACCCTTCACGCACGGCCCGCTCGTAATCGTATTGATAGACAATTTTCCTGAAGAAGGCAATGGTATGGGCCGCGGGTGTGGCGGTCAGTCCGATTTTAATCCCGTCAAAATGATTCAGGACTTCCCGCCATTTGCTTTCTTCCTGGGCGGTATATCCCCGGTGACACTCGTCGGCAATGATTAGATCGAAAGCATGAATGGGAATATCCAGCTTTGAGGCATCGGCGTCTTCATCCTGATCCCCTGACAAGTCTGAAAACATGCCTTCTTGGCCAAAAAGATTGATGCGCATGCGTTGAATGGTTGAGATATAAACAAAGCTATCTCGACTGCTCGGGCTGGTTAGATACTCTGCGGGAAGAATCTTCAGATTAAATTTCATATTCTCATCCAGGTCTTCTCGCCGGATCCGCTGGCTGTAAACTTCATGACACTGATCAAACTTTAAACCCGGTTCGGCTTCAAAACTGGCCATTTCCGTAACCACCTGGGCCGCCAGGGCTCTTCGATCTACCAGGAACAAGATGCGCTTGGCATAACCGGCTTTCATCAAACGGTAGATCAAATTTACTATGGTGAAGGTCTTGCCTGTGCCCGTGGCCATGGCTACCAGCATAAGGCGCCTTCGCTCCAAGATAGCCTGTTCTATGGCCTTTATGGCTTCGATTTGAAAAGGCCATAAGTATTTATCATCTATTTCATGCTCTCGAAGCCGCTCCTCGGCTGCGGCTACATTTTTATTCAACATTTCCATGAGGGCCCGAGGGGTGTGAAAGGCGGCAATTTCCCGCGAAAGGCTGAGCGGGTCTCTCAAATCCTGAAACCAGATTATTTTCCCATTGGTTGAATAGACAAAAGGAAGATGATAGTCGCCAAAGGAGCAAAGGCCTTCCGAAAAACCCCGGGCATATCTCTTAGCCTGTTGCAGGACATTTTGCGGCCCGATTTTTACTTTTTTCCCCTCAACGCAAGCCAACGCCCTCCCTTTGTGGAACAGCACATAATCGGCTGGCCCCGTTAACGTAGGGTACTCTTCAACAGCGCAGTGATCATCCTGGATGCCTGGCCGGAAGGGAATAATTGGGCCCCACCCCGCCTGTTTTAGGGCTTTGTCTATGAAAGCCTGTCTGGTTTTTGCTTCATTGAAGTCCGGATCGTTCACGACCTTTTCTCCGAATTGAAAGGTTACAATATTTTTTCTTCAACCATGCTCAAAATTTTATCTTTGGACACGATGACGTGATCGAGAATTCGGATGCCGAGCGTCTCAGCAGCCCTTTTAAGTTCTTTGGTTATGGTTTTGTCATCCTGGCTGGGCGTTGGGTCTCCGTTGGGGTGGTTGTGCACCAAAATAATTGATATGGCTGATTCTCGAATCGCCGGTTTAAAGACTTCACGAGGGTGGGCTAAACATTGACTTAAAAGGCCTATCGTAACCTGTTCGGATTTTATGACCTTATGTTTTTCATCCAGTAAAACCACATGAAATTCCTCCTGCTTGGCTTCCCGGCCCAGCCTCATAAAATGCTGTTTACAGTAGGCCAGGGCATCAGAGGTATTCCGAATTTTATGGCCCACCGCTGAATCAGCCTGACGTTGATTTGCCAACCTTTTCCCCAGTTCGAGGGCGGCCATAATTTGACAATAGGCAGTCTCTCCTATGGCTTTGCTGACCTGTTTAAGTTCACCTCTGGCTTGGAGAGACAGTTTTTCAAGGTCATTCCCAAAAAGTGCCGCCAGTTTCTCACCGGCCTGCATGGCAGATTCACCTTGAAGACCTGAACGGATCAGAATTGCTAAAAGCTCTGAAATTTTCAGCCCCGAGGCCCCAACTTTAAGAAGGCGTTCTCTGGGGCGATCAATGGCGGGGGACCTCTTTACCGTAGCAGTGATAACTCGATGATCGATCCACTTTTCAGCATTAAACCCATCTTTTTTAACTGACCACGAATAATGAGGATTTGTCTTAGACTCCCCCTTTATTAAATAACCATCCCGCACCAATTCGCCGATAACGCGGCCTATGAAAGCTGTTTTTTCACCCGGCAGGGATTCATAAATTTTGGGTTTATTAAAGGAATCTTTTTTTAGTAATAGACCAATCAATTCCTGATATCTGGAAAAGCGTTCTGCTTCTGTTTTAGTTTTCATTTTTGCGGATAAACTCTTTTTAAAAGGCCCTAATTTGATGATCTCGTAAAAAGTCAGAAAAGCTGTCACTCCTGCGAAAGCAGAAGTCCAGAACTGCTTGAATTAACTGGATTCCGGCTTCCGCCGGAATGACGGAAAAAGGGGCTTTCGGACTTTTTACGAGTTCATCTAATTTAATTGTATGGGAAATTCCTTTTTAAATCTTTAGGCGCTTGACACGTTCTCTTTACTTTTTTTGATAATTTTTTTTAAACTCTGTGATCTCTGTGCCCTCTGTGGCTATTAAGATGTTACTAATTTCCCTTGTACCATTCCCGGTAGATCTGCATCTCGATCTCCCCGAAGATCTTCTCATATTGTTCTTTTCCCAAAAGTTTCTTTGGCTTCCATCCTGAGGGACTGGCGTCTTTTTGCTCGGTAATGACTAAGAGAGTAACTTCTCTTTCTTTCCGTCCGACTTTTTTAATTGTAGCCACTACCTTGGTCCTCCAGTCCTTCTCCACCACGTAATCTGTTTCTAAGCGCTTTTGATCCGCCTCTATTTGCGCTTCTCCAAAACCTCGATCCTTGAGAACCTGGGCAATGGCTCTTATTATTATTTTCTCATCGGCATCAAAGACCTGGGAGGTTCCCTGGGGCTCGAATAAGGCATCGGGTGTGTGCTGGCAAGCAGCCGACAAAAGAAGGAGGAAGAGAAAAGAAAAGATAGTCCTCCCCCTCCATTTTCCCTCTTGCAGCGGAGATGGAAAATGTTGAAAAATTTGAGTCCCCCTTTCTGGCCGAAAATTTTTAGGAGATACGCCTAACTTTTTTTCGAAGTTTTAGCGTAAAAATTGCCGAAGACGGGTTGACTTTTGCGGCTGCCGCATTTCGGACATTTGAATTTACCTTCTTCCCGATCCTTCACACTCATAGCTAAGGAGAACTTCTTGTTGCATTTTTGGCACATAAACTCGTAATTCGGCATGATGGAACCTCCTTTCAATATATAAGAAATAAATCATCCAGCCCGAGAAAGAAACCAGACCGGGATCTCTAAGGGAAGACAGCCGGAAAGAGGCTTCTTTCCTGCCTTTTTAGAGATGCCCCCTTAAAAACTGTTGATAATTGTGATTTTTTCTACGCCCTACCCCCCGAAATTCAAATCCAGAGCCAATTTTGAAATAACTTATTAATATTATTTATAATTTTATTGATTAAAAATGAGGCAACCAACCGAAAAACGTTAAAATTTATTGCGTTTTGAATTCTATACCTAAAGTTTTCCACACCTTATCCACAGATTTTGTGGATAAATTTTTGAAAGTGTTTAAAAGAACTCTTTTAGGCTGAAGGTCTTGAAGAAGGGCAAAGAGTGAATTTCCATCGGGATCATCGATCAGGTGTTCCCAGCCGCCTACGTGCAATATTTTTTCTCCATTTCCACCCTGAGCGAATTTGCGAATTTTCTCAGCCATGTATGCCTCCCTTTCTTTAAGTTCCTTAGGCGCCGGCCAGAATGAAGGAGGATGATGAAAAAGAAATTCAGCCCGGGAATATTGCGTTTTCACTTGTTCGGAAAAAGAGGGAATATGTAAACGGAGCAAGGTTCGTAAGTTCTCAACCGCAATAAGCTCAGAAAGATGCGCCAGATTCACTTTAGAAAAAATGGAGAGATCAATATCATGGATAACAATTCCATACCGGTGGGCGTAAGACTTTGCTGCCCGCCATTCAAACGGTTCTTTCAGCAGAAAGAAAATCCCCATGATTGCGCCGCGAGAAAGAAAATCGCTTAATGGCCGCCCTTCTTCCTTCTGAATCTTCCGCAGGTTCTCCCGTAAAGTATTTCTGAGCGCCGATGATTCTTCGGCCCGGAACAATCTGGAGTAAGGGCTGACTTCCACTGTAATTAGATCCGGGCGTTCCCTTTCCAGGATTCGGGAAAGCCGGGCATAGCCGCCGGGATCGCGGTGAACCGTTCCGACCATGACCAGCAATGAATTTGGGCGCCTCCTTACGTCCATCCGTCTTGCCCATCCGTCGGTTGACCTTTTTCTAACTCCTGTGCTAAGTTAAAATAACTTTTCAGGAGGCTCGGGAATTTGTCTTGAATCACCGGTGTTCACTATTATAATTTTTAGAATTTTACCATCTTGGAAATATAACGATAGTTTTAAAATAAACGCAACAGTTTAGCGATTTGAAAAAAAGGTATAAAAGCCTTTGTTGAGGGCCGGGGGTTAGAGCGGAACGCGCCGGAAGCATCGGTTGGGGTTCCGCTTGGCCACGAAGACGGAAGATCTTTTCCTCCGGGGGAGGCGGGGGTTCTTGCCCGCCCCATATGCGGAGAAATAAGCGCCTTATGATTCTCCGCCTAAGGCGGATTCCGCTCTGGCCCCCGGCCCCTGGAATCCCTTGGCCTTTACAACACACCTTTCTTCAAAGAGCTAAAGTGTTACAAATAAACGCTCATCATCTTTGTCCCTAAAAAGCAACGCTAAGCGAAACTTATTTTAATCACTTAATTTAAAAAATCAAGTTTTTTCCTCATGAATCGAATATTTCAAAAAGAACTTATCCTGGTGGCCATGGCCGGAACGATCGCAGTCATGGGCCTGGGTTTCATCATCCCCCTTTTCCCCATTTATGTATCGGAAAAAGGGGCCACTAATTTTGAGCTGGGGTTGATCGTTTCCGGCTTTACCATCAGCCAATTCCTGGTCCAGCCTTTTTTTGGGGGGATCTCCGACCGCTTCGGGCGGAAATTTTTCATGGTGGGAGGAATGGCCTGCTATGGACTGGTTGCCTTTCTTTACACCTTCGCTCATTCCCTTCCCCAGGTTTTTTGGGTGCGCCTTCTTCATGGCGTGGGAGCGGGCATGGTCTGGCCAGCATTGACGGCCTATGTTATTGATCAATCTCCGGTGGAAAGAAGAGGGGAAACCGTGGGCCTTCTCTCCAGCGTGGAAATGGTGGGGTTTGCAGTTGGACCTTTCCTGGGGGGAATGCTATATAGTCTGGGAGGAATGAACCTGCCTTTTATTGGCTGCGCAGTCCTCGCCCTGCTGGCCGCGGGCGTTCTCTGGGTGGGTATCCGGGAAAAACCACCGCAATACCAGGGAGAAACGCTAACCTGGGGGGAACGGTATGGTTTTGCCTCCTTGCGCCTGCCTGATATCCGCCTCCTTTGCCTGATCGGTTTTGCCGAAGCCTTCGTCTGGGGAACGATCATAACCCTTTTACCAGTGATGGCCTCGCGCCTGGGCGTCCTGCCCGAAAAGATTGGATGGCTGTTCAGTTCCTACTTCATCGTTTACATCCTGCTGCAGAAGCCCGTGGGGAAATGGTCTGACCGACAGGGGAGAAAAAAACCGATCCTCTTGGGCATGAGTATCTATGCCCTTGCCGTACTCTTACTATCCCAGGGCGGAACTTTTCTGTACACGATGGGGGTTCTGGCAATTGCCGGTGCGGGCCTGGGTATCTACTCCCCCTCTGTGCGGGTGGCCATTGCCGATCTCTCCTCAAAAGAGGTTCGCGGAGCGAGCATGGGCTTTTTCTTCACCACCCGGATGATCGGTTTTTTCCTGGGTCCCAACATCAGCGGGCTGATGGCCGATCGTTTGGGACAGGGGTTTCCTTTTTTGGTCGGCGCAGCCTTGCTGGGACTGGGGATTTGGGCTTCTCTGGCATTGTCTGAAAACCTTTCCAAAAAATCTCCCGAACCTCTGCCCGTGCCGTTGCGGCGTTAGGCAAAGATGCGCATACTTAATAGCATAGATTGTTGGATCATCTCCAAATTAGTTGAGGCGCAGAGAGCCGGGATGGGTAAAATGTCCTGTACTTTCAGGGGATCGGAAGGAAAGTCATATTGCTGGCAATCATGAGGCACGCCTCCCTCTTAAGCTGGGGCGGGGGTGTTCTTCTATCCTCCGTACCGTTCTTTTCCCGCCCCCGCTGTGCTGGGCGGAAGGCGAGCCGGGTGGGTTAGGGAAGCGAATATCCCGCCGATGCTTGCGGCGCAATCTGCCTTTCCTTCCGATCCCTTACCTAATTTTGATAAAATATTCGATCAACTAATTTGGAGATGATCCAAATTATATAACAACTTTTAGGGCCTCCGGGATCCGATCCTTTCGTTACCGTAAGGATGTGGTCCGGGAGCCAGGGCGTTTAGTCCGCAGAGTTTATGGGTTTAAAGGAGAGAGACAAATGGCTTATCGCGTAGAAATCGGATTGAAGCCAACCATCCGGGATGCCCGCGGCGAAAAAATCAAGCGGCGGATTATCGATGATTTAAACATCATCGTGGACTCTGTAGTTACGGTCGACGTTTACACGGTTGACGCAGCCATGTCCGCTCCGGAGATTGAAAAGGCTGCCTCGGGCCCTTTTCTCGACCCCATTATCCAGGAATTTTCCATAGGGAAACCCCTGCGGGATGATTTTGACTGGGCGATCGAAGTAGGATACAAGGCCGGGGTCACAGACAACATTGGACGAACAGCCCGTGAAGCAGTTGAGCTTCTTTTGCAGCGGAAATTCAACGCCTGGGAAGGAGTTTATACTTCGGTTCTTTACCTGATCAGGGGAAAATTGACTAAGGAACAAGCAGAGCGCATCGCCACCGGCCTCCTGGCCAATACGCTCATCCAGCGGTTCGAAATCAAAGACCAATCATCATGGAATCCCGAGGTAGGAATGGGCGTGACCGTTCCCAGGATGGCGGGAAGAAAAGAATATCAGGTGGCGGAAATCAACCTGCAAGTCAGCGATAAAGAGTTGATGCGCATCAGCGCGGATCGGGTTCTGGCTTTGACCCTGAAAGAGATGAAAGCCATCAGGAATTATGCGGAAGACCCGGGGGTGCGGGAGGAACGGAAAAAGATCGGCCTGGGGGAAAACCTTACAGACTGCGAGCTGGAAGCCTTAGCCCAAACCTGGTCTGAGCACTGCAAGCATAAGATCTTCAATGGACTGATCGAATATCAGGACGAAGAGGGCAAAGTTTTGCGCATCGACAGCCTGTTTGATACCTACATCAAACGCTCCACTGAAGAGATCCGCCAGGCCATGGGCGAGAAAGACTGGTGTGTTTCGGTATTCAAGGATAATGCCGGGATCATGCGCTTTAACGAAGACTGGAACATAGTCTTTAAAGTGGAAACTCACAACAGCCCTTCGGCCCTCGACCCCTACGGCGGAGCGCTCACCGGTATCGTTGGGGTCAATCGGGATCCTTTTGGAACGGGCAAAGGGGCAAAACTAATCTTCAACGTGGATACATTCTGCTTTGCTCCGCCTGATTATTCCAAGCCTTTGCCTCCCCGGCTGCTTCATCCCAAACGAATTTACGAAGGGGTGCGCGAAGGGGTGGAGCACGGAGGAAACAAGAGCGGCATTCCCACGGTTAATGGGTCTATCGTCTTCGATGAACGCTACGCCGGCAAGCCGCTGGTTTATTGCGGAACGGGCGGAATCATGCCCAGAAATATTTTAGGGGAACCATCCCACGAAAAACAGGCCATGCCGGGCGATTTAATCGTCATGACCGGCGGACGGATCGGCAAGGATGGAATCCACGGGGCCACTTTTTCCTCCGAAGAGCTCCACGAAGAATCACCTACCAGCGCCGTGCAGATCGGGGACCCGATTACCCAGAAGCGCATGACCGACTTTCTCCTGCGGGCCCGGGACCTGGGCCTCTATCACGCCATCACGGATAACGGCGCCGGCGGCCTTTCTTCCTCGGTGGGAGAGATGGCCCGGGATTGCCACGGCTGCCGCATCTATCTGGAGCGGGCTCCTTTGAAATATGCCGGCCTCGATCCCTGGGAAATCCTTCTCTCCGAGGCCCAGGAACGCATGACCCTGGCTGTTTCCCCGGAAAAAATCGGCCGCTTTCTGGAATTAGCCAGGCGCATGGAGGTAGAAGCTACGGTCCTCGGTGAATTCACGGACAGCGGGAAATTTCACATCCTTTATCACGGCCAAACCGCGGCCTATCTCGACATGGATTTTTTGCACAATGGCCTGCCCCGGATGGAGCTGAAAGCCCGCTGGGAAAAGAAAGTTCATCCTGAACCCGCTTTCAACGATCCGCCGGACCTGACCGCCGCCCTGAAAAAGGTTCTTTCCCGCTACAACATTTGCAGCAAGGAATCGGTCATCCGGCAATATGACCACGAGGTCCAGGGCGGGTGCGTCATCAAGCCCCTGGTTGGCGCCCATAACGACGGGCCGAGCGATGCCACGGTTTTGCGGCCGCTGCTTGAGTCTTGGGAAGGAATCGTGGTTTCTTCGGGCATCTGTTCCCGGTACAGCGACATTGACACTTATCACATGATGGCCTGCGCCATCGATGAAGCCATCCGCAATAACCTAGCCACTGGCGGAAACCTGAAACAAATGGCCGGCCTGGATAATTTTTGCTGGTGCGACCCCATCCAATCGGATAAAACTCCGGACGGCGAATACAAGCTGGCCCAGCTTGTGCGGGCCAACCAGGCCCTTTATCACTATACCAGGGCCTTTGGTGTTCCCTGCATCTCCGGCAAAGATTCCATGAAAAACGACTACCTGATCGGGAACACAAAGATTTCCATCCCCCCCACCGTATTGTTTTCGGCGGTGAGCGTGGTTTCGGATGTACGCCGGTGCATAACTATGGATGCTAAGCGCAGTGGGGACAGAGTTTATATATTAGGAGAGACTTATAATGATATGGGCGGGTCAGAATACTATGCCCTTTACGGATTTATCGGAAACCAGGTTCCCAAAGTCAATGCCCCGCGCGCCAAAGCTCTATATGAAGCCTTAGGGCAAGCCATCCAGCGGGGATTGGCGGCCTCCTGTCATGACTGCTCAGATGGCGGCCTGGGCGTAGCCCTGGCCGAAACAGCTCTTGCCGGAGCTCTGGGAATGGAAGTGGATTTAAGAAAAGTCCCTTCCTCCGGGGTTAACCGTAACGATGTATTATTATTTTCAGAATCTCAGAGCCGTTTTGTAGTCGCCGTCCATCCTGAACATCAAAGAACATTTGAAGAATGCCTTAAAGGAAATGTCTTTGCGGAGATCGGCAGTATAACCGGGGGTAGCACGTTTACGATCACCGGATTGCATGGAAAAACTGCGGTTAGAGCAAACATTTTTGAGCTTAAAGAAGCCTGGCAGCGCCCTTTAAGATTTTGAATAACGGTAGCACTTTAGCTCTTTGAAAAAAGGTGTGTTGTAAGGGCCAAGGGATTCCAGGGGCCAGAGCGTAACGCTTGGAATCATAAGGCGCGAATTTCTCCGCATATAGGGCGGGCAAGAACCCCCGCCTCCTCCGGAGGAAAAGATCTTTTGTCCCCGTGGCCAAGCGGAAACCCAACCGATGCTTCCGGCGCGTTCCGCTCTAACCCCCGGCCCTCAACAAAGGCTTTAATACCATTTTTTCAAATCGCTAAACTGATACGAATAACGTAGGTTTTCCTTCTGTTTGATTGCGGCTGTTGAAATATCTGTGTTCATCCGTGTTCATCTGTGTCCCATTAAATGTCTTATCGCTGGGGAAGAATATGAAAAAAGTAAAATCCATTGTTCTGGCCGGAAACGGCATCAACTGCGAAATGGAGATGGCCCATGCCTGCCGGCTGGCCGGCTCCGATGTGGTAGATATCGTCTTCCTCTATGACATCCTTGCAGGAGAGGTCAAGCTGGACGATTATCATTTCCTTAACCTTCCCGGAGGATTTTTGGACGGAGACGATCTGGGGGCGGCCAAAGCCATGGCTCATCGCTTGAAATATGCCAAAATCGCCGGAAGCGGAGAGCGCCTGGATGAGGTAATTTTCCGTTTCATCAGGGAGGGGAAGCTTATCCTAGGCGTGTGCAACGGTTTTCAGCTCATGGTCAAATCCGGTTTGCTCCCGGGACTGGAGGGCGCTTACGGGAAACAGGAGCTGACCCTGACCTTTAATGATTCGGGCAGGTTCGAGGACCGCTGGGTGTACCTGAAAGTCAACTCCAACAATCCATCCATATTCACCCGGGGATTGAAAGGACTCTACCTGCCGGTCAGGCACGGGGAAGGAAAATTTATCCCCAAGAATGCAGAGATACTCGCCGAACTGGAGAGAAAAAACCTGATCGCCCTTCAGTATTCAGACCCGGACTACCAGAAACCTACGCTGGAATACCCCCTGAATCCAAACGGATCAGTCTCAGCCATTGCGGGCATCTGCGATGAGACAGGAAGGCTCTTCGGGATGATGCCCCACCCTGAAGCCTACCTGTATTTCGTCAATCATCCCCGCTGGACCCGCGAGAAGGTACCGGAAGAAGGAATGGGGCTGGCCATATTTCGCAACGCGGTAGAATATGTCCGCAAAAACCTGTAAAAACCTAAGGCGGTTTTTAAACTCTCTTCCTCCTCGGAAAATGACATATCGGCTAATTTATGCTGCCTGGCGATATTTCCATTGCGAGGCCACCAAAAGGGCAAAAACAGCCATCCCCACAAGGTCCGTGTAAATTTCCGGAACCATTAGAATGAACCCGGAAACGATAAAAAGGGCCGATTTGACCAGGCCTAAGTCTTTCCAAAGCCAACGGTCGATGCCGAACGAAAAAGCCAGAACTCCCAGAATCGCCGTTACCGTGCTCTGGAAGATCCAAAAGGGCTCGCCCGTCCAGAGAAGCACGGGATTATAAACAATCAAAAAAGGAACCAGAAATTTAGGGAAGCCGAGCCGGCAGGCAATCCATCCTACTTTCATGGGATCTCCGCCGGCGATCTGGGCCCCGGCATAAGCCGCCAGGGCAACCGGAGGAGTGATGGCCGAAAGAATGCACGATCCAAAGACGAACATATGGGCGGCGAGAACAGGTATCCCCAACTTGACCAGGGCCGGCGCTCCGATCATGGCGGCCAGAATGTAAGCTGCTGTAGTTGGCATGCCCATCCCCAAAATGATGCAGGCCACCATCACCAAAACCAGCGTTGCCAGGAAATTCCCCCCGGAAAGTTTCAAAAGGATGCTGACAAAGCTTATTCCCAGGCCGGTGACTTCCAGAGAGCCGACGACAATTCCGGCGCAGGCGCAGGCCACCCCGATCATGATGGCATTGGTCGCCCCGGATTCCAGCGATTTCCATATCCCCTTAAATCCAATCCGGCTGCTTTTCCGCACCATGGCCACAGCGATTAAAACAAGGGTGGCCACAAAAGCCGCGCGGAAAGGCGTGTATCCGGCAATGAGAAAATAAACCAGGGTCCCAATAGGAATCAAAAAGTGCAGCCCGTTAGTAAGAACTTGCCGCATGATGGGAAGTTCTTTCTGATCCATGCCCCTCAGCCCCGTCTTCATGGCCTCGGCATGGACCCCGGCGTAGATGGACACATAGTAGAGCAGGGCTGGGATTAAAGCGGCCAGGCAGATCCTGGCATAAGAGACGCCGATGAACTCGGCCATGACAAATGCGGCCGCCCCCAGGACCGGCGGGGTGATCTGCCCGCCGGTGGAGGCTGACGCCTCTACTGCTCCGGCAAAGTTCGGCTTATAACCGAACCGTTTCATCAGGGGGATGGTAAAAGTGCCGGTTCCAAAAACATTGGCCGCTGCGCTTCCGGAGATCGACCCAAACATGGCGCTGGATATGACCGACACTTTGGCCGGGCCGCCGGTTAATCTCCCCACCATAGCCAGGGCCATATTGATGAAGAAACGTCCCCCGCCGGTCACCTCCAAAAAAGCCCCGAAGAGGACGAACAGGTAGATGTAAGTGGCGGAAACTCCGGCAGGAATGCCGAAGACCCCCTGGGGGATAAGAAACATATGCTCAATCAGGGTTATAGGAGTGGTAGCCCGGATGGTAAAAGGTTCAGGGAAGTAGTTTCCGAAAAGCGCATATAAAATGAAAATTCCCCCGATGGCCGTCAAGGCCCAGCCAGCTATCCTCCTGGCCGCTTCCAGGGTAAGTAAGATGGTAAGGATGCCAAATACTATATCCAGCGTGGCAATGGGCCCGAAATACAGGTCGCGCTTGACGATCCGGCCGTGTTCCAGGACCATGTAAACATCGACGGCCAGGGCCAGCCCTGCCAGGGTAATGTCAATGGGGTAAACGATCCTGGGAGGAAGTTTTTTCGATGCGGGCAAGACCAGAAAGGCCAGAGCCAGCAATGTCAGGATGTGAACGGAGCGCTGCATCATCGTCTCGAAAACCCCGAAGGCTCCAGCATAGAGATGAAACAGAGAAAGGGAAACAGCGATACACCCGATGATGGGTTTGGCAATTCGATGTTCTTTTAATTCCATGGATTCGGTCTTTCATGAAAAGTCCCCCTCCCCATATTAATGCGGAGTTGAGTAGTGCCCCGGAGGGGCATCTGTTTGAACTCCTTGTTCTCCCCGAGCGGAGCGAAGGGGAAGGAGTTCGAACCCTGCTCAACTCCGCATTCCCCCCGAGCGAAGCTAGGGGGGAATAAATATGGGAAGGGGGACTTTCTCCAGGCATGGGTCTTTAACCCGCCTCAACAAATAGAGCCAGTCGTTCTTCTTATTTCAACAAACCTTTTTCCCGGTAATACAATTCCGCTCCTTTGTGGAGAGGAAGACCGGTATTTTTGGCTACATCCGCTCCCTTGAACCCGGTGAGCCCTTTGTGGAAAGACTGGAATTTGCCTTCATTTTCGGCCAGGGCCTTTACCAGGGTATAGACTATATCGTCTCCGAGGTCGTTGCGGACGGCAAAGACTCCCGAATCCGCCGGCGCCAGGAGGTCATGATCCAGCCCCTTAAAACTGCCAGCCTTCAATCTTTTCCCTTCGAGGAAACCGTGTTTGCGGGTCATGATCTGAAAAAGGTCCGCGTCCCATTTTAGGAATTTAACATCGCGCACCGTGCTCAACTCCATCAACCAGCCAATCCCCTCGGCGCCGACAGCCAGGATTCCATCGGCGTGCCCGTCTTTCACCAGGCTTACGGCATCCGCCCAGGGGACAAAGTTCATCTTTCCTCCCCAGGCGTCAACTCCCTCCCATTTGACTCCCATTTCGGCAAAAGCCATGCGCCAGATCCATTCCGTGGCATTTCCCCGGGCCAGGGTGCAGAGCCTAACTTTCAGCTTCTTCTTGACGATCTCCCCGACTGAATCTGCCGGAAAATCCTTGCGCACTACGGCAAAATAAAAATTGTCATCCTGTACGCTGGCCATGGCCCTAACGTTGGGCAAAGGGTCGGGGAAAGGCCCTGTCTTCTCATGAACCATTTTGCTCATCACCAGGGTGGTGCTGCCGAAGTCAATCTCCCCTTTCTGGATGCGGTGCATGTTCCCGATCCAGGCGCCCGGGACAATGCTTATTTTTACCTTGGGGTACATTTCCTCCACGATCTTGGAAAAGGCCGTCACCTGCACATACCCGATTCCCCCGACAGCCCCTCCGGCTGCCTTCAATGATGCTGAAACCTTCGTGGGATCAACCTTCTGGGCCATAACCGCCCCTGGAACGATCAGGCCGAACCCAAACAATCCAACCAGCAAGATGAAAAACAACTCCTTTCTCATAGCTACCTCCTTAATTTTTTTGGCGTGATCCGGACATTTAATGACCCGGTTTTACTCCTCCTTCCCAACTCTTTCCTCAAAAGAGGATTTTTAATCTACAAAATTTTCTCCCTAAAGTCAATGAAATTTGGGCATTATAAATTTCCTGAAATTGTTGAAGGATAATCGCTCTTACAACTGCCCTGTTTCGCTTAAACGTTCTAACAGCTTTTGGTACTCCGGGTCCGCGTACCGTTCCAGCGTAAAGGCTGGGGCGTATTGCGGCAAGTCGGCGCCGGTAAGATGAGCCGCCAGCAATTCACCTGAGGCGCAAGCAGCCATCAAGCCAAAGCCAGAAAAGGCGCCGATCACATAAGCGCCATCAACCGGCAGGGGTCCGATCAACGGCCGGTTCTCGCGACTCTTGGCGTAATAACCGCCGTCAACCACCGGCTTGGGCATCCGCCCAAAATAGGCGCGCAAGTTAGGGATCATCACTGCCAGGCCGCGCAGGACGATCTCGGGGTAGTGCGGGTCGAAGGTTAAAGGGAAGACGGGTTTTACCGGCTTAGTGTCATAAGTCCAGAGCATAAGCACGACGTCGCTGTCTTCGCCCCCTTCCGGGCGGGCGTGTACGCCGGAGGGAAATTCGCCTAACAGATACCGGGTCTCTTCGGATCCGGCCAGGGCAAGGCGCTCTTGCTCTGACCAGGGCAGAAGAGTGGGATCAGTCCAGATGAGGAGGGGCGCATCCCGGGGCACGACGCGCAGGGCGTCCCGGAAGGCAACCTTTACGTGCAGCTCGTGAAACACAGGCAGGTCAACCCCGATCATTTTCCCGACATGGGGCAAAAACGGGCCGGCGGCGTTGACGAAATTGCCAGTCCAGATTTTAACCGGCGCCCCGCCATCATTCAGATGCACTGCCTCGACCCGTCCTCCGGCTATCTCCACGCCCTCTACCCGGGCCTGCCAGAGTCTAACTCCGCATTCCCGCGCTCGTTCAAGCAAGTACATGCCTAATTGTTGGGCGCTGAACCAACCGCAACGGCGGGGGTGGAGCAAAGCTAAAGTATGTTCCGAGAGATACGGAAAATACCTGGTGATCAATGAGGGGGCGGTGATCAGGTCCGAGCCTCGGGGCTGACCCTCGAAACCCTGGGCCGGGGCGGGGACATAAACTGAGTCTTCCGACCGCCCTTTGTGGTAGCGAACAGGGCCGGCGCCCAGTTCGGCCGTCTCTTCTGCGGCGCGTTTGAAGGTCGTAATGCGGGCCGGGTCTGCGGTAGCGAAGAGATAGCCCCGGCGGTTGAGGTGGAAACGATTGCCGCTCTCTCGGGCCAGGTCTTCGATGAGGTCAATACTGCGGTTCATCAGGCTGACCATGGCATCTCCCGGACCGGGCCACCAATTACGGTAGCACTCCGTGGACTTGTCGCTGGTTAGGGAGAGGGGCGGAAGCTCGTCGACAAGCAGAACGTTCTTAATTCCATGTTTTACGCTCAGGTGGTAGGCGGCGGCGATTCCGGCAATGCCGGCGCCACAGATCAAGACATCTGCTTTTTTAGAGGAAGATCTCATCTTTTTAACTTCCGGGGGGTACCGGGAGTATTTGTTTTCTTTTTCCTCACGGCTAACTCGCAGTAGGGACCGCCGTCGAGCACATTCTGGGTATGGATGCATTCCAGCTTTGCATTATAGGCATCATATTTGGCTTGATCGACAAAGCAATAGATCCGGCCTATTTCGGGGACTCCCAGCTCCTGCCAGACCTTCGCCAAATGGCAAGTATGGATTCTGGCCCTCTTCTCTCCTTCCACCTCGACCCATTCCCGATCTTCCCAGCCAAGGGCCGGCAGATCATCCTGAAAGTTCTCCGCGAGGAGGGGAAGCCCCTTGGCCAGAGTCCTTTCCTTCACCATTTTTCCCACCCGTTCCCCGTAAAGATGAATCGCTTTCCTGGCAAGCTCCTTTCCTTTTTTCTTCCCCAATTCATCAATCAGGGTCTGGGTAAAGGCATAGTGGATCAAAGCTGCGCGGGTAATCATTGATTTTACCTGGGCGATCGCCTCTTCCTTTAAAATCACCTCTTTTTTCCTTGCCATTGGTTCCTCCAGGGGTTTTTTTAAAATACCGTATCAGTTTAACGATTTGAATAAATGGTATTAAAGCCTTTATTAAGGGCCGGGGGTTAGAGCGGAATGCGCCGGAAGCATCGGTTGGGATTCTACTTGGCCACGCAGTCAAATGATTGTTTCCTGCGGAGGAGGCGGGGGTTGTTGCCCGCCCCATCTTCGAAGAAATAATCGCCTTATGATTCCAAGCATTCCGCTCTCGCCCCCGGACCATGGATTCCCTCTGACCTTACGCCCCACCTCTTTTCAAAGGGCTAAAGTGTTACAATTTTTGCAACCGCCCCATGGCTTCGGCCAACCGCTCGACGGGGTGAGTCAGAGCGATGCGCAGGTACCCCTCGCCGTATTTCCCGTAAATCGAACCCGGGATCATCCATACATTCGCTTGCTCCAGCGCTTTCAAGCAGAAATCCTGGGAGGTGTAACCTTTCGGTACGCTGGCCCAAAGATAAAAAGTAGCCTGGGGAGGATAGACCTCGAGGCCAATTTCCCGCAACCCTTTTACCGCCAGATCCCGGCGCTCCTGAAAAAGCCGATTGCGGTTCTCCATAAAATCATCAGAACTGTTCAACGCTTTGATGGCAGTCAGTTGCATGGGATAGAACATGCCCCGGTCCGAATGAGCTTTGATTCTGGCCATGCCGGCGATGATATCCTTATTGCCAACGAGCATCCCGGCGCGCCAGCCGCAGCAGTTGTATGATTTGGATAGGGAATGAATCTCCACCCCCACCTCTTTTGCTCCGGCAAATTTGAGAAAACTGACCGGAGGGCATTGATCAAAGTAGACCTCTGAATAGGCGTTGTCCGAAACCACAATGACCTCGAAGGTCTTGGCCCAGGAGATGAGCTTCTTGTAGAATTCGGGGGGCGCGGTTGCGCCCGTGGGATTATTGGGATAATTGACCCATATCATCCTGGCTTTTTTGGCAACTTCGGCAGGAATCGAGTCCAGGTCGGGAAGAAAATTATTTTCCTTCAACAAGGGTATCTTCTCAATTTGAGCGCCAACCACCTTGACTCCCACCTCATAGGAAGGGTAGGAGGGATCGGGGACTAAGGCCAAGTATCCCGTATCCAGCAAACAAAGGTGGATCAGAAAGAGGCCGTCCGTAGAACCGAGAAGGGGAAGCACTTCATTGACTGGATCAAGGTCGGCGCCAAACCGGCGTTTATACCAGCCGGCAATGGCATCTTTCAGCGGTTGGTTGGGATAGCAGCTTGGGTAATGATGGAAATCCGGATGACTGACCGCTTCCCCTAAAGTCTTAAGAAGATGCTCGGGGGGAGTGAAGTCAGGATCCCCTACCCCCAGATTAATGACATCCCGGCCTTCCTGTTTCATCCTGGCCAGGCGCATATTCATTTCCATCGCCAGCATACCCGTAATGGCTTCCATACGTTTGGCTATTTGCATGAATTAACCCCTTTGATTTTCTCTGTATAATTTCCTTTTAAAGCTCCAAAAAATTTCTACTTTTTTAAAGATATTGTCAAGAGAATTATGTTTCTATAGCAGATCGTAGATTGTAGATTGCAGATTGAAAAAAAACTTCAATCTGAAATCTCAAATCTGAATTTAGCTAAATTCTGGATTGGGGGTTTGTTTAGTCCCGCGCCTCGCGGGATTCGATATGCGGATTTCGGATTTTTCAATTTACCTTTTTGGTTCCGGCTATGCCGGCTCTGCCCACTCACTGTTTAACTGCTGGAGGGGTTGATGGCTGGAAGAGGAAAAAGTCATATACTGCACGGGCAATCTGGGCAATGGCGCGTTCTCTTTCTTGAATCTCTTTTCCGGATGACCTCACGAAAACAGCAATGGCCACATGTCCAGTATCCTCCGGGAGTTTGATAATGCCGACATCATTTAGTGTGCCGCCAATCGTGCCGGTTTTATGAGCAACAATGGTCTCTGAGGGCAGAATGCCTTTGAGCCGGGCCGGCCCTGTTCGACACCGCTCCATGATATCAAGGAGCAACGCTCCGCTTTCCCGTTTCAGCAGATCCCCACGGCAAATGCGTTCCAGCAGCATCACCATAGCTTCAGGCGTTGAGGTATCACGGGGATCGGTTTCAAACTTAGTGGCGGCCGTTTGCCGGGAATCGGGTGTGGTGGCCTCATAGAGCTTTTTAAAGAGTTCCGGGGCCCATTCCTTTTCCGGCGGCAACGTGTATCCCGCCGAATCGGCAATTAAATTTATTGTTGGTCGATTGATCTCCATATCCCGGATGCCCAGGGCCCTCATGCGCGCGGTGACAGCTTCCGGACCACCTGCCAGGCGTAACAGCAGATCGGTTGCGCTATTATCGCTAACGAGCAGCATCAGCTCGAGAAGGTTCCGGACGGAGAGTATCACTCCGGGTTTATTTAAAAGAGATGTCAATATTCCACTCCCGGGACGGAAGTCGCTTGGCTTCAATTCAACCATCTGGTCAAGGTTGATTTCGCCCTGATCGACCCGGCTAAGAAGTTGCACGGCAATGGGAACCTTATACGTGCTGGCCATCGGGAAGCGCTCATGGGGGTTAAGGGCGATTCGGCGTCCGGACTCGATGTGGATGGCGCTGACACCGGCTAATCCCCCGGCTGATTGAGCTGCCCGGGCAATTTCACGTTCGAGTCGCTGGCGCGGGATATCTGCAACGGGAGCCTCGACGGATTTAGCGGGGGTTTGAGCAAAACCGGCCGCAGAAAGGGAAAGGAGTAAAACTAAAGAGACGATGCTCAGCAATAGGTTCATGTTCATCAACCACCTTAGATGACTTCCTAAAAAGTCAAAATTTCCTTCTTTTTGTCATTCCCGCGAAAGCGGGAATCCAGTAAATTAAAACAGTTCTGTCCGCCTGAGGCGGATTGCTTTCGCAGGAGTGACGGCTTTTTACGAGATCATCACCTTACATATCTTTCATATTATCCCTACAACGACAATTACTTATTAACCTACCGATTTTATAGCCTTTTTTTAATAAGAGTCGATTTTATGTTAAAAGGACGATTTTTTTGGGTTTTCGACAGGTTACATATTATAATAAAGTTCAAGTGTCGTTGTAGGGCTAAGTGACCACGGTCTATCGTTTCGCCCCTGCCCATATTTCTTGGCCCCCGGCAAAGCTTGCGGTTAGGATTTTTTCTGGATCGGCTGTTACCTCGTGGTAATTGATGTCCAGTTTATCATGAAACCATCTCATCAAGGCAGCTACAAAGGCCCACTCTTCACAGGTGGTATTCCCCCGGTCAGGGCCATGGGTTTGGGGATCTACGCAAAAGATATTGACCAGGTTGGGTTTAAAGAGCAGCTTTGGCCCCTTTTTAAACCTTGATTCAATTTCCTGGCTGAAGCCGGTTTCTGTATTAAGAGGAGCCAAGGCCAAATCAAGATTCTTATAAGTGTAATCTATCTTGGCCTTGATCTTATCCCAGGCCTCTTGATTGGAGTCATTGATGTATTTCTGGAGAAGTTCACCAGCGTTAGAGTATGATTTTCGGGCATCCATTCGAACCACACCTACGGGAGAGCCGGAATGGTCTATTTCCTGCTTTCCCATGGGCGGATCTACTATGAATGGTTTGAGATCCTGCATGCCTCCTTCTCCTTTCTTTCCTCTCCTCGATCAAAAATCCCACTTCAAAAAGGCATAGGGCATGAAGGCCAGGGGGTCGGCCTCGGCCACAACATTGCCTTTCCGCATAGAGTTGTTGCCGATGGTATAGATCGCTCCCAGTACCCTGACAATCTCCACTTCAGCCCAGGGGTCGTAATTAGAAGCCTTAAGAAATATTTCAGCTTCGCCCACCTCTAAGGAACGAGGACGAAATTCCACCTCTTCCCGAATTAGACGCGGATGATAGTCAAACCCGTTTCCTTCAGGCGCCGGAAAATATTTGAAATTGTAGGTAATAACCACCGGATTGGCTCCAATGCTAAAAACCTCGGCGAAGATACTGGGAGCGTCCTCAACATTGAGATTTCCGGTCAGCTTTGCTCTGACTTCGAAAAAGCGCAAGCCATGGCGCTCCGTCAGACCCACCACATCATTCCCTTGGCGGGTGAACTGGATGCCTCCAATTTTTTTGGGATAACCGAACATCTCCCGGCCGAGGCCCAGAGCCATGTCGTTGGTAACAGGCATGGCCAGGCAATAATTGCCCTCTTCGCCGTTGAACTCAGCCCGCAAAAAGAGCGCGCTCTCCAAATAACTCACGCCGAAGTTTGTCCTGGGATAGTTGGCCACAAAAGCAACGACCAGAGGTCTTTTGCCTGGCTTGAGGGGAGGCGGAAGCAAGCGCCTGATAATTTCCGGCTTTGTCTCCCAAAAAACCGTCAACATTTCCGCATCGTAAAAATCATAAGTTTCCTGGTAAATTTTGGCTACTTCTTCTGAAGTTTTTAGAAAGCCCATGACCAAACCCTCCTTTTTTAATAAAATTAGCCACAGCCCACACACTGCGGCATAGCCGCAACCAAAAGCATAATTTTTGCTTCGGTGGTAAATTTGATGGTCTCGTAAAAAGTCGTCAGTCCGGCCTGCCTGTGCCTGGCAGACAGGTGAAAACCGGAGTCCAGGGTATTTATAAGTATTTGAATCCCGCTCTGAACGGGACTGGATTCCGGCTGGAGTTTACCCCGTACTTGATACGGGGCCGGAATGACGGAAAAGGGCATTTTCAGACTTTTTACTAGATCATCAAATTTATTGTATAGGAATTTCCTTTTTTCAATTTTAGTCCGCATCAGGCGGATCGCTTTAGATAGTTGACACTTATCCGTTATTTTTTAGGTTTTAAGAACTCTGTGATCTCTGTGCCCTCTGTGGCTAATTTATTATCCCCGCACTCCCCATTCCATTCTGTATTCCGCACTTAGCTCTCCCCTCTCACCTAACCGTTCAAAAGCCTGTCTGCGCCACCTAAGGCTAACACCTCGTTGGTTCCATCTTCAATCATCGCCGCCCTGGCGTCGCGAAAAATCTTCTCTATATAATGATCCTTGCAAAGTCCATATCCGCCGTGTATCTGGACTCCCTGGCTGGATACCCTAAAGGCCGTTTCGGTGGAGAGAATCTTGGAGGCCATGGCGTAATGGACAGCAGGAGACTGAAGATGTTTCAGGAGCTGACCGTTGTAAACGGCCACTCGCCGGGCAAGAGAGCGCGCCGCCTCGACAGATACAAACATGTCAAAAAGCTTCAGTTTCACACTCTGGTGCTTGCTGATAAGCTTTCCGCCCTGCACCCGCGACCTGGCGTATTTGATCGCTTCATCAAGCGCGGCCCGGGCCGTTCCGCTAAAGCATAGACCCATAAATCCGTTGGCCAGGGCCAGTTGGGCATTCGATAAAAATTTGAAGATGGCGTGGTCCTGGGCCACCATCATGGTTTTAGGGATGCGCACATTGTCAAAGAATATCTCTCCCTGGTTCAGGGCTCGTTGACCGATCTTATTCAGGGGTTTTCCCCGGGAGACACCCGGCAGTTTGAGCGGGACGACCGCGATCCCGCCCGCTGCCATTCCCTTAGACGGATCCAGGCACACCCAGAGAGCCGCATGGGTAGCAAAAGTGCCATTGCTGACCCAGGATGATTTCTGCCCATTGATTACATAATAGTCGCCATCCGGAACAGCCTTCACTTGCGGGACAATCTTGGCCTCTGGCGCTTGTTCTCCATCAAAGAGGATCCAGTCGGATCCGTGGTCCGGTTCGGTGATGGCCCAGCATCCGGTCATCTTGGCTTCGGTGTCTTCACAAAACCTTTTCGTTAAGTCCCTTATTTCCTGGTCCGGAGAGAGCTGGGCGTAGGCAAAGGGAGTTGTGCAGACAGCCAGGGAGACGGCCAGGTCCGGAGCAGCAAAGCCCATTTCCTCACTGATCAAGCTCAGGCTCAATATGTCCAGTTCCAAACCACCCAATTCCTTCGGCAATGGCATCTTGTGGTAGCCTAATTGCCAGGTCCGGCGCAGCACATCCCATAAGATGGACCCTTCGGCAATCACATCATTTGGATCAGGCAGCTTGTCAAGGGCAATAGATGCCGGCCGCCATACCTCCGCCAAGAATTTCGTGGCCGCATCCCGCAGAGCGATATGCTCAGCGCTCAGATCGACATTCAATTCCCTGAATCCCATGCCATCCTCCTTTAGCGGCCACGTGTGGGCCTGAAGATGCGCCGCATGAATTCATAGTGGGCAAATTATAAATAGGCCCGCTTATGAAACCTTTTGCCCGCAATACGGGCAAAACTTAAATTTAGTTTCCATTTGCCGGCCGCAGCTTGGGCACATGCGGAATGGTACGTGTCGGAATGGGCTCGGCTGGGGCTTGCCGGTTTCCCCAAAAATCCCGCCGCAGTGGTCGCATTCCATGAATATCTCCCCCCGCTTGACCGGGATCAGGGGAATAAAAAAAAGGCTCAGGTAATGATCCAGGCGTTTGAGCCGAACAGAGGGGAAGCCACAATTGGGGCAAGTCCGCGGCTGGTCATCTACTTGAACTTTCCTGGGTTGCACACCGCCGATGAAAATGAAGGCCCACCTCCTCTGAGGACAGCGGGCCAGAGGCTCGCTGTAATATTCTCAAACTCAGGTTGATACCGTTGGACGGCGGCCGGCCCACGGGCGAGCTGACTCAAGCTGGGCGGCCAGACGGAAAAGGGTGGCCTCATCTCCGAACCGTCCGATGAAGTGCACACCCACGGGCAGACCATCAGCATTCCAGAAGAGAGGCACGGATATGGCGGGTTGTCCGGTGGCGTTGGCCATGGGCGTAAAGGGCACGAACTCCGCCGCGCGAACCAGCCCTAATAAAGGGTTCTCCGGCGGCGAATCGAACGCGCCCAAGGGAACGGGAGGCTCACCGAGCGTGGGGGTGAGCAAGACATCGTACTTCAGAAAGAACCGGGCAACGTCCCGGGAAATCCTCTGCAACAAAGTAAGAGAAAGCAGATAGGCCGAGGCGCTCTGTTTTTGCCCCATTTCGTAAAGGGCGAAGGTAAGCGGTTCAAACTGGTCTTTGGATGGTTTCTGGCCGGTGGCCAATCCCAGGCCGTCAATAGTCCAGGCGCACCCTCCCGACCACAGCACCATAAAGGCTTGGGTCAATAATTGCCCGTTCACCTGCGGGGCGGCTTCCTCCACTTCATGGCCCAAACCGGCGCATAAGGATGCCGCATCGCGCACAGCGCTGATACAGTCCTGATGAACCTTCACACCGGTTGCCGCCGTGGTAGTAAAGGCAATGCGTAGCTTTCCCGGGTCGGCCCCAACTTCTTTAAGGAAGGGGCGGGCCGGGGGCGGCGCCCAGTAAGGATCCCCCGCATCAGGGCCGGCTGTGGTGTCAAGCAAGGCAGCGCTATCCCGCACCGACCGGGTAACGGCATGCTCAACAATTAAGCCGCTGTACATATCCCCCAAATCGGGGCCTAAAGGATTGCGCGCCCGGGTGGGCTTAAGGCCAAAGAGCCCGCAACACGAAGCTGGAATACGGATCGATCCGCCGCCATCGTTGGCATGGGCCATAGGCACCATGCCTGCGGCCACGGCGGCGGCCGACCCACCGCTCGATCCCCCTGTGGTTTTACTTATGTCCCAGGGATTTCGACTGGGGCCAAACAAACGGGGTTCCGTGGTGGGAAGGATGCCTAACTCCGGGGTATTGGTTTTTCCGACAACGATTAAACCCGCACGCTTTAGCCGGGCCACCAGCTCGGTATCATGATCCGGTACGAAGTTCCTAAGAAAAGAGGAACCCATCGTTAAGCGCACTCCTCCGTAAGAAGCTGCCAGGTCTTTCAACATATAAGGCACGCCGGTAAATGGTCCATCGGGAAGCTTCCCGGCAGTCGCATTCCGGGCCTGTTCAAACATCGGGGTGACGACCGCATTGAGGGTTGGGTTTAACTGTTCGATCCGTTCGATGGCTGCATCCACGAGTTCAATCGGCTTGACCTGCTTGCGGCGCACCAGGCCGGCAAGGGCTGTGGCGTCAAAAGAGACGTATTCATCTGTTTTCATGATGGCCTTCCTCCTGTCCTATATTTTTATGGTTTCAACAAATCCCCTTTATTAGCGATGAAAGGCGGGGAGAACCTGCTCGGTTAGATGTCCGTAAATGGCCTTGCCAAAGGGGTCAGGTTCCGTTAGCCTGGCCCCTCAAGGGCAGGCAGGATGAAGGCGGTCAGATCAACCTGGCCATCAGAATTTCTCGTATCCGTTTGGGATTGGCTTTGCCCTGGGAGGCCTGCATGGCCTGACCGATCAAAAAACTCAAAGCTTTGGCCTGACCGCTGCGGAAATTGTTAACTGCCGAAGGGTTGGCTGCGAGAACTTGATCGACGAGCTCCTCAAGCTCGGAAGCGCCGGAAACCTGCTTGAAACCATATTGCTCGACAATGGCTTCCGGTGTCTGATCGCTGTCAAAAAGCCTGGTCAATACCTCCTTCGCGGAATTCGCGTTCACTTCATCCTTTTCCAGCATGGCCAGCAGGCTGGCCAGGCGCTCAGGGCTTACGGGTGTATCCCTAAGTGATTCGTTCCGTTCCTTTAAAGCAGGGAGCATTTGGGCTGCCAGCCAATGCGTCGCTGTGCGCGGGGATATATTTCGCTTTACGACCGCTTCAAAATATTCAGATACGTCCCGTTCTGAACTCATCAGCATGGCTTCCTCCTCGGCAAGCCCGTACTGCTTGATAAAGCGCTCTGTTTTCGGCTGAGGCATTTCCGGAAGGCGAGACCGCAGGTCGTTTAGCAATTCATCAGAGATCAATATCTGAGCTACGGATGGATCGGGCACACAGGGGCCTTCAAACTTTCCGCGCATCGGCACGGTCAGGCGTTTTTCAGCATCCCACAAACGGGTGTGCAGGGTGATTGCTTCGCCCGATTGGAGACTGCCCATCTGGCGGCTGGTCTCGTAAGCGATGGCCTCGCCAAGGTTGCGGATCGAGTTCATGTTTTTAATCTCTACCTTGGTGTTGAGCTGATTGCTGCCCCTGGGGCGGAGGGAAACGTTGGCGTCGACTCGCATAGACCCCTGTTCCAAACTGCATTCCGAACTGCCCACATAGCGTATTTGAGTTCTGAGCGTGCGCACAAACTCCATGGCTTCCTGAGGGCCGCGCATATCCGGCTCGGTCACAATTTCCACTAGAGGCGTCCCGGCCCGGTTAAAATCCACCAGACTAATCGGGGTCCGTCCTTCGGTCTCGTGAACGAGCCTGGCAACATCCTCTTCCATGTGTATCTTGCGGATACGCAGCCTTTTAGGCCGGCCATCCTCACCCGCGATATCCAGCCAACCGCTCTTGGCCAGCGGCTGGTGAGCCTGGGAAAGCTGATATCCTTTGGGCAGGTCCGGATAATAATACACCTTCTGATCAAAGGCGCTTTGTCTCTCAAGGTGGCAATTCAACACCAGACAGACCAGGGCGGCCTTTTCCAGCGCCTCCTGACTGAACTTCGGTATATATCCGGGCAGCCAGAGGCATATGGGGCAGGTATTTTTGTTGGGCTCATCCCCTGGTCTGTTGGGGCAATCACAGAACATCTTGGCGGCGCTATTCAATTGTACGTGAATCTCCAGACCAATGACCGCTTCATACTCCATGTTCATCTAACTCCTTTTGCTGAATTAGTCAGCCGGAAGGCGAAGGACAGCAGCCGGGCGTCGCTCAGATGGGGCCCGGCGATCTGCAGGCCCAGGCCTCCTTCCTCAGCGAGCACGAAACCCGGGACAACGATCGAAGGCTGGCCGGTAACGTTGGCGCAAAGAGTCAGGGCGCAGGCCTCATAAATTTCCTGGATGCTGTTTGCCTTGGAAGGCGGGAAGCTCTGCCGTATTGCTGGAAAAGCGAGCGCATCCACCTTTTTGAACAACACTGCGGTTTCCTCAAGAAGGCGCGCTCTTAGAGCGCAGGCTTTCTCGAAAGCAGCGTAGTTTTCGAACTGGAAATAGGCTCCCTGAAACAGGTAGGTCTTTAGCAATAGACCGAAGGACTCGGCGCGAGACCGCAAGTACATCTCGTTCCAGTCCCTGGCTACCGCCGTGCGGTGTCCGTAACGAACCCCATCGTATTTACCGCTACTGGACGAAGCCTCTACTGCGCCGATCACGTTGTGGACGGTGCGGAACAGATCGAAATCCCCCAGGCAAAGCTCCTCCACTTTCAGGCCTGCTTCCTCCATTCGGCAAAGGGCTTCACGGAAAGCCCTGGACTCTGCCGGGTCCAGGGCTTCGACGCACTCCCGGACCACCCCGATGCCTCTCATGGGTTCCTGGTTTTCGCGGACTTGACTGAAATCCGGCGTCTTACATTCAGGCATGGAAAAATCGCGATCATCCCTGCCGGCGATCACCCTCATGACCGCGGCAATCTCTTCCGGCGAGTTGGCCAAAATTCCGAAGCTCTCCATCGAGGGCACAAGCCCGATCAGGCCAAAGCGGGAGACGATGCCGTAGCTTGGCTTGAATCCAAAGGTTCCAATGGCTGCAGCCGCCACCCGAGCCTCACCCATCACGTCGGTCATCAGAACAATGTCCGCCTGACCCTCCGCCAGAGCCCGAGCCCCCGTATCGCCTACCAGGCCAAAGCCCAGCTCACTCATGCGGACGCTTCCGGCAATGGCCGCGCCCGCCTGGCGGAGACGCTCCACCACTGTGGCATCTTCGAGAGCAACGAATCCTCTTAGGGCAACTGAACCCGCCTCGGTGGGCCATCCGCGAACTGACATGTTCGGTTGAACGGCAACTCTTTTTCCCGTAAGCGGCCCGCTTTCCAAAATAGCGGGCGATGATGAATCCATATAGACAAAAATATCTGACTGCATTGGACTCCCGTTAGTTTTCTATGATGAGCATTCGGCGATCAGCTCAAAATAGGTTGCCGTAAACTGACCCCTGAAACGTGTTTTTACTACTCCAAAATACTGGCCACCTTGAAGAAATGGCCCTTCATCGCCGGGGCATTTTTGAATAATTCGCCCTTTTCAGCGAGGGGCGATGGCTTCCCTGTGGCGTTTTGCCTGGTGCGGTTGGCCAGGCGGAGCACGGAAAAGATCGGATCCTCCTTCCCTGCCCGCTCCTTAACCAGGCCGGCTAACCTGGCCGCCTCCTTCAAGGCAGCCGCGACCGCCGGCCGTTCCTTATCATTAAGAGCGATACGCGATACAAAGGAGAGGACATCGGTCAAGTCGCGGTGTTCCTCTGTGCCCGCAAGTTGTTTTTCTCCACCCAGGTTAAGCAAACCAAGTTCGGCAAGCTGTTTATGGGCAACGGGAGATGGAGCCTGAGTCAGGGGACAGAAGGCGCTTCGATTCTTGGGGAAAGCGATCACTTCGCGAATAGAGGATGTGTTAAGAATCATGGAAACGATTCGATCCATCCCCAGAGCAATGCCGCCATGGGGCGGGGCGCCGTAATCCAGGGCGCGCAAGAAAAATCCGAATTTTTCCTCTACCTCGCTGTCCGATAGGCCAAGGGCCTTGAAAATTTTATGCTGTAAGTTGCGATCGTTAATCCTGATGCTGCCGCCGCCCAGTTCCTCGCCGTTCACCACCAGATCATAGGCCCGGGAACGAAGTTTGAAGAGCGCCTCGCGGTCAGTGGGATCGAAATCTATCCGATCCGGCGCGGTAAAGGGATGATGGCTGGAGGTGATTCCCTCCTCGGTGGTTTGGAAAAGGGGAAAATCGGTTATCCATACCGGGCGGTATTCGTTCACGGGGATTAAACCCAGGCGGCCGGCAACGTGCAGGCGGAGCTGGCCAAGGGCCGAGATTACCACCGCCCTGGATGCATCGGCGATCATCATGATCACGTCGCCGTTTTCAGCGCCAAAGCGCTCGATTATTGCCCGCTGCTCATCCTTATGGAAAAACTGAACAATGTTGGATTCTAAGCGGGTGTCCAGCACCCGCATCCAGGTCATGCCCTTGGCCCCAAAACCGGGCACAATCTCCTTGGCGTATTCGTTCTGCAGAACGTTTTTGCTCAGGTTTTCCGAGTGGCCTTTGATGGCTATCCCCCTGATGCATCCCCCCCGCAGGAGGACCTGCTTGAATATCCCATAAGTCGTATCCCGGAAAATGTCAGTCGCTTCCACAATTCTTAAACCAAAACGGAGATCGGGTCGGTCCGATCCGGTGGTGTCCATGGCTTCCTGGTAGGTCATCCTGGGAAAGGGACGGGAAAGAGAGATGCCTCCTACCTCAAACATGCGCACGGTCAGCTCTTCCACCAGTTCGTAGATGAATTCCTCATCGATAAAGGATGATTCTATGTCAAGCTGGGTGAACTCAGGCTGCCGATTAGGACGGAGGTCTTCATCACGAAAACAGCGAACGATCTGGTAATAACGCTCAAATCCGCTGATCATGAGGAGCTGCTTGAAAAGCTGCGGAGACTGGGGCAGAGCATAAAAACGGCGCTGATGAATCCGGCTGGGAACCAGGTAGTCCCGCGCCCCTTCGGGTGTGCTTTTGGTCAGCATGGGCGTTTCGATCTCAATGAAACTCTGCTGGTCAAGGAAGTCGCGCACGCGTTTATAGATACGATGTCTTTTGCTGAGGTAATTCTGCATTGAGGGGCGTCTAAGGTCCAGGTAGCGATACTGCAACCTCAAGTCCTCGGCCACTGATCCGGCCTCTCTGGCGCCGGCACCCCCAACCATCGCCTTTTCGGATATGGGGAAGGGCAGGGTTTCGGATTGGCTCAGGATGATCAGGTCTTCTGCTATGATTTCGATCTGCCCGGTCTCGAGGGAAGGATTTATCGTGGTCTTGGCCCGCTCCATTACGCGGCCGGTCGCTGCCACACAAAATTCGTTTCTAAGCGAGGCGGCGCATTCGCATATGCGTGGGGGGGCGAACTCAGGGCTGAAAACCACCTGGACAATGCCGCTTCGGTCGCGCAGGTGGATAAATATCACCTCTCCATGATCTCTCAGCGCATCCACCCAACCCGCCACCTGAACCTCCCGGCCCACATCCGCCAGGGTCAGGTATCCACAGTTTGAGCGCCCATTATAGGTCATGACTTACCCGTCCTTTCCATCAAATTGCCCCGGCCCAAAATCCATTCCCTTCCCGGCTCTCTGCGCCTCAACTAATACCGACGCATTAAATAACCTGTCATTGCGAGGAGTGGAACGACGAAGCAATCCCATGAAGAATGAGATTGCCGCGCCCCTTGGGCTCGCAATGACTTGTAAAGACATCTATTACGCTCGTATTAACTTGGAGATGATCCATATTTTTTCTCTCTCAGCAGTCTGCCTATGGCCCGTAGATTATAACAACCGCCAAAATTATTCAAGTTCCTTCCGATCAGGCAGCGATCACAGAGTTTTAAAACGAGGATCATCCCCAAACCAAGAGTTTGATAAAGAAGAAGTGAGAATAGGGACAAAGGGTGTAATGGGATCAGAGGTGGAGAAAACCAAGTTGTTCAATCAGCAAAAAAGAATCTTTCATTTGAGACCCAAAGGCCAGGATCAGGTGGGCCGCTCCTGTGGTGAGGAAAGGGTAAACGCTGGCGGAATAATTGGCGGCAGAAACGATAAACCGGCAAACTCCCGAGATCATCAAAGGGAGCTGCTGGCCGCCCAGGTCAAAAGGAAACGGCGCGGCAATCCAACCCCCTTCTCCGCATTCTTTCATCAAGGTTCTTACCAGCGGATGAACC
>Ga0194110_10000729_pt1 | contig 42770 bp, 34 predicted proteins | sample TA2Kig1200mmetaG_FD_146192 | JGI IMG/M metagenome (GOLD analysis project Ga0194110, IMG submission 146192) | Freshwater microbial communities from Lake Tanganyika, Tanzania - TA2015032 Kigoma Deep Cast 1200m | ecosystem: Environmental > Aquatic > Freshwater > Lake | place: Tanzania: Lake...
GGCGATGGATGATCCAGTCCTGCGACCGATCGCGCACCGGTCGGCCGGTCAGCAGTCCCAAGACGCGGCAGATCGCCTCCAAAAGGCCAGGATGGCCGCCCGACCAGATGCGCACGAATGCCAGGTCTTCCTCGCTGAATGTGACCCCTTCGGCTGCGGCGAAACGCGCGGTGAAGTCGGCTATCTCGGCATCGCTCAAGGGCGCAATGTAGAGGATATGGCGGTTGAACAGCTCATCGAACTCCGCGACATTCGGTTCGTGGCGGATTTGCTCCAGACGCCGATTGGTCGCTGTGATGTAGGTCAAGCCTTCCCAATGCCGATCCTTGAGTGCGCGCAGGTTGAGAAAGACTCGGCCATCAATGCCAGCGATCGGCTCGTCGGCCTCATCCATCAAGAAGACGACTCGTTGAGGCAGCAAGGCGCCGATCGCGGCCATGGCTTGCGCGAAACGTAAGGGGATCTCGAATGCGCTGGCCGGCGCCACCAGGCCGGTGTACGCCGTCTCGACGTGGCGCAACACCTCGCCATCGGCCGGGCCCTGCAAAGGACGCAGGGCGTCAATGGCGCAGCGGAGCACCAATTCGTAGAAGGCCTGCTCGGTCATCTCGAGCATCTGGTTGAAGTCAATGTAGACGAACAGATACTGGCTGGCGTCTCCATCGAGAAAGGTCTCCTGCACCTGTGGGTCGGTCATCGAGCGCAGCAGAGCTGACTTGCCCAGGTTGCTGATGCCGACTACCGAGACGCAAGTCATGGCTCGCACGCTGGTGAACAGAGCTTCCAGGTCCGCCCGCCGCGGCAAGATGGCGCGCGCATGAGGTACTTTCATAGGTTGATGCTGCCTGCCTTTCCGCTATTCCGCAATCGGCACGGTGAAATAGAACGTACTTCCCTGGTTCACGACGCTCTGCACGCCGACCTGGCCGCCGTGAGCCTCGACCAGCTTCTTGACGATGGCCAACCCCAGGCCCGTGCCGCTGAAGCGCCGCGTCGTGGCGCCATCCACCTGGTAGAAGCGTTCCCAGACGCGATCAAGCTTATCGGCCGGGATGCCGATGCCCTGGTCGCTGATCTCGGCGCGCACGACCTGATCCTCGGCGCGCAGACGCACGGAGACAACACCGCCGCTCGGGCTGAACTTGATCGCGTTGCCGATCAGATTGTCGAATACCTGGCTCAAGCGTTGCGGGTCGCCCAACACGAGCGGGAGCTGTTCGGGGAAATCACTCGTCAGATGAACGCCTACCTGCCCGGTCACGGCCTGGGCGCTGCGCACCGAGGCGCGCGCCACATCCACCAGATCCACCGCTTGGATCTTCAGTTGCATCGCCTGACCACGTGTCAACAGGATGATGTCGTTGACCAGGCGGATGATGTTGTCGGTGCGCTGCGATACAATCTGGAGCGATTCGGTCTGCTCTGGATTCAGATCGCCCAGCACACCTTCGAGCAACAGATCAATATAGCCCTTGACGAAAGTCAACGGTGTGCGCAGCTCGTGCGAAACGGTCTGGATGAACTCATCCTTCATCTCATCCATGGCTCGCAGCTCGGCGTTGACCGCGGCGAGTTGTCCGGCGCGCTCCTGCGCGGTCTGGTAGAGACGAGCATTCTCCACGCCGATCGCGATCTGGTCGGCCAGGGTCTCCAAGACGAAGCGATCGGCTTCGTCGAAGCCGCCCACAAGATGGCTTTGCACATCCAGCAACCCCACGACCCGGTCGCCCAAACGCGTGGGCACGGCGATCTCCGAGCGCGTTTCGGGCAGCAACAGGTGCGGTCGATAGCGAGGATCCGCGCGCACGTCACTGACGATGATGGTTTGACCTGCGCCCGCCGCCTGGCCGCAGATGCCCTGCATCCCGATGCGCAAGTGCAACCCCTTGGCCACGATCCGCTGGCCGATCTCGCCACTGCCCGCGCGCGCTACCAGATATTCGCCCGTTTCGTCCACCAGGAAGATGTGGACGTGGTAGTAGTCGAAACGTCGGGAAAGCACCTCTGTGACCTGGCTGAGCAGTTCGTCTGGGTCCAGGATCGCGCTAATCCGACCGGTCACCTCCTGAATGGTCTGCAACTGCATGGCCCGGCGTCTGGTTTCGGCGAACAGGCGCGCGTTGGCGATAGCGATCGCCGCCTGATTTGTGATCGTCTGAGCCAGAGAAATCTCAGCCGGGGTGAAGTCGCGCAGTTCGCCCAGTTCATCCAGCCCGATCGTGCCGATGACTTCCCCGCGCACGATCAGCGGCAGGAGCAGAATGGATTTCACCCCGCGTTGCGCCATGATGTCGTGCACGTTGGCCAGCAGCGGGTCGTGCTGGGCATCGCGGATGGCCAACGGCGTTTTGGTCTCCAGGATGCGCGCCAGCGACAGATTGTTCGCCACGGGAATACGATACCTGGCCATCTCTTCGGCTGCGCGCAGCGGATGTTCGGCGACCAACTGACCATAGCCTTCCGCCCAGTCGAATAGCACCAAACCGCTCTGCTGGATGCCCAGCGCTTCGACCAGGCTGGTTACGGCGCTCTGCATCACGTCGTGGGGGTCGAGTGTCGCGCTGAGGAGACCTGAAATACGGTTGACCAACGCCAATTCCTGGCTGCGCTGCTCGGCGCGCGTCAGATGGTCTTGTAGCTCCTCGAGCAGCCGCGCCCGCTCGATCGCGAGCGCGGCTTGTTCGGCAATCGCGCTCACCAATTGCACGTTTTCCGCTGAGTAGTCGGTCGGCGCGCTGGATGTCAAGGTCAGCACGCCGATCGTCCGGCCCAGGTGGATCAAGGGCACGCCGAGCCAGGCGCGCACCGCAGTAGCTGTCGCGGTGCGTTGCCAGCGGGGATCGGTCAGGACGTCTGACACGGCCACCGGCCGGCCGATTTCCGCCACGTAGCGGTTGAGAGGAAAGTCGTCTCGGCCGTACCGCCGGCCGACCACCGCCGCCTCGGGCGGAAAGCCAACGGCGCCGACAATCAGCAGTTCAGAGCCTTCGAGCAGGGCAATCGAGGCGCGTTCGAACTGCACCAGCCCGCCCAACAGATCCAGGATGAGATGCAACACTTCATCCAAACCCATGACCGAGTTGATCGCCGCCGTCACCTGGTTGAGCACGGCCAGCTCGGCCGCGCGCTGCGCGGTGCTGGTATAGAGGCGTTGATTCTCGATCACGATCGCCATCTGATCGGCGAACGCCTGGACCACCGCGACATCATCGGCAGCGAATGCGCCGGGCACCGCGCCATCCACGTTCAGGACGCCGATCAGACTGGCGCGCTCGCGGCGCGCGCTGCCCGGTCGCCAGATCGGCGCACCGATCCAGGCCTGGATGCGCTTCAAGGACTCGCTGAACACTACCCAGCGTGCATCGGCGAGGACATCGGGCAGGTAGAGCGGTGCGCCCGACTCGATCATGGCCGCGACTTTGCGATCAGTGGTCACATCCCAACTGTAGCCGACCATTTCTGAAGGCATAGTCTCGCCGCGGCCCGCAATGATGCGCAGCCGGTCTCCCTCGACCAGGCCCACCGATGCGCTGCCGTATGCCAGCACCTCATTGAGCAGCGCCAACAGGCGTTTGAGCTCGGCCGCCAGATCGGCGCCTCTCGCTGCGGCGGGAATCTTGCCGGACGCCAAGGCGGGTTGCTGAACGACCTGGGGCGCCTTGAGCAGCGTCTCGGCCAACCGCCGCGCGCGGCGTTCTTGATCCAATAGCCGCAAGTTGTGGATCAGTACCCCCAGTTGGCTGGCATAGAACCCCAACAGGTACGTCTCGGTCTCGTCGAAAGATGCTCCGCCGGCCTTGTTCGCCAGGCGCAGCACGCCCACGATCTGCCCTTCGGCGCGCATCAGAGCCAGCAACACCTCGCATTCACCCGCATCCCGGCTGAATTGCGCGTCGGCCAGGTGGATGTGCTCCTGATCCAGCAGGCGCATCACGCCGTGCTCTGGCCAGGCAGCCAGAAGCTCGGCGACCCGATGGGGAGGATACGCGGAGAGCGCCTGGGCCTGCGCGTCGGTCATACCGACACAGTGACCCACACGGCGGAGATCGCCGCGTTCCGGGTTGTACAACGCCAGGTCGCACTGCGTCGCGCGGAAAAAGGCTGCGGCTTCGTCCACCGCAGCCGCATACAGGCTCTGGAGATCGCGCATGGCACCCAACCGGCGCAGGATAGCCTGCAACGCGTCGAGCGTTGCGAGTTGGTCAGGTGCGAGATGAGCAGATAGGTTGGGCATTTCGTGTACACGTAAATGACGAACCAGCGCCCGCCGGTGGCTGGAAGCTATCCGGCTACTTGACTAGCGTTTACGACGCGACGAACGTCCCTGGCTGGGACGACGGGACGGCTGCGCTGGCGGGGGGCCGCCTTTCCCGCCGCCAGTCGGAGCGGCCGCGCCTGCGGCGGCGCGCGGCGCGGCCGCGGCGGCTTGGGCCAGGTCTCGACCCTGGTCAGTGCGCATGTGACAGTGCTTGTATTTCTTGCCGCTGCCGCACCAGCACGGATCGTTGCGGCCAATGGCCATATCCCGGCGCAGCGTGCCGCGGGCATCCACAACCGCGCCGCTGAGGGCCAGGCGTTCTTGCACGCGTAACGCCTGCCGGTGCGCGGCGATGATCTGTTGATGCCGCGGCAGATCGAGGAAGAAACGATCCACCACGGTCTTGTCAATCTCGGCCAGCAGCCGGTCGAAGCTGGCGAAGCTCTGACGATTGAATTCGATCAGCGGGTCACGCTGGGCGAAAGCCTGCAGGCCGATGCCATCTCGCAGCTCTTCCATCGCTGTGAGGTGTTGCGGCCAAAAAACGTCAATGGCCTGGAGCATCTGCGCCTGGCAATACTCGCGCATGGCCTGGCTGCCCAACCGCTGTTTGGCCGCCAAGATAAGGGTCGCTCGGAATTCTGGCCGCAGCTCCTCCAACAGCGAACCTGCGAGCGCCAGAACCGCATCATCGCTCAGGTCAGCCAGGTCGCGGTCGGCGATGGCCGCCGGCAGAATGTCGCGATCCGCGGTTGCCAGATCGAGAGCTGGGTCTTCGGCCGCTGCGGCGAGGCGGGCCGGCTCGACGCGCGCCAGCGCAGCGGTCGTCTCGTCGCGCAGCTCCGCGATATCCACGTCGGCCAGCGATCGCATCTCTTCCGCGCGTGCTTGCTCAGGATCCAGGTAGCTGTAGCCGTTCTCGCCGAGCTGCACGTAGTAGGCTGAAAGGGTGAGGTCGAACAGCGTCTCGACCAGATGGTGCAAGCGGTCGTTGGCCAGGTCCTCCATGCAGGCTACCACGGTGTCCACCGCGAAGTCGCTAAACGATCGGCCAACGGCCTGTTGTTCGCGGTCGAACTGCTGGCGACTGGGGCGTTCGCGGCTCAGGCCCTCGAACATCTGTCGGATGATCTCAGTTCGACTCTGGCGTTGCGCCCCGATGACCTGCGCATCTACTCCGCTGGCTTGCAGCAGGTCGAGCAGATTCTCGTGGCGGCGCACGTATAGTCCACGCGCCAGCTCGCGTTGCTCGATGGGGTTGCGGCCTGCGGCATACACCAGGTTCAGATCGGGCGGCGGCGGCAGGAAAAGCAACGTGTTTTGCAGTTCCACGACCAGCATCCGATCAGGCCAATCGGTGCGGGCCGCCTGGCCGGCCAGATCGCGCAACTCCAGGCGCAACTCTTCGACCGGCGCATCGGCCAGCCGGGCCGCGACCTCCTGGCTGATCGGCATGAGGCTGCTCAGCCGTTGGAGCACGGCCCACGCATTCACCTCATCGGTGACGGAATTGCTGTTGGCGGCCAGCGCGTTTTCGATCTCGGCGTTCAGCCAGTTCTCGAAACCGGTGGAGTACTGTTCGACCTTGTCGTGCAGCACCTGGCGAAACAGCCGCCGCACTTCGCCTTCCAGCCCGGCGCGCTCGCCCTCGATGATGCTGCGCCGGCGGCTGTAGATCGCCTCGCGCTGCCGGCTGATCGGCGTGTCGAACTCCAATACGTACTTGCGCATATCGAAGTTGAACGTCTCGGCCTTGGTTTGCAGGTTTTCGATAGACTTGCTGACCATGCCCGAGGGTGGGAGCTCGACATCCTCGCCGACGCCCAACCGCTCCATCAGACCCTGAATGCGTTCGCCGCCGAAGCGCCGCATCAGGTCGTCATCCAACGCAATGAAGAACTGCGAGGAGCCAGGGTCGCCTTGCCGCGCCGCGCGGCCGCGAAGCTGGTTGTCAATGCGCCGCGCCTCGTGGCGCTCGGTGCCGATGATGTGCAACCCGCCCATGGTCCAGATGTGCTGGCGGCTCTCGGCGCACTGCCGCTTCACCTCTTGCACGACGCCGATCAGGCTGGGGGGCAGGGCGGGCGTCTCCCGACAGAGCTTCTGCGCGGCTTCGAGATTGCCGGCCAAGACGCTGCGCACCAGCGCCGCGCGGACTTTGTAATGGTCTTCATACAGGCGATCGGCCAGGAACTGCGCCAGCTCATCGCGCGCGGCTGCCTGCTCGAACGCACTCCACTGGATGAAGAAGCGGCTGAGCCAGGGCGCTACTTCGGGCGAGATGCCGCGCTCCTCGGCCAGCGCACGCGCCTGGTGCGCCAGACCAGAGCGCGTCAACCGCGCCAGATCGCGGCCGATGGTCTCATCCACACCGAAAAGGGGGCGCAGCCGATGGACAACCAGATTGGCTGCGATGCCTAGAGGGCTGCTGTTCCACTGGCGCGCCAGCTCGAATTCGTCGCGGATGGCGAGCAGTGCATCCACGAGATCGGCCGATAGGCCCGCGTGCGACGACGCATCACGGCGGGCTTGCTCGATCTGTCCGCGAGCCACCAGTCGCGCCAGGTGGCCCAGGCTTTGGCGGGTGAAGCTACGTTCCTCCATTAACTGCATCGCCAGCCCTTCCGCGTTGCCGCCGAGCAAGATGTCAGTGCCGCGGCCCGCCATGTTGGTCGAGATGGTGACCGCGCCGGGCCGGCCAGCCTGGGCGACCACGGCCGCCTCTTTCTGATGCAGCTTGGCGTTCAAGACGGTGTGCTCGATGCCCGCGCGCGCCAACTCTTTGCTCAGCAGCTCGGAGCTTTCCACCGAAATCGTGCCCACCAGGATCGGCCGTCCTTCTGCGATTACCGTGCGGATTTCCTCGATGATGGCCAGGTACTTCATCCTGGCATTGGGGAAGATGCGGTCGGGATAGTCAAGGCGTCTGAAGTAGAGCGGCTCGCCGGGCCGGTCGCGGCGACGGTATTCGATGACTGCGGCGCCGTTTTTCTTGCTTTGGACCTCCACCAGCTCGCGTGACCGGCTGGCCATATACTCGACGTTGGTGGGAATGACCACGACATCCAGGTTGTAGATCTTGCGAAACTCGTCCTGCTCGGTGGCTGCGGTGCCGGTCATGCCGGCCAGCTTCTGATACATGCGGAAGTAATTCTGGACCGTGATGGTGGCCAGGGTCATGGTCTCGCGCTGGACTTCGACCCCCTCCTTGGCCTCGATGGCTTCGTGCAGGCCATCGGAATAGCGCCGTCCCTGCATCAAGCGCCCCGTGTTGGGATCCACGATGATCACCTCTCGCTCCTGTACGACGTAATCATGGTCACGATGATACGCGTACTCGGCGCGCAGGGCGTTGTCCAGGTAGTGCGTCAGCTCGTAGTGCTGAGGATCGTAGAGGCTTTCGCCGGCCTCGACATTGACCTCTGCCAGCATCTCCTCCACTTTGCGGATGCCATCTTCGGTCAAGGTGATGGATTTGGTCTTCAGATCAAGGTTGAAATGGCCGTTGGGCGGCGCTTCTTTGGGCCGCGTGTTGGGCCGCAGACGCCGCACCAACTCGGCGAAGCGCCGATACTGATCGGGCGCCTCGCCGGCCGGCCCGGAGATGATCAGCGGCGTGCGCGCTTCGTCAATCAGGATGTTGTCCACCTCATCCACGATGCCGAAGAATTGCTTGCGCTGCACCGTGTTCGAAATGTCGCGCGCGATGTTATCGCGCAGATAGTCAAAACCGAACTCGTTGTTCGTGCCATACACGATGTCGGCCAGATAGGCTTCTCGACGCGTGACTGGCTGCCAGTGAACCAGGCGCTCATCTTCCTGGCCCGCGCCGGGGTCAACGTAGTTGGGATCATACAGCCCAGAGAAGCCGGCGGTCACCAGACCGACCGAGAGGCCCAGCAGATGGTAGATGCGCCCCATCCAGCCGCCATCACGCCGCGCCAGGTAGTCGTTCACGGTGACGAGATGACAGCCTTTGCCCAGTAACGCATTCAGATAGAGCGGCAGCGTGGCCACCAGGGTCTTGCCTTCGCCGGTCTTCATCTCCGCGATCGCGCCCCTATGCAGCACCGCGCCGCCGATCAACTGCACGTCGTAGTGGCGTTGGCCGATGGCCCGGATGGCGGCTTCGCGCACTGTCGCAAAGGCGCGCGGGAGGACGGCGTCCATGGCAGCGCGCTCCGCCTCCTTCAGCTCCTTTTCGAGCCGTTCGACCTCGGTCTTAAGCGGTATCTGGCCGGCCTGGTCCGTCTCATTCAGCCAATCTGCGCGCGCGGCAGCCAACTGGTCGCGCAGGTCGCGCGTCTGCTCGCTGATCTGGCTGCGGAAGAGCTCGGTCTGGCCGCGCAGATCAGCTTCGCTCATGTCGTGAACTTCGGACTCCAGCGCATTGACTTCGTCAATGATCGGTTGCAGCTTTCTGACTTCTCGTTCGCTTGCGCTGCCGAAAACTGTCTTTACCAGGGACTTAAACATGGATGCTGAATCCTCAATAGGTGCAAGTTCAGGTTGCATGGATTATACCACACTACCGGCCGATTGACGACTTCGCAACATAGCAGATTCGCCGTGCGGGCTACGGTCAGGAGGCCGGGAGCAGGAGACAGAAGGCGGTTGCTCATGCCGGCCGCGGCGCTATGGCGGCTGAAAGACAGGGGGGCTGGATTCCAGGCTTTAGCCGGTTTGGTGGTCGGCGGCAGAAACCGGCTGATCCAAAAGGAGGCTTCGCACAGCCTCGAAACCAGAGCGCTGGGCGGCCAGTGTCAGGCCAGAAGCTCGTCGTTTGACAGAACCCCGGCTCTTGTGGCATACTGTGGCCAGTTGAAACGCCAACGACTGTGAACCGGGCGAGTAGCCGGCGCGACGGGATTCAGAGAGTCTCTGACGGTGGAAATGAGGCATCTACGACGCCGATGAATGGGCCGGGGAGTCGGAACCGGAAGCGCCGCCGTTATCGGGCGTGCGATGCGACCTCTCACCCGGCCGGCGGGTGCACCAGCGGCGCATCGGCAGAGCGGGGCCGATCACATGATTGGCCCAAGCAGGGTGGCACCACGAGATCAAACGCCTCGTCCCTGGATGTCAGGGGGACGGGGCGTTATTGTTTTTGACGGAGGATGAGCTATGAGCGAGAGACGCCGCATTCTCACCGGTGATCGGCCGACGGGCCGCATGCACGTGGGGCACTATGTGGGCAGCTTGCGGAACCGGGTACGCTTGCAAGACGAGTACGAGTGCTTCTTCATCATCGCTGACTTGCATATGCTGACCACCAGGAACAGCAAAGAGGAGATCGCGCAGGTGGCCGACAACGCGCGCGGCATGGTGCTGGACTACCTGGGCGTGGGGATTGACCCCGAGAAGTCCACCATCTTCCTGCAGTCGGCCGTGCACGAAACCAGCGAGTTGGCGCTGTACTTCGGCGACCTGGTGACAGTGCCGCGGCTGGCGCGGCTGCCCAGCATCAAAGAGATGGCACGCGCAGCGCTGATGGATGAAGAGACGATGCCCTTCGGATTGCTCGGCTACCCGGTGTTGCAGGCCGCCGACATCCTGTTGCCGCGCGCTCACCTGGTGCCGGTGGGCAAGGATAACCAGTCGCACGTCGAGATCACCCGCGAGATCGCCCGCCGGTTCAACAACCTGTACGGCGAGGTCTTCCCGATCCCCGACGACCTGGTGGAGGGCGATACCCTGCCCGGCACCGACGGCCAGGCCAAGATGAGCAAGTCGTTGGGCAACGTGATCTTCCTCAACGACGATGCCAAGACGGTCCGCAAGCGGGTTTTCAGCATGTACACTGACCCGAACCGCATTCGCGCCGACATCCCCGGAACCGTCGAGGGCAACCCGGTTTTCACCTATCTGGACCAGTTCGACGCGGACAAGGCGGCCGTGGCCGAGCTCAAGGAACGCTATCGCGGCGGTCGGGTGGGCGATGTGGAGGTCAAAGAGCGCCTGACCACCGTTCTGAATGCCTTCCTGGATCCCGTCCGCGAGCGCAGCGCGCACTATGCCGCGCAAAGCGGTCTGGTGGATGAGATCATCTACCGCGGCACGCTGCGCATGCGCGAGATCGGCGCAGAAACGCTGCGCGAGGTGAGAAAGGCGATGGGTCTGGCCGGCGTCTTCAACCGCATTTCACGTAAGGCGGAAGAGCGGATGAAGAAGGTCGGTAGGTAAGTTGGTAGATTGGTAAATTGGTACACTGGTACATTGGTAAGTTGGGAGACATCGAGGGCTGTTCCACCAATCTGCCAATCCACCACAGCCACGGGAGCCACTCATGCCGCCAATCCAAGCCATCACCTTCGACATGGGCGACACGTTGGTGGACCTGGGCGAGGGGCGCGGGGACTATGAGGCACGGGTGATCGTGCGCGCCGGCCGGGTCTACGATGCGCTGGCCGCCAGGGGCGTGCGCCTGCCGCCGCGCGATCACTTCTGCCGAGAGGTGGCCCATCACAGCGAGGCTCGCTACCAGGCCGCGCTGGTCGAGCTGCGCGGGATTGCGATCTATGACGTGCTGAGCTGGTTGTTGCCGCGCATGGGGATCCCGGCCGACGATGGGCTGGTGCGCGTCGCGGGCGAAGCCTTCTATCAGCATGGCGGCGTTGAAGGGCCGCCCCTGCGCGCTGGCGCGCGGGACGTGCTGCAGGCGCTGCGCGACCACGGCTATAGGCTCGGCGTCATCTCCAACACCCTGCAACCCGGCGCTATCGCGCAGGCGGGGCTGGCGCGCCGCGGCCTGCTGGATTTCTTTCACACTTGCATCTACTCATCGGAAGTGCAGGCGGCCAAGCCCCACCCTGCGATCTTCCGCGTCGCGCTCGAAGCCCTCGGGGTCCGGCCGGAATGCGCGTGGCACGTGGGCGATCGGCTGATCGCGGATGTGCAAGGCGCGCAAAGCGTCGGCATGAAGGCCGTGCTGATCGAAGTCGCGCATCGCAGCGAAGACGCCCGTGCAGATATCGTCCCCGATGCGCGCATCCGGGAACTGCCCGAGTTGCTGGATGCGTTGGCTTTCAAAGTTCGCACATGACGTAGGACATACTCCACCGTCGGCTGCGGCCCTACAATAGATTACTGGTCTCAGTGGACTGTGAGAGCATCCTGAGCAGAGCAAGGTGGTAGATCCCACCCCGCATCCTGAGCACGCGCGGCAGGATGCGGTTGCTCTGCCAGGATGCTTCTCTGTGTAACCCAGCAAGTGCCAGGCACTTCCGAAGTGCCTGGCACTTGCTGGGTGGTTTTCAGGACAAAGCGCATCGTAGGAGCAAATCGGACATGGCTGCAATAGAGGATGGGCGTTTGCACCAGCAGGGCGATCGCGAGAAGCGAGGCGCCGCGCTGAGCTCGGTTTTCGCAGCGATTTTCCTGACGCTGATCAAGCTGGTGGTCGGTATTCTCACCGGCAGCCTGGGCATCTTGGCCGAGGCCGCCCATTCAGGGCTGGATCTGGCGGCGGCGGCCATGACCTTTTTCGCGGTGCGCGTTTCCGGTCGGCCCGCGGACCGCGAGCACACCTACGGCCACGGTAAGATTGAGAACCTGTCGGCTCTCTTCGAAACACTCTTGCTGCTCGTAACTTGCGTGTGGATTATATACGAAGCGATCCAACGCCTGTTCTTCAAGAGCGTCGAGGTGGATCCCAGCATTTGGGCGTTCCTTGTCATGTTCATCTCGATCACCGTGGATTACAGCAGATCGCGCTTGCTATACCGCGTTGCTAAGAAGTACGATAGCCAGGCGCTCGAAGCCGACGCCCTGCACTTCTCCACCGACATCTGGTCGTCGTCGGTGGTGATTGGCGGCCTGGGGCTGGTCTGGTTGTCGGAAAGGCTGGCCGTTCCCTGGCTGGTGAAGGGCGATGCGCTGGCAGCCTTGGGCGTGGCGGCCATCGTCATTTGGGTCAGCCTGCAATTGGGCCGGCGCACCGTGACCGCGTTGATAGACGGCGTGCCCGCCTCGCTGCGCGGCGACATCGTCCGCGCCCTGAATGCCCTGGGCGGCGCCGAGATCAGGCGCGTGCGGGTGCGCCAAAGCGGCCCCGAGAGCTTTGTGGATGTGCAGTTGTCGGTTAGCCGCGACACGGCCTTCGAGCGCACCCACGATCTGGCCACCCAGGCCGAAGAAGCTGTGCGCGCGATCCTGCCCGGCGCCGACGTGGTCGTTCACATCGAGCCGACGCAAACCACTGACGAGGGGATGCTGACCACCGTGCGACTGCTGGCCGGCCGGCATGGCCTGGCCGCGCACGGCATCCGCATCTACAAGCTGGGCGCCGGCGGCCGCCTGCTGGAGCTGCACCTGGAGGTGGACGAGGCGCTCAGCGTGGACCAGGCGCACGCGCAAGCCACGGCATTCGAAGATGCGCTGCGCCGGGAGCTACCTGCCGTGCAACAGATCGTCACCCACCTCGAACCGAGCGGCGACGCGATCGCCCCACGCCGGGCGACGGCCGCCAATGAGGTGCAGGTGCGCCGGGTCTTGGAGCGGCTGCGCAATGAAGGCGGCTTCGACTGCCAGCCGCACCAGATCACGCTGCGTCGCATCGGCGGCGAGCTGTCGCTGACGTTTCATTGCACGGTGGATGCGCAGACGCCCCTCGCGGCCGCGCACGCGCTCACCGAGCGGATCGAAGGCGACTTGCGCCGGGAGATCGCGAACTTGGGGCGGGTCGTGATCCACGTCGAGCCGCCGGAGCAAGGTGGCGGGTGATCAGGCGACTGGCGGTTGAAATCCACGGCGCGGTTCAGGGAGTTGGCTTCCGGCCGTTTGTCTATCGGCTGGCGACCGAGTTGAGACTGACAGGCTGGGTGATCAACGATACCCAGGGCGTCTTCATCGAAATAGAAGGCTCCGAGTCGCAAACGCGGCGTTTTCTCGAACGCCTGCCGGCCGAGACGCCTCCGCGCGCCCTCATTCAGACCATTGAGACGACCTGGTTGGAGCCGGCCGGCTATCAGCGATTCGAAATCCGTCACAGCGAGCGCGGCGGCGCCAAGACGGTTTTCGTCTTGCCCGATATGGCCGCGTGTCCCGATTGCGTGGCGGAGGTCTTCGACGCCTCCGATCGGCGTCATCGCTATCCGTTCACCAATTGCACCAACTGCGGCCCGCGCTTCACCATCGTCGAGGCGTTGCCTTACGATCGGCCCCAGACCACCATGCGTCGCTTCGAGATGTGCCCGGCGTGCCGCAGCGAGTATGAGAATCCGCTCGACCGGCGCTTTCACGCGCAGCCGAACGCGTGCCCGGTCTGTGGACCGCGGCTGACGCTGTTTGCGCGATCGCAGACCCCGGACCGCGAGGCGCCAACGACGGGCGACGATCAACCGTCTGTAGTCGCCGAAGATGATGCGGCGCTGGCCCAGGCGGCGAATGCGATACGCGCGGGCCGCATCGTCGCGGTCAAGGGGCTGGGTGGGTTTCATCTGGTGGTGGATGCACGGAATGATGCGGCGATCGGCCGGCTGCGCGCCAGCAAGCCGCGCCGCGCCAAACCGTTCGCGCTGATGGCGCGTGACCTGGCGCAAGTTCGGCAGTTTTGCGAGGCGTCGGCCGCAGCCGAAGCCCTGCTCGCGGCTCCCGAAGCGCCCATCGTACTGCTGCCGAAGCTGGCCGATGGCACATTGCAGATTGCAGAAGGGGTGGCGCCGGGCAACCCCAACCTGGGTGTGATGCTGCCCTATACGCCGCTGCACCATCTGCTGCTGCGCGAGTTGGGTTTCCCGGTCGTGGCAACCAGCGGCAACTTGAGCGACGAGCCGATCTGCACCGATGAACAGGAAGCGATGACCAGGCTCGGCCACATCGCGGACGCCTTTTTGGTTCACGACCGGCCGATTGCCCGCCATGCCGACGACAGCGTCGCATGGATCGTGGCGGGGGTCCCGCGGCTGTTGCGCCGCGGCAGGGGCTACGCGCCTCTGCCGGTGCTGCTGAAGGAGGAAGCCCCGACGGTTTTGGCCGTGGGCGCGCATCTGAAGAACACGGTTGCGCTCAGTGTGGGCCGCCAGGTCTTTATCAGCCAACACATCGGCGACCTGGAGACGCCGGAGGCGCTGGCGGCATTCGAGCGCGTCATCGCTGATTTTCTGCGGCTGTACGAAGCGCAGCCGGTCGCCATTGCTCACGACCTGCACCCCGACTACCTCTCGACGAAATGGGCTCAGGAGAACTGCAAATCGCAAACTGCAAATTGCAAATTGCAGATTTGCAATTTGCAGTCTGTTATCCCTGTCCAGCATCATCACGCGCACCTGGCCGCGTGCCTGGCCGAGAACCAGGCGGATGGCCCCGCGTTGGGCGTGACGTGGGACGGGACCGGCTACGGCGCGGATGGCACGATCTGGGGCGGAGAGTTTCTGCTGGGCGATGCGGCCGGCTACGAGCGTGTCGCGCATCTGCGGCCGTTCCGGCTGCCCGGCGGCGATGCGGCGGTGCGCGAGCCGCGACGGGCGGCGCTCGCTCTGCTGTGGGAGCTTTACGGCGACGCGGCGCTGGACATGGATCACCTGGCGCCCATCCGCGCGTTCCAGCCGGCCGAGCGTCGCGTGCTGGCCCAAATGCTGCGCCAGGGGTTCAACGCGCCGATCACCACGAGCGCCGGCCGTCTCTTCGATGGCATCGCGGCCCTGAGCGGGCTGCCCGGCGAGATCAGCTTCGAGGGACAGGCTGCGATGGCGCTGGAATTCGCGGCCGACGCGCAGGAGATGGGAGCGTATCAGATTGAGTTGAGGGCGGCAGAGGGTGGATTCGATTGGGGACCGTTGGTGGCTGGGGTGCTGACCGACTTGCGGCGTGGCGTCTCTCAGGGTATTATAGCCGCGCGGTTTCATAACGCATTGGTTGAGGCGATCATCGAGGTAGCGCAGAGGGCCGGCGTGGCGCGCGTCGCGCTGACCGGCGGCTGCTTCCAGAATCGGCTGTTGACCGAGCGCACGGCCGATCGCCTGGCAGCCGGCGGCTTCGAGGTTCTGCTCCATCGGCAGGTCCCGCCGAACGACGGAGGGATCAGCCTGGGGCAGGCGGCTGTCGCCGCGGCGCAGCTATCGCGATTAGCTCGTATTTCGTAGTGCGTATTCCGTACACGCACTACGCAGTATGTGAATGCTCACCCCAACAGGAAGCCCAATGAGCAAGCAATGTGCGCCGCACGAGCTTGATGAAGAGTTGCTGTCGGCGGCAGAGGCCTTTCGCGATGCCGACTTGTCGGAAGCGCGTTGGCAAGTCTTCGAGCAGGAACGGCGCCTCAAGCGTGCAGTGATCGAGTTGCAGGAGCCTGCATACGGGGTATTGGAGGAGTTAGCCCGCCAACAGAACCGAAGCGTGTCGCGGATGGCCGAGGAGGTAATGAGTCATCTTCTAGCCATATTCACTCCTGCTGCTCTGGAGCCGCAGGCCCGTCTGCGCGATCAGCCGGTCTCTTATGACGTAGGGAAGCCCGTATCGTGATTTGGCGGCGAGCGGGCAGTGGTCAAAAACGTGGGCACGCCGATCAGCGTGGTCGCAGGCTATGCTCGGCCCGGCCTGGCGCCGGAAGATTCCGCAGAGGAGGTGCATGCGGCGTTGGCCCCAGCGATGGTCTACGATGCGCTGAGTTACTACTACGACCACCGCGTCGAAATTGACCGCGAGATCGCGGAGAACACCGAGGAGGCTCTTCGGTTGCGGCTGGCCGAGCGAATGCGCTCGACAGCGGATTACTAGCGGATCACAGGTCAATCAGGCCACAGATCAGCACGAATCAGGCTCTCGAAGGCGCCGCAATCAGTGAAGATCCGTGGCTGATCGGTCTCTACTGCGCAACTCCTGTCATTCCAATACCCACACACTGGGCAGGGCTCGGTCAGGAGACCGCACCCAACGGAGGAAGGGAAGTATGGAGCTAACAGTCTACTGGCGCATCATTCGCCGGCGTTGGTGGTTGCCGGTCGCCCTGGCGCTGCTGACGGCCGTCTTGACCCTGGTCATGCAGCAGCCATGGCAGCCGCGACCTGCGGTCTACAGCGCGTCCATGCGCTTCAACGTCGGAGTGCAGCCAGAACGCATCCCTGGCGTCTACACCTACGACCGCTATTACACCATGCTGACCTCCGAGTACCTGGTGGACGACCTGGGCGAGATCGTGCGCAGCGGAGTCTTTGCCAGCGCGGTCAGCAAGCGGTTGGCGGGCCAGGGAATCGCAGTGCCGACCAGCGCGATCGGGGCGAGCACGCAGCCCGGCAAGCTCCATCGCATCCTGACCGTCAGCGTGACCTGGGGCGACGAGGCGCAACTGCGCGTCATCGCGGAGGCGGTGGCGGCCACCCTGACCGAGCGGAGCGCGGATTTCTTCGGCCAGTTCAGCGCAGCCGAGGCCGACATCCGGCTGATTGACCCGCCGGCCATCGGTCGCGTCGGCCGCTCGGCGCGCGAGCAGCTCGACCTGCCGTTGCGCGTGCTCCTGGCGCTGGCGGCCGGCCTGGCGCTGGCGTTTCTGCTGGACTACCTGGATGACTCGGTGCGCGACAGGGTGGACCTGGAGCGCCTCGGCCTGCCGGTGCTGAGCGAGATACCGCGAGGGTAGGTTGTGGACTGCGCCCAATTCAGCCGGGCCGTTCAATTGGTGGAACGGCCCACGCTGGACCGCCTATGGCGTGATCCTGGCTGTGCTGCTGGCCTGGACGGTGGTGCTCGAGCTGCTCAGTCGCACAAAGCTCGTCTCGCCAGGCTACGATGCGGTCGCGCTCGGTCTGATGATCGCGACTACGCTGTGCGCTGTGCGCCGTGCGCCTGATCGCCTACGCTGGCCGGCCCGCGTCCGATCTGCGCTGGCTGGTGGACATCTGGCGCGATCTGGGCGATGTGAACGCCAGGTTTCCGCCGGTCCTGGCGTTGGGTCTGGCCAACCTCTTTCTCTGGCAGCGCGCGACCGCGGCCACCAGTCGCGACCTGGGCTTCTTCGCCGTCGGCGTGAGCTTTCGCCTGGGGCTGCTCTTGTTGATCGCTACGGCTGGCGTCTATCTCTATGTGCGGGGCGAGAGCCTGACGTTCCTGCTGTGGGTCTACCTGGCGGTCGGGCTGACCGGATCGGCCGTTGCGCGCATCCACGAGAAGGCCACGGCCGCACAGACGGCCGGCTCAGCGTTGCCGATGCGGCGCATGGTGCAATTGCTGATGGCGGTGGCTGCCACCGTGGGCGGGACGATGCTGCTGGCGCGCGCCTACACCCCATCCGGCGTGCGCACGTTCCTCCACTGGCTCGATCCCGTGTGGCGACTGGTCGCGCCGCTGTTCGAGGCGTTGCTCTGGCTGGTGGGGCTCGTTCTCGATCCGATCTTGAACTTCATCCAGGCGGGGTTGGCGGCGCTGTTCCGCCGGCTCGCCATTGACATCGCGCGGCCCGCGCCATCTGGCGCGCCGGGCATGACGACACAGCCCCTGCGGTTCGTCATCCCGCCGCAGGTAGCCGTGCTTCTCAAGCAGATCGCCGCGGGACTGGCGATCGCCGCGCTTGCCCTGGTGGTCGTCGGTGTGCTGCTGCTCTTTCTGGAGCGAGCGCAGCGCGGCCGCTCGCTCGCCGATGGCGAGGATGAAGGGGGCGAAAACGCCACCTTCGGCGGCGGCCTATTGCGCCGCGGCTGGCGGCAGGCGCGCGACCTGGCGAACCTGGTGCGGCGCTATGGCCTGAGCCGCCATCTGCTCGAGGCCCTCTCGGTGCAGAACATCTACGCCAACGTGTGCCGGATCGCCCGCCGCCGCGGCCATGGCCGCCGACCGGCGCAGCCGCCCGACATCTACCTGCCGGTGTTGCGGAGCGCCTTTCCGGGCCACGACGCGGCGCTGGAGCGCATCACAGATGCCTACATGCGGGTGCACTACGGTGATCGGCCGGTGACGCGCGCTGAGTTGGCCCAGGCGCGTGCTGACTACTTTGCTCTGCAAACGGCCACGCGAGGGGGCGAGGGGAGAGCCCCGTCCTCGTTACCCGATACATCGCTGTAGAGAAGCTCACAGATAGAAAGTAACACGGATGGGTTCTGAAGACATGATCAGGCAGCATCCGTGTTTTCTTCTTACTCACCACCGCTCATACCGCACGAGTTCGGTCAGCGCCTTGCGCGTCTTGGGGCCGGCCGTGTCCGCGGGAAAGCCCAGCGGCGTGAACGCGACCGGCTCGACCCCCTCTGGCAGGCCGAGGAGCTGCCGTGCGGCCGCTGGATCGAACGCTGCAACCCAACACGTGCCCAGCCCCAGATCCGTGGCAGCCAGGATCAGGTGATCCATGGCGATCGTCGCGTCCACGAACGCATAGTTGACCCCATCGCGCCGCGTCCACGCCTGACCCGAAACCGCGCAGATGCCGATCACCACAGGCGCCTGCCTGAACCATTCCCGGTGGTACAGGCGGCTCAGCTCGGCCTGACGGCCAGCGGTGTGTATCACGATGATCTGGAACGGCTGCCGGTTGGCCGCGGTCGGCGCTGCCTGAGCCGCCTCCAACACCTTCTGTAACATCTCCTCTGGCACAGCATCGGGCTTATAGGCCCGCACACTGTAGCGCCTGGTAACTAAGTCAGAGAATTCCATTCATTGCCTCCTGGTGATGCGTGAAACGTGAAGCGTGAAACGTAAGGCGTCAAGCGTCAAACGTCAGGCGTCAAGCGCAAGGGCAGATGTGACGCATGGCCGATCTATCACCCCGTCCCCGCGTCCTCCTGTCCCCGCGTCCCCGCGTCCTCCTGTCCCCCTGTCACTCCCTCACCCCATCACCCTCTGATCCCGATACGTCCGCGGGTCCACCGCCAGGTCGCCGAGGCGGAGGGCGCTGACGTCCGCGAGCGAGGCGAGCGGCGTGTGCAGGACGACGCGGCGCTTCTGGAAATCAGCCTGACGGAGGATGCCGAGTCCGCGCACGAAGCCGGCCGGGTCCTCCAGGGCGACCAGTTGGTTGTAGGCGAACACCGGGCCTGGGAAGATGGCCATTTGGTCCCATGCCACGCTCAGGGTGTGCGCATCGCTGAAATAGCGGCTGAACTGCTGCGCGCGGTGCGCCTGACGGGTCAACTGGTCGCGCGGCGACACAGCCTCCGATGGCGCCAGCTCAATGAGCCGGGCAGGCCCCCCGCGGCGCAGAGGGGCCAGCAGCGGCTCCAGCTCGTTGTCGCGCTGGATGGCGATGACGGCTGCGGGCTGGAGCAGATTAATCTTGGCCAGTTTCAGATTGAGGCCGCCTTGCGCCGGGTCCACGAGGCCGGTCGTGTCGTAGATCACCGTCTCGGCGCCGGCCATCTGTGCGGCTACGGCCAGCCGGGCGGCCGCGACGACCAGCGTCAGCATATGCCCGCGCGGGGACACCGCGCCGACGAAGCGCCGCCACTGCGGGCCGCCGGGCGGAAACGCGACTTCGCCGGGCAGTCCCAGGGCCAACGTCATCGTGGCCGGCGGGCCGAGCGTGCTCTGGCCAGGATCGCCGTCCAGAAACGCGACTGTGCGGCCTTCGGCGCACAGCCGGCCGTACAAGTGGCGGGCCAGGGTGCTCTTGCCCATGTCGGGCGCGCCGACGATCATGATCACGCCGCGTGGCTCTGCGACCGCGAGTTGTTCCCAGGCTTCTGGAATGTCCATGGATGGGCGTCGGCTCGACCTATCGGCGTTCCCACAGCGCCACGGTTTCCACGTGACACGTCTGCGGGAAGATGTCCACCGGTTGCGCCTCGTGCAGGCGATAGCCTGCGGCCGTGAGGTGGACGGCATCGCGGGCCAGGGTGGCGGGATCGCACGAAACGTAGGCGATACGCCGCGGGGTCAGCGCCGCCAGCTCCTTGATGACCTGCGGCCCGGCGCCAGCCCGAGGCGGATCCATCACCGCCAGGTCTACCCGTTGGCCCTGTCCCCGCAATGCCGGCAGCACCTCCTCGACCGCGCCTTCGTGCAGGCTGACGGCAGGACAATCGTCGGCGTTATGCGCGAAATCCTCGCACGCGGATGACGAAGACTCGATCCCGATGACCTCGCCGGCCGCATCGGCCAGCGCCAACGCGAAGAGACCGACCCCGCAGTAGGCGTCCAGCAGCACGTCCGCAGGTTGTGGATCGAGGTAGCCGAGCACGATGGCTGCCAGCGCCTCCGCGCCGGGGGTGTTGACCTGAAAGAAGCTCTCGGCCGAGACACGATAGCGCCGTCCAGCGATCTCCTCCGCCAGCCACGGCTCACCGATCAGCGGTTGCACCCCGGCCGGGGTGCGCAGGGCGCAGGCGCAGGGCAGGTTGATCTCCAATTCGGGGGCTGCGCGGTCGGCGCTCTCGAACAGGATCAGTGCATCGCCGGTGTTGACCCCGGCGCGCAGGCTGACTCCGCTCAGTCCCGGCCACGCGACATCCAACGCGGCGTGCAGCTCGGCCAGCCGCTCGTGGAGCAACAGGCAGTGCTCCACCGCGATCACCTGATGGCTGGCGCCGCGGCGAAAGCCCAGGGCGCCCTCAGGCGAAAGTGCGAACTGCGCGTGGTTGCGGTAGCCGAAGGCCAACACGCTTTCAGCCCCGGCCGGCTCATGCTCGGCGGTGCTGCCCGCGGCTGGCAGCGCCGGTTCGGCCAGCACGAGCACATCGGCCACGGCCGGCTGCGCGATGCGGCCCAGCCTTCGCAGTTGGTCGGCGACGATTTCCCCTTTCAACGCGGCCTGACGCTCATAGGCGATGTGCTGCCAATGGCAGCCGCCGCAGCCATCCGGCCCGTAATAGGGGCAGGGGGGTTCCACGCGGTCTGGGCTGGCCGCGATGACCTGCGTCAGCCGCGCCCGCGCCCAACGCTCGCGCTCTTCGATCAGCGCGATGCGCACGCGCTCGCCCGGAATGGCATACGGGACGAAGATCACCTTGCCGTCATGCCGGCCCAGCGCTTCGCCGCCGTGCGCGATGCCATCAAGGGTCAATTCGATGATGCGGTCCATAAGGAGTCATCCAGCAGGTCGAGGGCTGTGCGCAGCGCGCTGTTCAACGCTCGGACCTTCTGAGGCGAGAGAGAGCCGATATAGTGCGTCAAGACCGTCTTGGGTAGACTGACCAGCCCGTCGCAATGGAGGAAGTCAGAGCGGTTCTTGTACCTGGCCGATCGTCGATCAATCTCCCTCAACAGGTTCTCGGACAGAGAGAGCGATGTCTTGATTTTCATACTACCAATATACTACTGCCTGCCAGTCGTGTCAAGCCTTTAGCATCGCCCCGCCAGTCGCAGCATCCTGTCCTGGAGACGTCTTCCGTAGCGCCGCCACAGCACAACGATGCCAAGGACCGCTCCACCGCTGGCCAGCCACGCCTGCCACGGCATCTGTTCGGCATACGCGCCGGCCCAGACCGCGGCCGCGATACCAGGGACGCGGCCGAGCGCGCTCGCCGCGATGAGGGCGGGCAATGGCAAGGAGGTCAGGCCGGCCGCAAAGCACATCAGATCATCCGGCAGGCCCGGGATCAGGAACACCACCAAGAAGAAGAGCAGCCCGCGGCCGGCGACGAACCGATCCAGCCTGTCGAGTCTGGCCGCATCCACCAGCCGCGCCGCAAGGGGCCGGCCAGCGAGGCGCGCCAGCGTCATCGCCAGCGCGGAGCCCAGTGTGGAGCCGAGCCAACTGTAGAGGGTCCCCTGCCAGAAGCCAAACAGCAAGCCTCCCACGAAGTTGAGCGCCTGCCCTGGGATCGGCGCGGCGATCGTCTGCGCGATAACCAGACCGATGAGCACAAGCGGTCCCCAAGCCCCAGCGCCGCGCACCTGCGCGAGCAGTTGTTCTCGCGCCGCGAAGACGCCCGCGATCGGGCCGAGGCCAACGAGGAGGGCGACGACCATAACCGCCGCGATCAGCAGCAGGGGCAGGAGACTTGCGCCGGCAGCCTGGCCAGGCGATGGCTGCGCTGCGCCTCCCGCCGCGACCCGCGCAGGGCTTTCAGTGATGGTCTCTTCCTGTGGCAGTCCCAGCGGCAACTCATCGTAGAGCCGCCACCGGCCGTCGTGGTCATGCGCCGCGTAGGTCAACGATTTGACGCGAAAGCGCAGCACACCGGTCGTCTCGCAGACCTCCTGCTGGGCCTGAATCAACGCGTCGTCGGAATCGAAAAACCCGATCGTCACGTGTGGAACATAGCTGTAGGGGAGTTGCGGAACGTGGTCGGGGAATCGCTCAGTAAGCGCGGCGTTCAGTCGAGTCAACGCGCCGCCGTCTTCCGGTCGCAGCCAGAGCACATGCTGTTCGCCATGAAACGCGCCGCATTCCTGCAGCGTCACGTCGAATGCAGGCTGGGCTGCAACGCATTTCGCGACCGCCGGCCGCAATTCCGGCCAGCGCGCCAGCGGGATGAACGGCGGGTAGATGATCGTGACGTGAGGCGGAATCAGCCTCCAGTGTGGGTCGTGCGCCGACCGAAAGCGATCCACCCGCTCGCTGATGTCGGCGGGCAGCTTCACGAACAGCGCGCTGCCGCTCCCCCCCGATCCCGGAACACACGTATCTGAGGCGGCGTCGGCCGGCGGCGCGGCCTGCTCTTCGGTTTGGCGCAGGTTTTCGTCCATGGATGCTCGTCCGGTTTCTTGCTCACGCCATCTGGCTGTATAATCGGCCCATGCCATCCAACATCGGACGTGGTTTCCTCTTCCTGGTCGTCTTTGTCGGCGGATTCACCACGCTAGGCGTCGAGCTGAGCGCATCACGCCTGCTCGATCCGTGGTTCGGCAATTCGCTCATCGTCTGGGCCGCGCTGATCGGTCTGATCTTGCTCTACCTGGCGGCCGGCTATTGGCTCGGCGGGACCCTGGCCGATCGCTGGCCGCGCCTGGAGCTCATGTTGCGCCTGGCCGGACTGGCCGCGTTAGGCGTCGGCCTGACGCCGACGTTCGCCCGTCCGGTGCTGCGTTTGGCCAGCCAGGGCGTGGGCGACCTGGATGCTGCGCTGCTGGCGGGCAGCATGGTGGGCATCCTGGCGCTCTTCGCCCTGCCGGTAACACTGCTCGGCTGCATCAGCCCGTTCGCCATCCGCCTGGCGCTGCGCGATGTGCAGGGCAGCGGCGAGGTCGCGGGCCGCATCTATGCGCTCTCCACCGCAGGCAGCATCCTGGGCAGCTTTCTGCCGGTGCTGTTGCTCATCCCCAACATCGGGACGCGGCGCACCTTCGCCAGCCTGAGCATCACCCTTCTGCTGGTCGTCTTGATCGGGTTCCTGCGCACGCGACGCAGGTGGGATGCGCTGTTCGCCTTGCTCGCGGCCGCGCTGGTGGGCTATCTCGGCTGGCGGCCGACCGGCCCCCTCAAGCCTGCCGCAGGTCTGCTCTTCGAGACCGAATCGGCATTCAACTACATCCAGGTGGTGGACGCCGGCATCGAACGCCAGTTGCGGCTCAACGAAGGCGAGGGCATCCACTCGGTCTATCGGCCGGCCGGCGGCCTGGCCGATGGCATTTGGGACTATTTCCTGATCACGCCGGCCTTCAACCCGGCGCCCTACAGACCGGGCCAGGTGCGTCGCGCCTACATCGGCGGGCTGGCCGCAGGCACGATCCCCCGGCTGCTCACCGACGCCTATGGCCCTATCCCGATTGACGGCGCCGAGCTCGATCCCGCGATCATCGCGGCCGGCCGCGCCTGGTTCGACATGAACGCGCCGAACCTGAACGCGGTCGCGGCCGATGCACGGTGGTTTCTGGAGAGGGGTACAGGTTACGATCTGATCGCGGTTGATGCGTATCGGCCGCCTTACATCCCTTTTCACCTGACCACGGTCGAGTTCTTCAGCCTGGCGCGCGACCGCTTGAGCGATGACGGCGTGGCAGCCGTGAACGTTGGCCGGACGCACAGCGACTTCAGCCTGGTGGATGCCATCGCCGCGACGATGGGCCAGGTGTTTCCCAGCGTCTACGTGATAGACGAGCCTGACAACGGCAGCGTATTGGGCAACAGCCTGGTAGTCGCCACGCGCCGGCCGACGACGCTGGCAGACTTCCACCGCAATCTGCCTGCCTTCGACCATCCGCTGCTGGCCGAGGTCGCGCGACGGGTCGCCGCGCACACACGCGTCGCCGCTCCTCCGGCCGCCGCGCCGATCTTCACCGACGACCGCGCGCCGGTGGAACAAGTCGTACACCAACTCGTATTAAGACATATGCTGGACGGCGCAGGGCGCGCCAGGTAGTCCCTGATCACGCTTCTCAACACGGAATACGCAATACGCACTACGGAATACGCAATACGCACCAGGCCATCCGTCATTCACCCGTGGTCGCCCCACTCGGTCAGGGCCGCGGCCTGGGCCAGCAGATTGGCGTGCGGCGTGCCGTCGGGGATTTCGCAGCCGGCCGCGCTGATGGACCGGCGACCGCCCTGCTGCAAACAAGCCAACGTCGCGTCGCGCACCGCAGCAGGCGCTCCGTTGAGCATCACAGCGACCGGGTCGAAGTTGCCGCAAGCAGCCGCGCGGTCGCCGAAAACCTGGGCCGCGTGACCGATGTCCACCATCCAATCCAGGTCAATGATGTCGGCGCCGCTCTCGGCCATATCGGACAGGATGCGCGTGGTGTTGCCGCAAATGTGCAGCCGCGCCAGCGCACCCGCCTCGTGGACCGCCGCGAAGATGCGCTGCTCATACGGCAGCGCGTACTGACGATAGACCCTGGGCGAGACTTGCGATGCGAGCGCATCCCCCAGGCCGATGATGTCGGCGCCGGCCGCGATCTGCGCCCTGGCAAAGGCGATCGCCACGTTGCAGCAGATTGCGAGCAGGTCGCGCACCCACGCCGGCCGGTCGTAGAGATCGGTCAGCAGGTCGCTCACCCCGCGCAGGTCAGCGGCCTCGGCCAGCGCGCCCTCGACCCAGCCCATGATCGGGACCCGGCCGCCGGCCTGGGCGCGGAAGCTGTGAATGGCCGCCAGCCGATCGCTCATGCGCGGCCCCGTTTCAGGCGTTGGCGGTCGCAGCCGGCCCAGGTCGGCCGGGTCAGCCAGCAGAGGCGTGGGGCAGATCGGCAGGCCGTCCGCGGGGAACTCGACGGCCGCGCCGAAGTCGGCGGCCTCGCGGTAGGGATCGGAGATCGCTTGCAGGAGGTCCAGGTCGAAGGCCTCCTGGACCGCCGAATTGGCCGCGCAGAGCACACGATGGTCCAGATAGTAGCGGCGCAGCGGCTGGCCGATGTAGTGGCTGGCGAACTGCATCGTGATGTCGAAGTTGGGCGGCCGGTCTACCGGCTCCCCGCGCAGGCGGGCGGTCAGACGTTCATAGGAGTTCATGGGCAGGCTGCTGATCATATCTCACACCAACTGAAGGAGGCTGGGAAACCATGCTCCGCTCGATCCGCGTGTCATACGCATTCATCGAACGCAACTTCAACCTGGTCAAACGCTATTGGGGCTGGGAGGTGGTCTGGTTGGCCTATTCCATCGCCAACGCCCTCTCCATCACCTTCATCGGCCGCGCATCGTCCGCGATTACCGGCAAGGAGTTCACCCAGGCCGAGCTTGATCGGACGATCCTGTATCTGTTGGTCGGCACGCTGGTCTGGCACTACCTGTCGGTCGTGTTCGACAACGTGAGTGAGATGATCGCCTGGGAGCGTTGGGAAGGCACCATCGAGTACACCTTCATGGCGCCGGTCGGTCGCTTCACGCACATGCTGGGCCAGACGGCCTTCTCGCTGGTCTACGGTTTGCTGCACACCACCGTGATCCTGGTTGCAGTGGCGTTGTTCTTCAACCTCAGCCTGGCCAGCGCGAACGTGCCGGCCGGACTGGCTGTGCTGACGGTCGGCAGTTTGAGCTTCATCGGCTTCGGGATCATGGCTGCGGTGCTGCCGCTCCTCTTTCCCGAGCGCGGCGCGCAGATGACGCACGTCATCCAGGCCGTCTTGCTGCTCGTCTCTGGCGTCTACTATCCGATCAGCGTGCTGCCGGGTTGGATGCAGCCGATCGCCCGCGTCTCGCCCGCCACCTATGTTCTGGAAGGAATGCGCCAGGCGCTACTGGAGGGCGCGACGTTGCGCCAGCTCTGGGGCCAGATTCTGCCGCTGCTTGCGATGGGCATCATCGCGATCCCGGTGGGGGTGTTCATCTTCGGCCGGGCCGAACACTATGCCAAACGGACAGGGAAGCTGAAGCGCAGCGGCTGAGCGCGGCTTCACGGCGCCAGCAGCACCTTGCCGGTAGTGCGCCGGCTGGCCAGGGCGATGTGCGCCGCGGCGGCTTGTTCGAGCGGATAGGTTGCGCCGATGCGCAGCTTGAGCTGGCCGGCCGCGATCATGTCCAACACCGCGTGCGCGTGCCGCAGATAATCGGGCCGCGCCGCGACATAGGCGAAGAGCGACGGCCGGGTCAGGAAGAGCGAGCGCAGCCCCGCCAGGCGCTGGACGTCGAAGAGAGGCGGGAAGCCGCTTGACTGGCCGAATGTGACCATGTAGCCCAACGGCGCCAGGCAATCCAGGCTCTTGTCGAAGGTGTCTTTGCCGACCGAGTCGTAGACCACCTGCACCCCCTGGCCCGCGGTGATGCGTTTGACCTCGGCCAGGAAGTCCTGTTGGGTGTAGAGGATCACCTCGTCGGCGCCGGCCGCCTTTGCAAGCGCGGCTTTTTCTGCGGTAGATACGGTCCCGATGACGGTCGCGCCCTGCATCTTGGCGATCTGGCACAGCAGCAAGCCAACGCCGCCGGCCGCCGCGTGCACCAGGCAGCGATCGCCGGGCTTGAGGGGGTAGGTGCGCGTGGCTAGCACGTGGGCCGTCATGCCCTGGAGAATGGCCGCAGCGCCCTGCTCGAAGCTGAGGCCCTCGGGCAGCCGGATGAGCCGATCGGTCGGGACCAGTGCGTGGGTGGTATAGCAGCCCAGCCCGCCCAGCCAGGCCACGCGGTCGCCCGGTCGCGCTTCCGTCGCCCCCTCGAGCGGGCTGGGGGCCGGTCCTGGCCCGATCGCCTCTACGATACCCGCGCCCTCGCTGCCTGGGATGGCGGGCAGATTCAGCTTGTACCAGCCCATGCGCTGGTAGATGTCTATGAAGTTCACGCCAGCCGCGGCGACCTTCACCAGCGCCTGCCCAGGGCCGGGCGTGGGCGTGGGCCGCTCCTCGACCTTCAGAACCTCGGGGCCGCCGTATTCAGAGTAGACAATGGCTTTCATCCTGGCGCTGCTCCTGTGGGGGATATTCTCTTTGTTGCGGGGCCATCATACCGCGCGAAGCGATCTAGCGCAAGCTTGAAAACTCCCCACGCCTCCTTTAGGATTAGCCGGTTGTGTGCTCTGAGCGCCAAACCGCCTGAAGGCTCGATTCCAGCGGCGATGCGTTCTTGCCAGAGCACATGCTGCCACGTGACATCGAGAACTCAGCATGACGGATGGGGGCGCCTGGCGCAAGACCTTGAACTGCACCCACGTAGAGCGCCCACATTGACCTGACTGCACGGCCGTGCTAGAATGTGCGCCGTGAATGTCATTCTGCCTCCCGAATTCAGCCAGAAGCTCGACACCCTGCCCGACCGGCCGGGGGTGTATCTCTATCGCTCGGCCGATGGCAAGGTGATCTACGTCGGCAAGGCGGTGGTGCTGCGCAACCGGGTGCGGTCCTATTTTCACGAGAGCGCGCGGCACGAATCGCGCACGCGGCGGCTGGTAGCCGAGATCGCCGATCTGGAATGGATCGTCACCGATACCGAGCTGGAAGCGCTGATCCTCGAAAACGAGCTGATCAAACGCTATCGGCCGCGCTTCAACGTGCGCCTGCGAGACGACAAAACCTACCCCTACATCAAGATCCACTGGCAAGACGACTTTCCCAAGGTGAGCATCGTCCGGCGGATGGAACGCGACGGCGGTCGCTATTATGGCCCCTACACCTCCGGCTACGCTGTGCGCCAGACTCTCGATGGGCTGCGGCGTGTCTTTCCCTATCTGGATTGCACGCGCGAGATCACCGGCTGCGACCCCAAGCCGTGCCTCTACTTTCACATCAAACGGTGCGCGGGGCCGTGCATTGCAGCGGTGGACAAACAGGGCTATCGGCAGATCATCGCCGGGCTGGCCGACTTCCTGGCGGGCAACAGCGTGGAAGCGCTGGCCGCCATGAAAGCCCGGATGGAGACGGCCGCCGAGAGGCTCCAGTTCGAACGCGCGGCCATGTTGCGCGACCAACTGCGCGCCGCGACCCAGATCGTCGAGCGCCAGAAGATCGTCAGCGGCAAACAAGAGGATGAAGATGTCGTTGCCTTTGCCCAGGATGGGCGCACCGGCGAGGCATGTGTGCAGGTTTTCTTCATCCGCCGCGGCAAGCTCATCGGCCGGGAGACGTTCGTGCTGGAAGGCGCGACGGCCGAGTACAACGGCGAGTTGGTCGCCTCCTTCGTCAAGCAGTTTTACGATCAGGCGGCCTTTGTGCCCCCCAGCATCTTGCTGCCGAAGGACCTGGACGAGCGAGACATCATCGAACAGTGGCTGCGCAGCCGTCGCGATGGGGAGAAGGTGTTGCTGGCCGTGCCGACCGAAGGGCCAAAACACGACCTGCTCCAAATGGCCAGCGAGAACGCCGCAGCGACATTGGCGACGCTGCAAGCCCAATGGCAGGCCGATACCAACCGCCAGACTGAGGCGCTGGCGCAACTGCAGAAAGCCCTCGGGCTCGCTGCCCCGCCCGGCCGCATCGAATGCTTCGACATCTCCACGCTGCAAGGCGCGCACACCGTCGGCAGCATGATCGTCTTCGCCAAAGGCGCGCCCGAAAAGGGCAGCTATCGGCGTTTCAACGTCAAGGGCCGCGGCGCCCAGGGCGAGCCGGACGATCTCGCGGCCATGCGCCAGGTGCTGCGCCGGCGCTTCCGCCGCGCGGTGGAAAACACAGTGGCCGATCCGGGCCGAACGGCTTCGACTACGCTCAGCCGAACGGCGCGGTCATCGGATGCCTCATGGAAAGTGCTGCCTGATCTGCTCATCGTGGATGGCGGCAAGGGGCAGTTGGGCGTGGCCGTCGAAGTGTTGGCCGAGTTCGGCCTGACAGAGATCGTGCCGGTCGCCGGATTGGCCAAGCAACGGGAAGAACTATTCCTGCCTGGCCAGCCCGCAGGTCTCCTGTTGCCCCCCGGCAGCCAGGGCCTTTTCCTGCTCCAACGCGTGCGCGACGAGGCGCACCGCTTCGCCATCACCGCCCATCGGGAGAAGCGCGGCAAGACCGCGCTCGCCTCAGAGCTGGATGCCATCTCCGGCATCGGGCCCGCGCGCCGGCGGGCATTATTGAAACGTTTCGGCTCGCTGGAAGCCATTCGCCAGGCGTCGCTGGCCGAATTGGCGGCCGTGCCCGGCATGACGCAGGCCGCCGCGCAAAGCGTGCGAGAGGGGTTGTGAAATGCTCGATGCAGCGCAGCAGGCCCAGGCCTGGCAAACCCTGCAGAATTCGCCCCTGTTGGCCAACGGGCCGGACTTTCGGGAGTTCTACCTCCCGCGGCTGACGCAGCTCGCCATACCGGCGAACGGCTGGGTGTTCCAGGTTGGCGATCTGGCCGATTACTTCTATTTCGTCGGCGAGGGTAACATCCGGCAGACCGTCCGCCGCAATGGGCAAGTGTGGCTGCAGCAAGAATTGGGGCCGGCCGCGCACTTCGGCCAGCAGGCGCTCTTCGCCGACCGCCAGCAGTCTGGCGCACAGGCCGCGGTTCCCACGACCCTCTATCGGATGGCCCCGGCCGATCTCCGCCTGGCGATGGAACGCAACTTCGACCTGTATGAGATGCTGCTGCGCGAGCGACTGGCTACCCGGCTGCGCCGCATCCCGCTGCTGCGCGATTTGACCGACGCGCAGCTGCGCTGGCTCACGCAGGTCTTCGAGGAGCTGGACTTCGCGCCTGGCGCAGGGCTGCCCTTGGCCGACAAGCCGGGCCTCTGGATCATAGACTGGGGCCAGGTGGAAGTGTCGGGCGCCGCCAGCCTGGGCCGGCCGGACTGGCGGCTGACGGCCGGCGCCTTCTTCTTTGCGCAGGGCGCCGGGTTGCGTTTTGGCGCCAACTGCACGGCCCACAGCGCAAAGGCCCGGCTGAAAACGCATCTGTTCTACCTGCCGGCCCGCCACGCCGATCGGCTGATCGCATCGTTCCCCGAGATGGCGCCCCTGTTGCAGCGGCCGTTGGACATAGTGCCGTTGCTGGCGGGTGTGGAGCTGTTCGCCGGGCTGACAGATGAGCAGCGGCGGAGCCTGGCGCAGTTGTGCGCGTGGGAGTTCGTGCCCGCGCAGCAGAACATCACGACCCAAGGCAACATCGGCCACAGCTTCGTATATCTGCGCGACGGCGCAGCCCTCGTCACCGCGCTGGATGATCGCGGCCGGCCGCGGCCGCGCAACTACCTGGCCGCCGGCGACTCGTACGGCGAGACCTCGTTGCTCCAGGGCAAGGTGCGCGATGCCACCGTGCGCGCAGTCAAGGCGCAGGATCAGCCGGGCCGGCCCGGACTGGGGGGCGCCGACCTGATCATCCTGGATCGCCGTGACCTGCAATACACCTTTCGAGACGAGCCGCGGTTGTGGCCGCGCACCGTCGAGCTGGTGGGTCGCTCAGAGGAGCTCAAGGCGCAGGGCCAACCCCTCCCATGGATGTCGGAAGACGAGTCGGTACGCCTGTATGATCGCGGCCACTTCTTCTGGATCCTGTTCCCCGAATTGGGGGTGTTGGCCGCCGGTCTCCTGATGCTGCTGTTCATTCTGTTGGCGCCGGCCGACTTCCACCCAATCCTGGGCGTCGCAGCGGTGATATTCGGCGCGGTCCTCGTGCTCGTCGGCGTCTGGCTGCTATTCAACTACCTGGATGATTACTATGTGGTGACCACTCGCCGCGTGACGCGTCGCGATCGGTTGTTGCTGATGTACGAGGCCAGGGTCGAGGCGCCGATAGAAACGGTGCAGGATGTCAACATAGACACGAACTTCTGGGGCCGGTTGTTCGACTACGGCGACGTGACTGTGCGCACGGCCGCCAAGATCGGCGCGATCAAGTTCGATCATATGCCCCATCCAGATGCGGTCAGGAGCGCCATTCTGCAAGAGAAGACCGAGGCGGTGGCCGCGCAGCGCAGCCAGGCAAAAGAGACGTTGCGCCGCAGTTTGATCAGCGAGCTGCGCATGGCCCTGCCGATTCCCGAACGCAAGCGCGCTCTGGGGGAGGACGTAGAGTCGTCTGCCCAGCGGACCTGGCGGCGGCGCTTACTGCGCTGGTTTCAACCGGACCCACAGCGACCTGAAATCCTGCCGGGCGTGCGCCGCAAAGGCAAGCCGGGCTGGTTCATGGCGTTGGCCCGCCGCTTCCCGCAGCGGTGGCAGAAGGCGCTGATCGGCGCGCCGCCGCCGCCGCCCAAGCCTCTAAGCGGACAATTCATCTGGCGCAAGCATTGGCTGAACCTGCTCCAACGCACGGGCGCGCCGCTTCTAGCCGTGCTGGCGTTGATCGGCGCAATGGCGATTTTGATCTGGCTGGACATCCATCAGCGCGGCTTCGAGTGGCCGGCGTTGCTCTTGCCCTGGCTGTTCCTGTTCGTCTTGTCTGCCGGGTGGCTCGCCTGGCAGTACATTGACTATCACAACGACATCTACGTCGTCACCGATGAGAAGATCATTGACATCGAGCGCAAGCCGCTGGGGTTGGCCGAGAAACGACTGGAGGGCAGCCTGGTGCACGTGCAGAACGTCGTCGCGGTGCAAAAGGGGTTCTGGGCCATGATCTTCAGCTATGGCGACGTGCTCATCAGCACGGCCGCAGCCGGCGAGGGGTACACCTTCAACATGGTTCCCAATCCCAAGCTGGTGCAGTCAGTCGTGTTTCAGAAGCTCGACGCGTGGCGTGCCAAACAGGACGCACAAAGGGCCCACGAGCGCCAGCAAGAACTGGTCGAGGGGCTGGAAGTGTATGACCAGTTGAAGCGGAGCGGTCTGGGGGGGTGAGGTTGGTAGATTGGTAGATTGGTAAGTTGGTAAATTGGTAGGTCGGTAGATTGGTAGATTGGTGGACTGGGAGATCGGGAGATCGGGAGACTCAGAGATTTCTAAACTGGGCTAGATAGCCCCCGTAGAGCACGTTAACCCTGTCCGGCTTGTCGTCACCTTAGGGTGGTGGCAGGCCGCTGGCCGCTTCGAGTTCGGTACGCCGGGCGGCATGTTGATCAATCAGGTCGCCAACCGCCCGCAGTGGGTCGCGATGCAGGCGCCGCAAGAAGCGATGCGGGGCCTCCGCCTCCTCCAAGCGCTGGCGGTGCTCGTGGTAGACGGCCAGCGGCACCTGGCGGATTTGCGCCAGGAGTTCCTCCTCGCTGGCGGTGCCGAACAGGACCTGGCATTGGCCAAAGTCCCGCCGTTCGCGGGTGCTTTGGCGGCCACTGATGCGGCGCTGGTGCCGGCGCAGGCGGCCAAACAAGGCCTCCAGGCGCAGATTGTCGGGCGGCAGGCCGGGGATGTCATAGCAGTGCAGCAGATCCGGGCCATACGCCCGCCAGGTCCGCCGCCAGGCACCATGTAAGGCCCGTTGCGCGGGCTTGCGCTTGAGATCGGGTGCAAACGTAGCGCGCAAGAAAGGCGTCCATCACCGGTGACGAAAAGCGTCCGCGGCTATCTGCTCGTCCTGATCGCAGCCACCCTCTGGGCTTCCATCGGCGTCTTCTATAAGTTTCTCATCAGCGGCTATGGCCTGCAAGCGTTGGCCGCAGCAGCCTTGCGCGGCTGCGCCGGCGGGCTGATCCTGCTGGCTGTGCTGCTGGCGCTGCGAGTCGATCTGCGCATCCCCAGACAGGATCGGGCGACCTTCCTGGCCTACGGCGTGTTCGGCGTGGCGCTCTTTTTCATCTGCTACGTGACCGCCATTGATCTGACCGGCGTGGCGGTGGCCGCGGTGCTGATGTACACCTCGCCGGCGTGGGTGGCGTTCATCGCCTGGCGCTGGATGGGCGAGCGGTTGGAGCGGCGCGGGCGGCCGTGCTGGCGGCCGGCGGCCAGCCGGTGGGCCAGGTCGTGACGGTGGCAGTCCGGGGCGGCGGCCACGTCACTTGGTGCTATGTCACCGACCCCGAAGGCAACATCCTCGAGCTCCAGAGTTGGTCGGCATCGCCAGACGCGCCGGCAGAATAGCGCCGTGCGGCGGTCAGCAAGCGCCATACCTCGGCGCGCCTGCGTCGGTCGCATTGGCGCCGACAACCATCCGCGCCAGACGGGCATAGTAGGCGGTCGTCTCGCACATGGGGCAAGGTCGCGAGGTCGAGTAGATGACGCAGCCGCTCAGATCGGCCGACCGCAAGCGCCGCGAGGCATCGCGGATGGCTTCCATCTCGGCGTGGGCGGTGGCATCGCGACCGACGACCACGCGGCTGGGGCCTAACCCGACCACACGCGCCTCGCGCATGATGATCGCGCCGTAAGCCTGATCGCCGCTTTCGACGGCCAGCCGCCGCATTTCCAGGGCGTATCCTGCGAAGGCCGCGGCGTCCGGGCGGGCGGGCTGGACGATCTCGAGGGGGGCCGCAGCAGGGAGCGGCGTGGCCGATGGTGTGGCTGATGGCGCGGGCAGCGCGGTCGGCGCGGGTGTGGGTTCACGCGTCGGGGTGAGCGAAGGGGCCGGCGACGGCGTCGCCGTGGGCGTGGCGACGGCGGTGGCGGTCGCCGTGGCGGTGGCGACGGCGGTGGCGGTCGCCGTGGCGGTGGCGGGGGCCGAGCTGGTTGCTTCCGGCCCGCGCGCCTCCTCGGCGGGCGCGGCCAGGCTGCACGCCGAAGCCGCGGCCGTGAGTGCGCCGAGCGCCAGCAGGAACCTGCGCCGGCCGGCGCGTACCGTATCAGAACGGCTCATCGGACACCTCCCATGGATTCATTTCAGGCAGATTCGCCCAGCCGATCACGCCGCCGGCTTCAGGATGTTGATCGCCCGCGCGGCCAGCACCGCCAGGATGATCAGCGAGAGGCCGGCCTGGAGCATCATCAGCAGCTTGGCCCGGCGCGAGAGCGGCGCGGTGTCGGTCGGGCTGAACGCGGTGCTGGTGGTGAACGCCAGGAAGAGATAGTCGGCGAAGCGCGGCTGCCAGCCCGCGTAGCCCGCAATTTCGCCGGCGCGCTGCGGGAAGAGGAAGTGGACGCCTGCGCCGGCCGCCCGCGCGCGCGCATGTTCCCCGTCAATCGCCCAATACCAGAAGGCAAAGACGAGGACGTTGGCCCCCCACACCAACGCGGCGTCCCAGATCAACCCGGCCACATCCCCTTCGCGATAGGCCAGGGTGTAGATCAGGATGCCCATGCTGACCAGCAGCGTGATGGTCGCGGTCACCATCCCGAAGTAGAGCAGCCCGCGTGTGAGGCGGAGGTAGCCGGCGAGCCAGCAGATGAGCGTCAGCCCCAGCAACACGAGGATGGGCCAGCTCAACAGCGTGTCGTCCAGGGCCGCGGCAACATCGTGGATCTCCGGCACGAACTTGCCCGCGGCCTCGAAGACTTCGAGGCTGTACCAGATCAGGTTCGCCAGCGCCAGCACGGCGACCACGGCCAGGGGCAACCGCCAAAATGACTGCGGCGGCGAACGGCGCAACCACGCGCGGCGCGCTCCATCCCCGAGGGGCAATAATACGTTCTTCATGGATATCTTCCTCAATAACAGGAGTTACGCAGTGCCATTCGGAGTAGCCACGAATTGCACGAATTTCACGAATTCAGACACCTGTAAAGCCCTTTTCGTGTCAATTCGTGTCATTCGTGGCTGGTTTTTGACTCCACAGCGTAACTCCTGTCAATAATCAGGAGTTACGCAGTAGCGAACGAAGCACCCTGAGCGGAGTCCCGCTGTCGTTTGGCGGGACGCAGTCGAAGGGTGCGGGCATGTCCCAAGAACGCTCCGGCCTCCTTCGACTACGGTCACAAACGACGTGACCTCCGCTCAGGATGCCTCCGCTTGAACGACTGCGTAACTCCTGTCAATAACGCAAGATGCAGCTCAGTTCTTGTCGCTGGCCGTGTATTCCTCGTCCGCGACCCCATCGCCGTTCGTGTCCACTTCGATCACCAGGCCGCTCCCCTGGCCGCCCCAGGCCGCATAGTGGATGCGGAGCTGCGCGCCGGCCGGCAGGGCCAGCTCGTCCGTATAGAATTCTTGCACGCGCTCGTCGTCGTAGCGGGACAAGGCCAGGTTGAACGCGCCGGCGTTGGTCAGTTTGCCGGCATTGACGACCAGGGCGCCGGCCAGCACATCCAGCGCCACGGTGATCGAGCCGCCGTCGCGCAGGTCGGCGCCTTGCAGCTCGAAGTAGTAGTCGGCCACGGGCTGCTCGATGCCGATGACGATGTTCGGCGATTCGGGTTGCGCGGTCTCGTAGGTCACCATCCCCGCAGCCGGCGCGAAGCGGACGGTGTCCACCTGGCCGGGCGCCAGCGAGATGCCCTCGACGCCGAAGCTGTAGCCGGGGCCGATCAGCACCAGGTCGCTGGCGCTCTCGCGGGCCAGGCGCCGGCCGTCGAGCGTGATCGTGACGTTGACCCCCTGCGGCAGCCAGTAGGTCGGCTCCGGGTCATCTGTCAGGGGCGTCGCAGTCTTGAGCCCGACGATCTTGGCGCCGGGGATTTCGTTGACCCACCGCCCAGCCACGTAGCCCAGCCGCCGGCCGCCGTCGTCACGCAGCAGCAACTGGCCGTCGCCATCGAGAAAGACCTGGTTGTAGCGCAGCGCGGGGGCCGCCAGCCCGCGGCTCGCCCTGCCGCTGGCCGCCCCCGCGCAGAACGGGCACGTCTGCCGGGTCAGCCGGGCCGAGGTCGGCGTCAGATCGAGGGTCTGCGTGTCGGCGTTCCCTTCGTATAACTCCGACTGCGCCTGCGGGTTGACCGCGGCTTCGTAGCTCCAGGTGTTGGCCTGGGTGTCCACCACCACGCGGCGCACCTCTTTGGGGTAGTTGTTGTCGTACACCAGGATCGCCATGCGGCCGTCCGCCTCGGCGGCGAGGGCGAAGGGCGTGATCGCGTGGCCGTCGCTGCCGTCGGGTTTGTAGACGCCGAGGGTGTAGGTCTCGCGGCCGGGCGCCATCTCCTTCAGGCGCGCCAGGATGTCGTTGGGCGCGGCCTTGATGACGCGGTCGAGGGTGGGCGCGGTGGCCTGAGTGGCCCACCAGTACGCGATCTCGCGCTGGAGTGCTGGGTTGTCGAACGCCAGGTCAATGGCGTTGCGACCGCCGAAGAGGGTTTCGGTGACGTGATCGGTGTACATGAGCAGGCTGAGCACGGCCATCCCCTCGCAGTGGCCGCCCGCCATGTCGCCGTTGATCTGCTCCAGCCACTGCTGGCCGGGGGGCGTGAGAACGCAGCGGCCGCCGCTCAACGTGGCGCAGACCTGGTCGCCGAACAGCCGGCGCACCTCGACCGCGGTGAGGCTCTGCACGTTGGGTTCGGCGCTATAGTTCTCGAAGTTGAAGCCGTGTACTTCCGGCCGGAAGCCCAGATCGGCGATCATGGCGGTGGCGGCCGGCAGCGGTGCGACCGCGGTCGGCGCATCCGCGGCGGGCGGCTCGACATCCGCCGGGCCGCTGCTGCAGCCGCTCAGCGCCCCGGCGACGATTAGCAGGAGCACACAGAAGAGGACGCTACGATCATGCATGGATGATCCTCGTGCAAATTGCGCAATACCCATCCTACCGCGCCACCCCATGCCGCAGCACCGTCTTCATCCGCTCGGCGGCATCCGGGTCGGCGCGGCGCGGGTCGCCCAGGTAGATCTCGTGGTGCTTGCCGGTCAGGCGGTAGCCGTTTTCGGCCGCCCAGCCATGCATCCGCTCGAGGGTCGCCGGCTCGGTGGCGTAGGGGCCGAGGTGCATGGTCTGGACGCAGAGACCCTCGCGGAACGATTCGAGGCGCAGCCGGGCCAGCGCGGGGCTGGGCTTCTTCTTGGCCGCTTGCGCCAGCGCCTCGGCGAACATGGCCGGCGTGATGTGGTCGGGCTGCATGATCAGCAGCGTGTAGACCCAGTTATCCTTGACGTTTATGTCGAAGCGCCCATCCTCTACCCACCATAGCCCTTCGAGCGCCATCACCGGGTAGTCAATCGGGTCCTCTTTGCGCAACTTCGACATGAACTTCAGCGTGTAGGCCGCGCTGTAGAGCGCGCCGATCGCCTCCGCGAACCCCGGCGATGTGCCCGGCGCTTCGCCCGGCTCGATGCGGCCGTCAATCATCACGAACTTGAATTCCGGTACGTCCACCAACTCGATCTTCTTGGCCGATGGTGCGTACAGGTGCTTCCACTGCTTACGCAAGTCTAACTCAGTCATCGGAGCCACCTCCTGGATCAGAGTATGGCCGCATTATCCGCGGCCCGCGCCGGCGGGTCTGGCCGGCGTGCGGCCCGTCCGCCAGGCGCGCAGCGCCAGCAGCGCCAGCGTGACCGCCGTCAGCGGCGCGGCGAATTCGATCAGCACCGTGCTGTAGGCCGGCAGCGCGCCATGCCCGGTCGCGTCGAGGATCAGGTAGAGGGTATAGGCGATGTAGTAAGCCAGAAAGAGCGCCCCCTCCCAGCGGGCGATGCGGTAGCCGGTGAAGAAGATCGGCAGGCAGGCGACGGCGACCGCGATCATGAAGGGGATGTCGAAGCGCAGCGCCGCCTGTTGGACGGCCACGCCGTTCGGCGCGACCACGGCTGTCAGCCCCAGCACCGCCAGGATGTTGAAGATGTTGCTGCCCACGACGTTGCCCACCGCGATGTCCCGCTCGCCGCGGATGCTGGCGATGATCGAGGTGGCGACTTCGGGCAGCGAGGTGCCGGCCGCGATGATCGTCAGGCCGATGATCAGCTCGCTGAGGCCCAACGCCCTGGCGATGGTCACTGCGCCGTCCACCAGCCAGCGCGCGCCGAGCACCAGCAGCGCCAGGCCGGCGACCGCAAGCCCGATGTTGAGCAGCGCCTGCCGCAGCCCCATGCGCTTGCCCTGCCCGAACTCGTGATCGTACTCGGCCTGCACCGGGGCGGACTCCTTGCGGCTCTGGCGGATGGCGAAAGTCGTGTAGGCCACGATGCCGGCGAAGAGCAGCAGGCCGTCCAGCCGGCCGATCCTGCCGTCCAGCCCCAACAGCAGAAGCGCGACCGAGACGCCGATCATCAGCGGCACATCCAGCCGGATAAGCTGCTGCGCCACCACCAGCGCGCCGATCAGCGCAGAGATGCCCAGGATGAAGAGCACGTTGAAGATGTTGCTGCCGATCACGTTGCCCAGGGCGATGTCGGCCTGGCCGGAAAGCGCCGCGTCGACGCTCACCGCCAGCTCCGGCGAGCTGGTGCCGAAGGCGACGACGGTCAGCCCGACGACCAGCGGCGAGATGCCGAAGCCCACCGCCAGCCGCGACGCCCCGCGCACCAGCAGCTCGGCGCCGATGATCAAGATACCCAAGCCGATGATGAAAAGAACCAGTGTCAGAGGATCCACCTGAGAACGCTCCTTGCGTGGGGTAGGGGCGGGTTTCCCCTGGACCGGCCCCAGGGCGGGCTGTGCGCCGAGACGCTATGCGGCATGATCTCCTTGTGCGCGGCCCACCCGGTCTCGGCGTTATGCGGCCAAACCCGCCTCTGCAGGCATCAACGAAACACAGCGCCGACCTTGTCCAGCTTCTCCGGTAAGCCCATGATGATTAACTCATCGTCCGGGCAGAGATGCTCGTCCCCGTCAGGGTTCGAAAGCACCTCTGCCTTGCGCCGGATCGCCAGCACCGTTACATCGTAGCGCCGGCGCAGGTCAATCTGGGCCAGCGTCTGCCCGGCTACCGGCGACGTGGCGGACAGCGAGAACCGGCGCATCTCGACATCCGGCAAGTGCTGCTCCAGGTCGGGGAATTCGATGGACTCCAGTTGGTGCGTCTTGATGTCGTAGTGGCCGCGCAATTGATCGGTGACGGTTCCTTCCCACAGCGGCACTTTGCTGAAATAGGCGGCGCGGCCAATGATGTGGGCCGCGACCGGCGCGCTGAGGAAGACGAAGAGGATGGTTGCTACCGCGTGAGAGGTTGCGACCAGGTCGTCGAAGTAGATGACGACCGCCAGCATCACCGCGCCCAGCCCCAGGGTTGCAACCTTGGTGGTGGCCGACATGCGCAGGAACAGATCGGGCATGCGCGTGATGCCCAGGCCCGCCAGGAACATCAGGATGGCGCCTACAAGAATCAGCATACCCGTAACCACTTCCGTCATGGCTAGACTCTTCTTTCGATGTAGTAGGCGAACGCTACGGTGCCCAGGAACGAGATCAGCGCCAGCACGATCGCCAGGTCGAGCAGCACCGGCTCGTCGGTCGCAATGGCGTAGACTGCAATGATCCCGATCATCAGCGTGGCGATCAGGTCGAGCGCCACGACGCGGTCGGGCAGCGATGGCCCGCGCACCAGACGCACGAAAGCCAGGATCACCGCGATGGTCAGCAGCGGGAAGGCTACGAACACCACCAGCCCTTGCACCAGCGTCATCGCAGCACCTCCAACACGCGGCGCTCGAAGCCATCCTTGATCTGGCGCCGGAACCTGTCGGTCTCATCCCCCAGCGTCATGGAATGGATGTACATCACGCGGCGGTCGGCTGAGACGTCGAGGCTGAGGGTGCCGGGCGTCAGCGTGATCAGGTTCGCCAGCAGGGTGATCTCGATGTCGGTGCGCACGTCCAGCGGCACCGCGATCACGCCCGGCCGCATCTTGCGATGCGGGGCCAGGATGTAGTAGGTGACTTGCAGGTTAGCCTTGATCATCTCCCAGAGGAAGAAGGCCGCAAAGCTTACCACCTGCCACACTTTGCCGAAGTAACCCTGGCGCTTCTCCGTGCGCTTCGCCACCCAGAGCATCACGTAGCCAAGCACAAAGCCGAACGCCAGGTTGGTCGGCGTGAACTGCCCGGTCAACGCGACCCAGGCCAGCGCCAGCAGGACGTTCAACAGCAACATGCTACGCTCCTCCCAACACGGCCCGGATGTACGTGGCCGGATCGAGCAACTGCTCGGCCGCCGCGGTCGCCAGCGTGAAGAACGACCCGACCGTCAGACCGATCACCACGGTCAGCAGCGCCAGCATGACGACGGGCAGCAGCATCCCGATTTCCAGGCCTGGTTTCTCCGAAGATTCTGGCTTGGCAGCCGGCGCGGGCTTCCAGAAGACCTCGTTCCAGATCTTGGTCATGGAAAAGAGGGTGAGCAGGCTGACCCCCAGCGCGACCGCCACGATGGCGTACTGTTGGTCGCGCAGCCCGGCCATGATCAGCGCCAGCTTGGCCCAGAAACCGGAGAGGGGCGGGATGCCGGCCAGCGAGAGGGCCGGGATCAGGAACAGCACCGCCAGGCCGGGATAGGCCGCGTAGACCCCACCGAGCTTCTTCAGGTAGTCGGTGCCGCCCAGACGGCTCGTCACGCCGCTGATCAGGAAGAGGTTGGTTTTGACGATGATGTGGTGCATGATGTAGAAGATCGAGCCGGCCAGTGCCAGCGGCGTGAAGAGCCCCAGCCCCATGATCATGTAGCCGATCTGGCTGACGATGTGGAACGACAGGATGCGCCGGAAGCTGTTCTGCGCCACCGCCCCCAGCACCCCGGTGACCATGGTCAATCCGGCGATGATCAGGATCAGTGTGTGGGTGAAGCCGATGTCCTGGACGAAAATCAGGGTGAAGACACGGATCAGCGCGTAGACCCCCACCTTGGTCAGCAGCCCGGCGAAGATGGCCGACACGGCCACCGGCGGCGTATGATAGGACGCCGGGAGCCAGAAGAAGAGCGGGAAGATGGCCGCTTTGATGCCGAAGGCAACCAGGAACAACATGCTCAAGGTCGTCACCAGTCCCGGCTGCGTCACGCGCCCCACCTCCACGGCCAGGTCGGCCATGTTCAGTGTGCCGACCACCCCGTAGAGGATGCCCACGGCCGCCAGGAAGAGCGCCGACGAGATCAGGTTGAGGGTGACGTACTTGACCGCGCCTTCGAGTTGGGCCCGTTCGCCGCCCAACGCCACCAGCACAAACGAGGAGACCAGCATCACCTCGAACCATACGTACAGGTTGAAGATGTCGCCGGTGAGGAACGCACCGCACACACCCATCAACAGGATGTGCAGCAGCGGGTAGTAGCCAAAGCGTTCGCGCGCCGGATCCATGGTGGCCAGCGAGTAGATTGCTACCGCCAGCCCCATCAGCCCGGCCAGCACCAGCATGATGGCGCTGAACAGATCGGCCACCAGCGTGATGCCGTAGGGCGCAGGCCAGTTGCCGACCTGCGTCACCTGGATGCCGCCGCGCTGGACGGCGGCCAGCACAGCCAGGGTCGCGCCCAAGAGCCCGGCCGCGCCCAAGACGCTCAGCCACCGCTGCGCCCGGCGCCACGGTCGCGCCAGCAGCGTCAGGATCGCCGTCAACAACGGCACGATCAGAGGCAACACCAGAATCAAATTCATCGCCTCATCGTATCCTCTCCCCCAACTTGCCAACCTCAGCAGATCACAGACTCAAGCTCAAAGGGGGTCTGTGACCCCCGACCGCCGGTCACAGACCGGCTTGGAGCATCAACTTACCAACCTACCAATCTACCAGGCCCCCTCAACCTGTATCCGTGCTCTTCATATCGTCCAGATCATCGGTGCCAACGGTCTGATAGGCGCGTTTGATCAACACCACGGCAAAGGCCTGGACGCCGAAGCCGATGACGATGGCGGTCAGGATCAGCGCCTGGGGCAGCGGGTCGGCAATCGGGCCATCGGGCCGCAGCTCGCCGAATGGGATCAGCGCCGGCCGGCCGCGCGTCAGGCGGCCCAGGGTGAAGATGAGCAGATTGGCGGCCTGGCCGAGCAGCGCCAGCCCGATGATCAGCTTGACGATGCTGCGGCGCATCATCATATACAGCCCGGCCGCGTAGAGGCCGCCGATGATGAATGCCAGGAAGGTCTCCACGTTACGCCTCCGCCAGCGCGAAGATGATGGTCAGCGTCACCCCGATCACCGCCAGGTAGACCCCGATATCGAAGAACAGCGGCGTGCCGAGCTTGCCCAACAGCGGCGCCGTATAGCTGCTCCACAGCCCGGTCATAAACGGTTGCCCTGCGAACAGGCTGACCAGCCCGCTGCCCAGCGCCACCAGCAGCCCCAGGGCCACCAGGGTGCGCGGGTCAACGCCCAACGTGCGCCGCGCAGTGGCCGCATCGAACGCGATGACGTAGAGCGCAAAGGCGGCCGCGGCCACCAACCCGCCGACGAACCCGCCGCCCGGCTCGTTGTGCCCGCGCAGCAACAGGAAGACAGAGAAGAGCAGGAGCAGCGGTAGTATGTAGCGCGTGGCGGTGGATAGAATCAGGGATGTCATCGTTCACTCATCCAATCGCAACTTCAACAACGCGTAGACCCCGATCGCCGCGACGGCCAGCACGGTGATCTCGCCCAGCGTATCCAGCCCGCGAAAATCCACCAGGATCACGTTGTCTATGTTGCGGCCGCGCGCCAGCGGGACCGCGTTTTCCGCAAAGAAGGGAGAGAGCCGCGAGGTCAGGGGGACAGCGGTCGCCACCAGCACCAGCG
>Ga0194110_10000730_pt1 | contig 42757 bp, 47 predicted proteins | sample TA2Kig1200mmetaG_FD_146192 | JGI IMG/M metagenome (GOLD analysis project Ga0194110, IMG submission 146192) | Freshwater microbial communities from Lake Tanganyika, Tanzania - TA2015032 Kigoma Deep Cast 1200m | ecosystem: Environmental > Aquatic > Freshwater > Lake | place: Tanzania: Lake...
AGGGCGCGATCTCGAACTGCCCGGGCGCCACTTCGTTGTGGCGGGTCTTGGCGGGTACGCCGAGCCTGTAGAGCTGCCGCTCCACGTCCTGCATGAACACCTGCACCCGCTCGGGGATGGCACCGAAGTAGTGGTCGTCAAACTGCTGCCCCTTGGCGGGAGGAGCGCCAAAGAGGGTGCGTCCGGCCAGGAGCAGGTCGGGGCGGAGGGAGATGAAGGCGCTGTCAACGAGGAAGTATTCCTGCTCGGCGCCGCAGCTGGAGTTGACGGGAGCTACGTCGGTTTCACCGAGGAGGCGGAGCAGGCGCTGGGCCTGCCGGTTCATCGCGGCGTTGGAGCGGAGCAGGGGGGTTTTCTTGTCGAGGGCCTCACCGGTCCAGGAGACGAAAACCGTGGGGATGCAGAGGGTGACCCCGTTGGGGGTCTGCATGAGGTAGGCGGGGCTGGTGATGTCCCAGGCGGTGTAACCGCGGGCCTCGAAGGTGGAGCGGATCCCGCCGTTGGGGAAAGAGGAGCCGTCGGGCTCGCCCTGCACCAGCAGCTTGCCCGTGAATTCGGTGATCACCCGCCCATCGCTCTTGGGCGAGATGAAGCCGTCGTGCTTCTCGGCGGTGGAGTTGGTGAGCGGATAGAAAACGTGCGCGTAGTAGAGGGCGCCACGGCCGGTGGCCCAGGTCTTCATGGCGTCGGCCACGGCATTGGCCACCGACAGGTCGAGCTTGCCGCCCTCACGGATCGTGCGCTGGATCGATTTGAAGATGCGTCCGGGCAACGCATCCTTCATCTTCTCGAGGGTGAACACATCGCTCGCCCAAAGCTCCCCGAATGGAGCGGTTGGTGCCGTCGCCGCCGGACGCCGCCGCTGAATCTGCTGCAGGGCGGCGAAGCGCTGGGGGCTGGGCATGGGAGGCGCTGATCGGATGGCCTTCATCACACTGCCGTGCCCCAGCCCTTTTGTGTAGCTGTTGCTACCAAAATTTCGAAAACCCCGTTGGGGCGTTTGGCCTCAGACCAGGTAGCGCCGGATGCTGGGTCGGCACCAATACACCAGTGCGGCCGTGGTCGCGGCCCAGAGCAGGGCGGAGAGCAGCGCCGTCAGCAGCCGTCCCTCACTCAGCAGCACCAGGCGCACGATGCCGTAGGGCAAGCCCACGGCCAGGGCCATGGCCAGCGCCACGATCGCCAGAATCTGTCCCCAGGCGCGCCACTTGAGCAGGGCGATCGAGGCCACCAGGCCCACCACGGCCGTGGGCAGCACGGCGCTGGCACCCACCACAATGTTGGTCAACCGCCAGGTGGGATCCAGCAAAATCACCGCCAGGCCAAGGGGGATGGCCAGGGCGTTGGCCCCCAGGCCCAGCCAGGCCAGGGTCACGTAGCCGCGGGGGGGCTGCTGCAACATCGCAAACTCGGGCGCCAGCGACTCACCATGCTCGGTCATGGGGGTCGGTGATCGGCAGGCGGCAGGATGGTCGCTTCCGGAATGCATCAACCCCTGCTCTTCAGTTCGTCCCAATCCGCCGAGCCCCAGACTTCGCCCCCGCCGGCAACCTTTCCGCCGCTCTGGCGCGGCCCCCTCGCCACCCTGCAGGTGAACCTGGGCTACCGCTGCAATCAGGCCTGCAGCCACTGCCATGTGAATGCGGGGCCGACCCGCACCGAAATGATGGATCCGGCCACGGTCGCCCTGATCCCGCCGGTGCTCACTGCCCGCGGGCTGGCCTGCCTCGATCTCACCGGTGGGGCCCCCGAGCTCCATCCCCAGTTTCGGGAGTTGGTGGTGGCGGCCCGGCGGTTGGGGGTGGAGGTGATCGATCGCTGCAACCTCACGATCCTGTCGGAACCTGGCCAGCACGACCTGGCCGCCTTCCTGGCGGATCAGGGCGTCACGGTGGTGGCCTCCTTGCCCTGCTATTCCGAAGGCAACGTCGATCGCCAGCGGGGCTCCGGTGTGTTTACCCGCAGCATCGCGGCGCTGCAGCAGCTCAACCGGCTTGGCTACGGCCAGCCCGGCAGCGGCCTGCACCTGCACCTCGTCTACAACCCCCAGGGGCCGACGCTGCCGCCTCCCCAGGCCCAGTTGGAAGCGGAATACAAGCGCGTGCTCGCCGCCGACTTCGGGGTGGTGTTCAACAGCCTCTATGCCCTCGCCAACATGCCGATCCAGCGGTTTGCCAGCTGGCTCCAGGCTCAAGGACAGCTGGAGGACTATCAGGCGCTGCTGCGCTCCAGTCACCGCCCTGAGCATCTCGAGCAGGTCATGTGCCGCTCGCTGATCAGCGTTGATTGGCAGGGTTGGCTGTTCGATTGCGATTTCAACCAGCAGCTCGGTTTGGCTGCGGCGGCGCCAGTGCAGCCCCGGCGGCATCTGCGGGAGCTGCTGGCGCGCGATCCCGAGGGCGATCCGATTGCGGTGGCTGAGCACTGTTTTGGTTGCACCGCCGGTGGTGGTTCCAGCTGCGGCGGAGCCCTGCAGGCCTCTTAGGGCGTCGGCCCCAGCTTCTGTCAGACGGCGTTTTTTGCCTTCTGCTGCCAATGCTGCGCGCAGTTCTGAACACGTCTGGCCAAGGGGTGTCGCTGCGTCAATCGCTCCCTATGGTTGATGCCAATGGTTGCTGCCAATCCGGCTTGCTGGTCCGCGACGTTCTGGCCGTTGATGCAGATCAATCATTCAGATCGAGCATTCAGAGCGTTCATGCTGGCTGCGGGTGTTGCTGTTGCGCTCCGGCATGGCGTTCGGCGGATTCGGTTGATCAGGCGATCCATCCCCTTTGCGCTCCTGACGGCCCTGGGGGGCGCTCTCGCTGCTCCGGGGTCTGCCCTGCAGCGCCCGGTTGATCCGGTGGCGGTCTGTGTTGTGTCCCCCCGGGTGGAAGCGGTGGAGGAAGGGGATGCCGCGGGTGTGGTGCCCACGCCGAGCCCCCAGCTGGTGGTGGTTGAACCGCTCCTGGAGCTGCGCATTGAGCGCCGGGGCCGGCTCGTGTGGCGGCGGCTGGCGTCGGCGGGGCAGGGTCTCCCGGTGCCCTTGGCCTGGCCTTTGGATCCGATCACCCCTGGCGAAGTGGTGCTGTTGCGGCTGCGTCCCGAGCAGGCTCCGGAGGGGGCCTTTGCCCATGTGCACTTGGTGGGTGCCTCCCCCGAACGGATGGCGAGCACCGCCGCCCTGATCCGCTCCCTCGCTCAGAACCCCCTGGCCTGGTTGGCGGCCATCGAAGCGGCCCTGGAAGCTGAGGATGTGCCGTTGGCTTGGACCTTGTTGTTTGCGCCGCAGCTGCCCGATGCCGCCGATCTCACGGCCCTGCGGGCTGAGGTGGTGCGGCGGGGCTGCGGCGACTGACGCACGGGCTTGGTCGCACGGCTTTAGCCGCACAGCCCTGGTTCAAATGTACTATCGTGTCTGTTGTGTTGCGGAGGGCGGCGGTGATGGCCTGTTCCCCCACCAGCGATTTGATTTGGTTGGGTCCTTTGCGGCAGGAGGAGGAGCCCCTGCACCTACCCCTGGCGGTGGAGTCGGTGGCGGCGGGGTTTCCGAGTCCTGCCGACGACTATGTCGAGGCGGCTATCGACCTCAACGGCATTTTGATGCCGCGCCCGAGCTCCACCTTTTTGATGCGGGTGGATGGTGAGGCGATGCGCGGCGACGGCATCCATCACGGGGATCTGCTGGTGGTTGATCGCAGCGTGGCGCCGCGCTCAGGTTCCACCGTGGTGGCGGTGCATGAGGGGCGCTTTGTGCTGCGTCGGCTTGAGGGGCGTCCCGCCCAGTGGTGCCTGGTGGCGAGTGATGCAACGACCGCCGCGATTGCCTTGCAAGGTGAAGACCCAGATCTGCTGATTTGGGGTGTGGTGATTCATGCGGTGCATCACCTCTGCAAGCCGCTGTCGGGATCGCGACGGCGAGGTGCCGTCGCTGGAGGCTCACCAGAAGCCCTGGGAGTGGAGCCATAGCCCCAGCAGCCCCATCGGCACAAACACGGCACCGAGGATTTGCAGCTTGACCGTGCGGGGAGAGGGTTGCTTCTTGGGGGGCATGGAGGCGTTGGCAGGGCCGCAGGCGAATGAACAGGGATCGAATGAGCGGAGGGCTTGCTGGCGCAGATCGGCCAGCTCCTCCAGAACGAAGTGAAGCGATGGGTGGCCAGTCATGGCGAGACGGGACGGGCGACTCAGGCCGACCGGGAAAACAGAATCGGACGGTAGGTGGGCCGTGCGGAGGGCGACAGGCTCCACTTCACCCGGCAGGTGAAGGTGCCGTATTCCCCCTTGATCGCAGTCGACACGCGCATGGCCGTCACCGTGGCGTTCTGGGGAATGCGGGATTGGGCCTGGTTGCAGGAGTCCACCTCGGAGATGGCGGAGCTGTCGTTGCTGGTGCCGCTGGCGGGAGTCTTCTGGGCGGCTGTTGGTTCGGCCTGGACCAGGCCAGGCTGGAGGAGGGCGGTGGCTGCACAGAGGGCGAGCAGCCGGGGGCCTACAGCGATGGGGCGCATGGCCAGAGAAGAAGGTGCATCCGTCCTAGCCGAACTTGCTCTGATCTGCTTCTGGCGGCAGGCAGTGCGACTTGCTGGTGGGTCGCGATGGTCGGGATTCTGGTGAACTGAGCAATCCGACAAATCAAGCGCAATAGACGCCTGGCGTTGCGTTGCTGTTGCAGCTGGTGGGTCGCCGCTGGTGGGGGGCATGCTTGTTGCGTCAACGCCTTGTCATCGCTATGGCTCCACCCGATTCGGCCCTTGCGCGTCTCCGGAGCCATCTGCACCAAACGCGCCTGCTGGGCTCGATCAGCAGTGCCCTCTATTACGACCAGAACACGGTGATGCCCGCGGCTGGGGCCGCTTGGCGGGGGGACCAGCTGGCCCTGTTGGCCGGCCAGCTGCATGAGCGCCAGAGCAGCGCCGACTACGCCGAGCTGGTGGCCGCGGCTGAGGACGAGCTCGACGCCGATGCGCTGCCGGAGCGCCGCCGCAACCTGCAGTTGCTGCGGCTGGAGCTGGAGCGTCAGCGTTGTCTCGATCCAGCCTTGGTGGCGGCCCTCGCCAAGGCCCAGTCGCGTGGCAATGCCGTCTGGCAGGACGCCCGCGCCCGCAACGATTTCGCCGCCTTCGCCCCGGCCCTCCAGGAGCTGATCGCTCTGCGCCGCCAGCAGGCCAGCCAGCTGGCCGCCGCTGAGCCGGTGGCCCGCAGCCCCTGGGAGGTGCTCGCCCAGCCCTTCGAGCCTGAGGTGACCAAGGCGCGGCTGGAGGAGCTGTTTGCGCCACTCAAAACGGAGCTGCCGCACCTGCTGCAGCAAGTTGCAGGATCGCGCTCCGTCGAGCCGGCCTGCACCAGCCGCGGCGGTGCTGAACCGCTGGATTGGCCTGAGGCCATGCAGGAGGAGCTCTGCACCGCATTGCTCGAGCGCTGGGGCTACGACGCCAGCCGCTGCCAGCGCTCCCGCTCCGCCCATCCGTTTTCCTGCACCGTGGGCCCCCAGGACTTCCGCATCACCACCCGGGTGGTGCCGGGCCAGCCGCTCTCGGCCTTTTTGGCCACCGCCCACGAGTGGGGCCACTCCCTCTACGAGCAGGGCCTGCCCCGCTCAGGCGACCACTACTTCCCCTGGCCCCTGGGGGAGGCCACCTCGATGGGGGTGCACGAAAGCCAGAGTCTGTTCTGGGAATGCCGCGTGGCCCGCAGCCGTGCTTTTGCCGAGCGCTGGCATCCGCATTTTTGCGCCGCTCTGGGCCGTGAGCCCTGGGGCGACGCCGAGGGCTTCTGGCGCGCCCTCAACCCCCTGCGGCCCGGTCTGATCCGGGTGGAGGCCGATGAGCTCAGCTACTGCCTGCACATCGTGCTGCGCTACGAGCTGGAGCTGGCGCTGCTCGAGCAGGACATGCCGGTGGAGGCTCTCCCTGAGCAGTGGAACCAGCGGATGCACAACCTGCTGGGCATCCAGCCGCAGAGCGATGCCGAGGGCTGCCTCCAGGACATTCATTGGGCGGAGGGGCTGTTTGGCTATTTCCCCAGCTACGCCCTCGGCCATCTGATCAGCGCCCAGTTGGCAGAAGCCATGGAGCAGGAGTGGGGTGAGGGCGCCATCGAGGCGGCGATCGGCGCGGGCCAGGAGAGCCGCTTGCACGACTGGTTGGCCCAGCGGGTCTATCCCCTGGGCCGCAGCGTCGATGCCGAAGGGCTGGTGCAGCAGGTGAGTGGTGCCCCTCTCAGCGCAGCCCCGTTTCTCCGTTATCTGCGCCACAAGCTCGAGCCGCTTCAGGCCTGAGGACCCTGCTCCTTAGGATGCCGCCCGATCCCGTTTTGAAGCCGCGCCCATGGCGAACATCGACCACGCCCCGAGCCGCACGATGCTCAACCTGCTGCACGTGCTGCCGGCCTTCGCCGATGAAGCCGAGCTGCGTCTGAACGCGATCGTGGAGCTCAACTCCATGACGATCAACAAATACGAGCTGATCACCGAGACCGGCCACCTCAAGCTCGATCGCGTCGGCTATTCCTCCCTGGCCTATCCCTTCGCCTACGGCTGCATCCCGCGCACCTGGGACGAGGACGGCGATCCCCTCGACATCGAAATCGTGGGCGTGACCGAACCCCTGGTGCCCGGCTCCCTGGTGGAGGCCCGCATCATCGGCATCATGACCTTCGACGATGGCGGCGAGGTGGACGACAAGGTGATCGCCGTGCTGGCCGATGACAAGCGCATGGACCACATCACCAGCTACACCCAGCTCGGTGCGCAGTGGGTGAAGGAAACCCAGTACTACTGGGAGCACTACAAGGATCTCAAGAAGCCCGGCACCTGCAAGGTGAACGGCTTCTTCGAACCCGCCGAAGCCGTGCGCATCATCAAGGAGTGCGAGCAGCGTTACCGCGACACCATCGATGCCAAGTTGGTGAACTGAGCCAGAGCGCGAAGCTTGAGTTTTCAGTCTGAGTTCGACGTTTGCGCGCATTGCCGATGACTGCTTCCTTCAAAGCCCTCTGGCTTGCAGCTGCCGCTTCGCTGGTGGTGCCGGTCTGGGCCCAGGACACCCCTGTGGGCCGGTTCACGGTCCAGAACAAGGTGGTCAATCCCAAGTACCAGAGCACCAAGAGCGGCAAGATCAATGCCACCGTTGGACCCAATGGTCCCTTGGGCGACCGCTGGCTGGGGTTCCAGCAGAGCGGTCCGAACCAATACGGGATCCATGGCACTCCGTCGGCCTGGCCGTGGACGGTGACCTCCCGCGCCGCCGTGACCAATGGCTGCGTGCGCATGCTGCATGAGCATCTGCGCAAACTGTTTGATCTGGCGGATGTCGGGACGCCGGTGATTGTGTAGCGTTGATGGGTGCAGCATTGATACTGCAGCGCTGATCGCCCATCCCCAAAAAACATTCTGGAGATCGACGGTTCTCCGGCTGAAAGTCGCAGTAACACTGGTACTTTGTGAGGCCCTAATGAGGCCATGGGCCTCCCTCGGCCCCGTTCATGTCCCCGGCTTCCCCGTCCCACCAACCTGCCGATCCCCAGGCCAGCACCACGCTCAAGTGGGCCAGCGATGGTGAACTGTCGTCCCTCGACCTTGAGCGGATCCTCGAGCGCTTGTGTGCCGTCGATCCGGCAGCCCAGCCGCTCACCGGTGCCCTTCAGGCCCAGTCCTGAGCTGGCTGCAACTGCCGGGCCAACGCCCGGGCCATGCCATCGCGACTGGCCAGACCCCGCAGCGCTTCGACGGGGAGGCCTGGATTGGGCAAGCCATGGGGCAGGGCCGCCGCCAAGGCCGACGGCACATCGAACACCGGCACTTGGCGTAGGCCATTGGGGGTGAGCTGGTCCTCCAGTTGGGCCAGTTGGGCCGACAGGGGCAGCCACACCAGATCACCGCGGCGGCAGTCCATCAGGCTGGGCATCAAGGCCGCTCCGGTTGGGCTGCGCGAGGGTTCGGCACTGAGGGCCCGCTGCAGGTCCGCCAGGGTCACCAGCCCCACCACCCAGGCCCCATCGGCCACCACCAGGCAATGGCCGTGGGCTTCCACCAGCTGGCGCAGGGCCAGGTGGGCCGGCAGCTCGGCCGGCAGCACCAGCGGGGCTTCCGGCTCAAAGGCTTCTCCCACCGGCAAGGCCGCCAGCTGGCGGCGGCGGTGCTCCTCCAGGGGATCGGGGCCGAGCAGCCCCGGATCCGCCAGCCCCTGCCAGCGCTCCACCAGGGCGGCGCTGAGGCCGGCCGCCGCCATCAGCGGCAACACGATGCGGATGTCGCGGGTGAGCTCAAACAGCAGCAGCAGCGCGGTGAGTGGCGCCCGGGCGCTGCCCGCCAGCACGGCCGCCATGCCCACCATCGCGTAGGCCGGCGGTTCGGCCACCGGCAGGTGCAGGCCGCTGGCACCGAGCAGCTGGCCGTAACAGTTGCCAAGCACGGCCCCGAGAAACAGCGAAGGGGCAAATCCCCCGCCCACGAAGCCGGTGGCGTTGCTGATGCCGGTGGCGAGCAGTTTCACGCCCAGCAACACCAGCAGGGTCAACAGCGGCACCCCGCCGTCACTGCCAAGCAGGGCTTCAATCGTGTCGTAGCCCACCCCCAGCACCTGGGGAAACACCAGGGCCATCAGGCCCACACAGGCTCCGCCCAGGGCGGTGGGCAGGCCTGGTGGCAACTGGGCCAGCCAGCCCTGCAGCCGTTCACTGCGGCCGGCGGCCAGCAGGCTGATCAGGGCCCACGACATCAAGCTGGCCACCAACCCAAGCCCCAGGTAGAGGGGCAACTCGAGCGGGGAGCGCACCTCATAGGCCGGCAGCCGCAGGATCGGCGTGTCCCCGAGCAGCAGCTGGGTCACGAGCGAGGAGGCCACCGCCGCCACCAGCACGGCCCGCAGGCTGGGGCGGCCCTGGACGGCGCTGAAACTTCCCTCAAAGGCAAAGAACACCCCTGCGATCGGGGCCTTGAAGCCCGCCGCCAGGCCGGCGGCCACCCCGGCCGCCACCAGCGCTTTTTGGCTCTGGGGCGAGAGCCCGCCGCGGAGGGCCACCCAGAGCCCGAGGTTGCCGCCGCTCTCCACGCTGGGGCCCTCGGGTCCGAGGGAGGCGCCGCTGCCCAGGCTCAGGGATGCGCCCAGCAACCGCTGCAGCGGCAGCCGGGGCTGGGCCGGCACCGCCCCATCCGCCATGGCCATCAGGCTGGGCAGTCCTGGGCCGAGGTCGCCGCCATAGCGGCGCAGCAGACCCACGGCCAGCCCCCCCAGCGTTGGCACCACCACCACCGGCCAGAGGCTGATCCACTCGGGGAGTGACGAGACGGGTAGGGGGGGCGGCTCGGGCGCTGCCGGCGGCGGCGGCAGAAAGCCCAGGCCCCCCAGCCCCACCTGCAGCAGGGCTCGCAGGGGCGTGCCCGTATCGGGCGGCAGGGCGGGCAGCTCGGGCGGGAGCTCGGGCGGCTGGTTGCGGCCGACGGTCAGCAGGCCCTCGACGAACGGCCCAAACAGCCCGTTGTTGATGAAGCCGAGCAACTCGTGGAAGCCCACCACGGCCAGCCCGGTGAGCACGCCCACCAGGGCTGCCCAGGCGAGCAGATTCCACTGGTAGGGGAGGGCGCGGGCCTCGGCTTCTGCCGGGGCCTGGTTCTCAGCGGGTTCGGAGGTGGTTTCAGGCTTCAGGCCGGACCGTTGCAAAGATCTCCTCCAGGATTTCTCCTGCCCCCTGGGCCTTGAGGGTGTGGGCCAGGGCGATGCCGATGGACTCGGGATCCTCCTGGGGCCCTCGGGCCTCATCGCGGATCAGACGCAGGCCATCGAGGCTGGCCACCATGCCGGTGAGGATCAGCTCGCCGGTGTTGTCGGGGCCTGCAAAGCGGGTGTTGACGCCGATCGGCACCTGGCAGCCGCCCTCCAACTCCCGCAGGAAGGCTCGCTCCGCCAGGCAGCGGCGCGCGGTGGGGGTGTGCTCCAGCACCTTGATCTGCTCCAGCACGGCGCTATCGCCCTCGCGGCACTCGATGCCCAGGGCCCCTTGCCCCACGGCGTGGAGGGAGATGGAGGGATCGATCAGTTCGTGGATGCGGTCGCCCAGCCCCAGCCGCCCCAGGCCAGCCGCCGCCAGGATCAGGCAATCGAATTCACCGGAATCGAGCTTCTCCAGGCGGGTGATCACATTGCCGCGCACGTCCTTGAAGGTGAGGTGCGGATAGTGGTGGCGCAGTTGGGCCAGGCGGCGCAGGGAGCTCGTGCCGACCACGGCACCGGCGGGCAGGGTGGCCAGGGTTTTGTCGTTGTGTTTGGCGTGCACCACCAGGGCATCGGCGGGATCTTCCCGCTCGGTGATGCAGCCCAGCATCAGGCCTTCGGGCAGGTTGGTGGGCAGGTCCTTGAGGCTGTGGACGGCGATGTCGGCCTGGTCGACCAGCATCTGGGCCTCCAGCTCTTTGGTGAACAGGCCCTTGTCGCCGATTTTGGCCAGGGCCACATCCAGGATCTTGTCGCCTTGGGTGGCCATCGCCTCGATGCTGATCTCCAGGCCGCTGTGGGCCTTGGCCAGCTCATCGCGCACCCAATGGGTCTGCACCATGGCCAGCTGGCTGCGGCGGGAGGCGATGCGCAGGGGGTTGGCCATCGGTGCCAGATCACAGCCGCCTAGCCTAAGGAGTGGAGCTCTCCAGCACCGCCTGCGCTGTCACAAACGCGAGGGATCGCTCAGGCGGCAAACAGATCGAGGGGAAAGGGCCCCCAAGTGTCTTCGGCATCGGGATTGGCACTGCCGTGGCCAGTGATGAGAAGCCCTTCCCCCAGCCCCGTTTCACGCCGCACCAGAAAGCGGCCCGTGTTCTGGTTGGCCTTGAGAAACACCGGCCCTTCGATGGCTTCTAGGGCTTCGCAGCCCGGATCCAGCGCGAGGGGGCTCCAGCCCAGGGCTGTCTCCAGCTGGCGCAGGCAGGTTGCCGCCGTGGCGGCGGTGGGAGCCATCACCCCCACCGTGAACCAGTCACAGGCAGCCAGCAGCGGCTCGAGCTCAGCCCGCAGGGCCGTGTAGGCCGCCGCATCGAGCTCGGGGGCCGTGCGCAGCCCCCGCAGATCCTGCAGCCCCATCTACTTGATGTATTCCTTGAGGACGCCGTTGCGGTTGGGGTGGCGCAGCTTGCGCAGGGCCTTGGCCTCGATCTGACGGATGCGCTCGCGGGTCACATCGAAGATCTGGCCGATCTCCTCGAGGGTTTTCATGCGGCCGTCATCCAGGCCGTAGCGCAGGCGCAGCACGTCGCGCTCACGGGGGCTGAGGGTGGCCAGCACGCCTTCAAGGTCTTCGCGCAGCAGGTTCTTGGCCACGTCCTGCTCGGGGTTCTCGATGTCGGCTTCGATGAAGTCGCCGAGGCGCGAATCCTCTTCCTTGCCGATCGGCGTTTCCAGGGAGATGGGCAGCTGGGCGCTCTTGGCGATGAAGCGCAGCTTCTCGATGGTCATCTCCATCGATTCGGCGATCTCCTCCTCGGTGGGCTTGCGGCCGAATTCCTGGGAGAGGGTCTTGGTGGTTTTCTTGATGCGCGAGATCGTCTCGTAGAGGTGCACCGGCAGCCGGATGGTGCGGCTTTGGTCGGCGATGGCGCGGGTGATCGCCTGACGGATCCACCAGGTGGCGTAGGTGGAGAACTTGTAGCCCTTCTCGTGGTCGAACTTCTCGGCGGCGCGGATCAGGCCGAGGCTGCCTTCCTGAATCAGATCCTGGAAGCTCAGGCCCCGGTTCATGTATTTCTTGGCGATCGACACCACCAGGCGCAGGTTGGACTGCACCATCTTTTCCTTGGCGCGCCGGCCGAGCATCAGGCGCCGGCGGAACTTGATCAGGGGCATGTCCACCAGGGCTGCCCACTCCTTGTTGTCGGGGTGGTGGCCGTGGTCGGCTTCAAATTGAGCCGCCAGTTCCTCAAGCTGCAGCAAGTCGGCGATCTTGCGGGCCAGCTCGATTTCTTCGTCTGGGCGCAGCAGGCGGATTCGGCCGATCTCCTGCAGATAAACGCGGATTGAGTCTTCCGTGTAGACGCCCTTCGGGCCCACCTTGATGCTGGCCAGGGCTTTGGCGGCCTTGTCGTCCTTCTCGGCTGTTGCGGTGGCGAGGGCAGGGTCTGCCCCGTCGGCGGCGGGGGCTGCATCCGCAACGGCACCCTTCGCCTTGGCTGGGGCCTTGGTGCCTGAAGCCTTGGCTTTGGCTGGGCTGGATTTAGCGGTTGTGGTTTTGGGGGCGGCGGTCTTGGGCTTGGCAGCAGCCTTCTTCGCCTTGGGCTTCGCAGCTACCTCTTCACCGGCCGCCGTGGCCACCATCAGGATTTCCGGGGTTGCTTTCAGCTCGGCAGCAGCGGGGCTCATGGGATACGGAAACGAAGAGAGATAGAGCGTGGGGGAGGAAGCGGGTTTCCAGAGACTGCCCGTCGGCATTCAGCACGACGGCACAGCCGAAGGCGGTTGGAAACGGCGATGGTCGGTCGGGTGGCTGGCCTTCGAAAGGCCTCAAGGGTTTGAGGAGAGTCGACAGTGATGCGAGTGGAGCCGCGAGTGGGGCAAACAGTGCTGTCGACAGGGAAGCCGAGCAGTGGGGTCGACGGGACACCTCACGACTGAAAACGACCTGATGGAACAAGAAGGTCGGCGGCCGAAGCCTGATTGGATGGCCGAAGCCATGAAATTGGCTGGAGCCAAAAAATTGGCTGGAGCCAAGCAGTGCTGTCAGGGGTGGTCGCAGACCGGGAGGCCGAATGGTGGGAGGCTGGCTCCCGGGGTCTCTCTTCAGGTCTTCCCGCTGGACGGAACTCTGCTCGGTTCCGACGGCAGTCATTGGACTGCCCAACACCCACATTCTATGAATGGGCTGTGACCTTTGCAAGCGCGACGCCCCCGTGGCTGCAGATCTGGCTTGAGGCCGGCCGGGAAGGCCAGGTCTTCACCTATGCCAACAGCGCTGAGACCCCTGCTGGGATCGGTGATCTGGTGCGGGTGCGCCTGCAGGGCCGCCTGCACACCGGACTGGTGGTGGAAGCGCTCGATCAGCTGCCAGCCAGCCTGAGCGGCAAGACGATCCAGCCGATTCTGGCGATCTGGCAGCGGGCCGCCGTCGATCCCCAATGGCAAGGGTTGATTGAAAGCGTGGCCGAGTCGTGCCACACCAGCCTGTTCAAAACCCTCAAAAGCGCCCTGCCCCCGGGCTGGCTCGGCCAGCGCAGTCAGGGGCCCAGCCGCACCAGTCGTCCCATCTGGTTGGTGGAACGCTCTGCCGCGCCGCTCCCCAGCCAGCCCCTCACCCCCCGGCAGCAGCAGCTGTTGGCACACCTGGAGCGTCAAGCCGCTCCGCTGCCCCTGCGGCAGCTCTGCAGCGCGGGTGGCTACAGCCGGGCCGTGCTGAAGGGGCTGGAGGCCCGGGGATTGGTGGTGCGGCGTTCGGGGTCGCTGCCGGGGTGCGGTTCTGCGGGGCTGCCGGCTGCCGCCTGGCCTGCCCTCACCACCGCCCAGGCCGCTGCGGTGCAGGCCCTGGCCGGGGCGGGCCCAGGCGCTGCGTTTCTGCTCTGGGGCGTCACCGGCGCCGGCAAGACCGAGGTGTATCTGCAGGCGGCTGCCCGGGCACTCGCCGCGGGGGAGGGCTGCCTGCTGCTCACGCCGGAGATCGGCCTGATCCCCCAGCTGCTTGACCGGGCCCGTGAGCGCTTTGGCTCCCGGGTGGTGGAGTTTCACAGCGGCCTCGCCGATGGCGCCCGGGTTGCCACCTGGCGTCGCTGCCTCGAGGAGGAGCCGGTGGTGGTGGTGGGCACCCGCTCGGCGATCTTTCTGCCCATGCCCCGGCTGGGCCTGATCGTGCTGGATGAGGAGCACGACAGCTCCTACAAGCAGGACAGCCCAATGCCCTGCTATCACGCCCGCGATGTGGCGCGGCTGCGGGCCCGGCGCAGCGGCGCTCGGCTGGTGCTGGGCAGTGCCACCCCATCGCTGGAGAGTTGGCTGGCGTGCCAGGGGCCCCAGGCCTCCACCCGCCTGCTGCGGCTGCCGGACCGGATTGGTGCCCGGCCGCTGCCCGCCGTGCGGGTGATCGACATGCGCCATGAGTTGGCCGAGGGCCACCGCCGCCTGCTCAGTCGGGCCCTGATGGGGCGGCTTGAGCAGTTGCAGGAGAAGGGGGAGCAGGCCGTGGTGCTGGTGCCCCGCCGCGGCTACCGGGCCTTTCTGAGCTGCCGCAGCTGCGGCGAGGCGGTGCTGTGCCCCCATTGCGATGTGGCCCTCACGGTGCACCGCTCCAAGGGCGGCCAGGAGTGGTTGCGCTGCCACTGGTGTGATCACCGTGCCGAATTGGGGGATCGCTGCGGCCACTGCGGCTCCACCGCCTTCAAGCCCTTCGGTGCCGGCACCCAGCGGGTGATGGAGCAGCTGGCTTCCGAGCTGGAGGGGCTGCGGCTGCTGCGCTTCGACCGCGATACCACCCGGGGCCGCGATGGCCACCGCCGCCTGCTCGACCGGTTTGCCCAAGGCGAGGCTGACGTGCTGGTGGGCACCCAGATGCTGGCCAAGGGGATGGACCTGCCCCGGGTCACCCTGGCTGCGGTGCTCGCGGCGGATGGGCTGCTGCATCGCCCCGATCTGCGCTCCTCGGAGCAGTGCCTGCAGCTGCTGTTGCAGCTGGCGGGCCGGGCCGGGCGCGGTGAGAAGCCGGGGGAGGTGCTGGTGCAGACCTACAGCCCCGATCACCCCGTGATCCGCCATCTCGTGGATGGGCGCTATGAACAATTTCTGGCCGAGGAGAGCCAGCTGCGTCGCCAGGCCGGCTTGGTGCCATTCAGCCGGGCCTGCCTGCTGCGCCTGAGCGGCCCCACGGCCAGCGGCACCGCCACCGCGGCAGCGGCCCTGGCGGAGCGGATTCGCGGGGAGCTGGAGGCGGCCGGTTGGCTGCTCATCGGTCCCGCCCCGGCCCCGGTGGCCCGGGTGGCGGGCAAAAGCCGCTGGCAGCTGCTGTTGCATGGGCCGGCCGGCCAGCCCTTGCCCCTGCCCAGTGAGGCCGTGTTGCGCCAGGGCTTGCCGGCGGGGGTGGGGCTGGCGATCGACCCCGATCCCCTCACCCTGTAAGGACTGGGTTTAGGCCGGCAGCTCGGGCAGGCCGAAGCCCAGCAGCCGGCGCAGGCGCTCGAGTGCCAGCACCAGGCCTAGGCCTGCCGCGATCAGCAGGCCGCCCAGCCCCAATCCGCTCCAGCGCCAGCAGCTCAGCTGCAGGGTGTTGCGCGCCCCGAAGCGCAGCGGCCAGAGCAGGCTCTGCTGACCTGGAAGCGCCTGGGCCGGCTCTGGGCCAGCGTGTTGAACGGCCCCGCTGCTGGTGGGGCTCAGCTCAACGGCGGCGCTGAAGCCCGGAAGAGGCTGCACCTCCCGCAGGTCTACGGCCAGATCGAGCGTCTGGTGCACCCCCACCAGCCAGTTGCGCTCCTGCAGCCGGAGCTCCGGAGCCGGCAGGGTTATCCCGGCGAGCTGGGCCGCATCGCTGAGGTTGCGGGCCAGCAATTCCAGGGCCCGCGGTGCGGCCAGCACCGGGCTCTGCAGCCGTTGTTGCCAGTCCCCGGGGGCCGGGGCCGCTGCGCCGGTGGGGGTCGGCCGAAAGCCCTGGCTCTGCAGGATCTGGCTGAACTGGCGCGCCCAGGGGGGCGGCTGGGCGCCAGCGCTGATCAGCCCATGGGCGATCTGCAGCCGGCCCGGTCCCTTGAACGCGAGCTCGGTGCGCACCTCCATGCAGCCGCCGAGCAGCACCGTGAGCAGCAGCAACACCAGCGCCAGCAGGGCAAAGCCCACCGGGGCCCGGGTGGGGCCAACGGGCGGTGGCGGCGGCGGCGGTGGTTTGTTGGGGCGGCGGCTGCGGGCCAGTTGCTGCATCTGGCTGCCCATCGCTTCGGCTGAGCCCAGATCGGGCAGGGTGATCGACCAGTCGCGGGGCCGCTCCAGGGCGGGGGCCTCCAGCACGGTGAGCAGATCCTGAGCCTGAGCCCGCAGGGTGGCATCCCGGCAGCGCTTGATCAGCCGGCAGCACACCATGGCGCGGGCGTTGTCACCCTGACCCATCCAGGCCGTGGCCAGCAGCAGCTGGATCTCGGCCCCCGTCCCGGTGGCGGAGGGGTGTTCGCGGGCCAGGGGTTCCAGCAGCCGCACCACCCGCCCGTAGTCGCCCCGCTCCAGAGCCGCGCGTGCTGCGGCTAGCTGTTCCTCGAGGGGCGCATCCAGGGGCGCATCAGCCATGGCAGGCGCGTTGGCTGCCCACCACCATCGTGCCGATGCCCGCGTCGGTGAACACCTCCAGCAGCAGGGCGTGGGGCACCCGGCCATCGACGATGTGGGCGGCGCTCACCCCCTGGGCCAGGGCGCGGATGCAGCACTCGGTTTTCGGGGTCATGCCGCCGTCCACCACGCCATCGTGGATCAACTGCCGCGCCTGCGAGAGGCTGAGCTGGCGGATCAGGGAGCTGGGATCGTGGCGATCCTGCAGGATCCCCGCCGTGTCGGTGAGCAGGATCAGTTTCTCGGCCTGGAGAGCGGCGGCCAGTTCGCCGGCCACCGTGTCGGCGTTGATGTTGTGGGCCTGCCCTTCGCCGTCGGCTGCCACGCTCGAGATCACCGGGATGTAGCCGGCGTCCAGCAGCGGAAACAGCACGGAGGGGTCCACCGCCGCCACCTCCCCCACCAGGCCATTGGCGCCGTCGGCGTAGGTGCGGGCCCGCACCAGGGAGCCATCGCTGCCGCACAGGCCCACGGCCCGGCCGCCGACGCGGTTGAGCCCGTTGACGATGTGCTTGTTGACTCGGCCCACCAGCACCATCTCCACCACGTCCATGGTTTCGGGGGTGGTCACCCGTAGGCCATTGCGGAAGGCGGGTTCGATGTTGAGGCGGGTCAGCCAGTCATTGATCTCCGGCCCGCCGCCGTGCACCACCACCGGTTGCACGCCGACGGAGGCCAGCAGCACCAGGTCGCGGTAGACGGCATCGCGCAGGTCGTCGCGCACCATGGCCGCACCGCCGTACTTGACCACCACTCGGCGGCCAGCAAAGCGCTGGATGTAGGGAAGGGCCTCACTGAGGACCGACACCCGCAGGGTGTCCTGGCTGCTGATCAAGGGTTCGGAGCTCAAGGCGGGGCGCAGAAACGACGACGAAAGGGGAACAAGCGGGTCTTAGCTCGTTGCAGCCTCGGGCACCAGGGCGAGGCTGAAGGTGTCGCGGCGCTCCGGTTGAATCTCGGCCTGGAGCCCTGGCCCGAAAAAGCGCCCGAGGCGGTCAACCCGGGCCTGCCAGCGCTCCAGGGGCACCCCTTCACAGCGAAACCGCAGCTTGAGTCCGTAGCGGCCGTCGCAATCCAGCTCTTCGACGCTGATCAACTGGGGCGGGGCATCTTCATCCCAGAGCTTCAGCACCTCCAGCGAGCTCTCCAGATGGGCTTTCTGGCCGTAACGCCAGCGGTCCACATCGGCGAGCAGTTTGCGCAGCGGTTCGCTCTCTGGGAGCTCCCGTAGCGCCTTGTACTGGGCGGCGGGGGTGAGGCGCTGGGGGGGCGGTAGCTCCGAGGATTTCAGGGCCAGGCCGCCCAGCAGGATCGGAATGCCGTAAAAAATCGTCGGCAGGCTGAGGTTGGGGATGTCGGTGGCGTAAGCGATCGAGCCGATCACCGTGAGCACCGCTCCCGCAATCGTGACCAGGCTTCCGGGGGAGAGGAGTGCTTGCATACAGCCATCTTCCTGTATGCCCATGGCCTCCGACGCCTCCAGCGCGGCCGCTGAGCCCAGCACCCCTGCTTTGATCGAAGCGCTCAAGGCCGATCGGCTCTGGTTGTTGCGTCAGATCGACGCCGGCCGTTGGCCCCAATGGCGCCTCGACCTGGCCGCCCTGGAGCGCGAACTCGGCCAGCTGCTCGACCAGGCCAGTGAGCGGGAGGCCGGTTAGGGCTCAGTTCAGAAGGGGATGTCGTCGTCGTCGGGCAGATCGGGCACCAGCGGCGAGGTGTTCCAGGTGGGGGGTTGGGCAGCCGGCTGGGCTGTGCTGGGAGGAGCCGTGCTGGGCGAGGCGCCGCCTGGAGCTGGTGCCATCCCGGAGCCGGCGGCGCGGCGCACCGGTGGTGCACTGGCACTGGTACTCGCACTGGCACTGGCGCTGGCACTCGCACTGGGCGCGGGGGCACCCAGGGGGTGGAGGCGGGCCAGGGTGAATTCGGCGCGCTTTTCCTTCACCCCGTCCTGCCGCGTCACGGTGTTCATGCGCAGGCGGCCTTCGAGCATCAGCCGCTGGCCCACCTGCACGCGGTTCTGGAGCTCCTGGGCCAGATTGCCCCAGCCCACCACCTTCAACTGGCCGGGAGGATCATCGGGACGCAGACCGTCGATCTGCACAGCCATTTCCGCCACCGGCGTCTGGTTGTCTTGGGTGTAGCGCACCTGGGGCGCTTCCAGCACCTCGACCTCGAGCAGACAGTGATTCACTCCCCAGCAACCATTGGGCGACGCCCATCCTGATGCACCGAGCCGACATGCACCAGGACTGCCGCAACCAGGGCTCTCGCAACCAGGACTGTCGGCGCCTGTGGTTGGTGGCTGGCACCGGCGAGGGCCCCGAGTTGGCCGAGAGGCTGCTGGCCCTCGGCTGGCAGCTGACGGTGAGTGTGGTCAGTGCGCCTGCGGCCCTGGCCTACCGGCCCCACCCGGCGCTGAGCCTGCGGGTTGGCGCCCTCGCGGGAGAGGCGGCTGTGGAGGCCGAACTGGCGGCCGCCGCCACCAGCGGCCATCCCTACGCGGTGGTGGTGGACGCCAGCCATCCGTTTGCCTGCCAGGTGAGCCGCCAGCTCGAGGCGGGTTGCACGCGGCGGGGGCAACGGCTGCTGCGTTTGCAGCGCCCCACCCTCAAGGGCCCGGCCACCCTGCTCCCGACCCTCGAAGATCTGCGGGCTGTGCCGCTGGCGGGTCAGCATCTGCTGCTGGCTATCGGCGCCCGGCAGTTGGCTGCAGCCGTTTCCCTCAGCCCCGGTGCCCTTCACCATGCCCGCCTGCTGCCCAGCGCCAGCTCCCTGCAACAGGCCATGGCGGCGGGCCTGTCGGGCGAGCGGGTTGCCTGCCTCAGGCCCGGGTCGACGCTGGCGGTGGAGCGGGCCCTGGTGCGTCGCTGGCGCATCAGCACGGTGTTGGCGCGCCAGTCTGGCGGCTTCACTGAGGAGCTTTGGCGCAGGATCTGCCGCAGCGAGGGTCTGAGCCTGCTGCTGTTGTGCCGGCCTCAGGAGCTGGCCGGGGTGGAGAGCCTCGATGCAGCGGCGCTGCTGGCGACACTGGCCGGCTGAACGCCCCCCCCGCCCATGACGGACGCCAACACCAACCAGCCCTTGCAGCTTGTGCTCACCACCGAGGCCAGTGCAGAGCGGGCCCGGGCTCTGGCGGGTGAGCTCCTGGAGCGGCGCCTGGTGGCCTGCGCCAGCCTGCTGCCGGTGCAGTCGCACTACCGCTGGCAGGGGCAGATCACCTCCAGCGAGGAAGTGCAGCTGCTGTTCAAGACCAGCCCCGAGCGGCTGGAGGCCCTACGCGAGGCGTTGTTGGCACTGCATAGCTACGACACCCCCGCGTGGATTCACTGGAGTGCTGCCAGCGCCGGTGCCTATGGCCAGTGGCTGGTCGAGAGCCTCAGCCCAGATGCTGGGCCACCAGCTCCTTGAGGGACCCCTGGGGGCGGGGGCCCAGCTGGGTCACCACCTGACCAGCGCAGAGCGAGCCGAGGCGGCCGCAGGCGTCCAAACCCTGGCCCTGGGTGTAGCCGTGCAGGAAGCCGGCGGCATAGAGATCACCCGCGCCGGTGGTGTCCACGAGGGGGCCGAGCTGGAAGGGCTCAATGCTGTGGGTGCCGGAGCCATTGAGGATCACCGAGCCCAGTTCGCTGCGGGTCAGGGCCGCCACCTTGCAGCGCCCCCGCACCTGGTCGGCGGCCTCTTCAAAGCTGTTGGCTTTGTAGAGGGCCGTGATCTCCATCTCGTTGGCAAACAGGATGTCGACGTGGCCATCCACCAGCTCCTGGAAGCTGTCGCGGTGGCGCTCGACGCAGAAGGCATCGGAGAGGCTCAGGGCCACCTCACCGCCATGGGCGCGGGCTACCTCGGCCGCGGCGATGAAGGCCGCCTTGGCCTCCTCGCTGTCCCACAGGTAGCCCTCGAGGTAGAGCACTTTGGTCTGGGCCACCAGGTCCAGATCCAGGTCGGCTGGATCGAGGCCCACCGACGCCCCCAGGTAGGTGCACATGGTGCGCTGGGCATCGGGGGTCACCAGGATCAGGCAGCGGGCCGTGGACGGCCCCGTGGTGGCGGCCGGGGTGTCGAACCGGGCGCCGACCGAGCGGATGTCGTGGGCAAAGATGCCCCCGAGCTGGTCGTCGCGCACCCGGCCGATGAAGCCGGCCCGCCCGCCCAGCTGAGCCACCCCGGCGAGGGTGTTGGCGGCTGAGCCTCCGGAGGTTTCCAGGCCTGGCCCCACGCTGGCGTAGAGCGTTTCGGCCTGGTGCTCATCCACCAGGGCCATGGTGCCCTTGGTGAGCTCGAAGTTGTCGAGCAGGTCGTCGTCGGCCTGCACCAGCACGTCCACGATGGCGTTGCCGATGCCGACAACGTCGAAATGTTTGCTCATCAGACGCTCAACAGGGCTCGCTTGGGACCGTGGATGGGATCTTCCACCACGATGGTCTGGTCGCGGTTGGCGCCCAGGGAGACGATCGCAATCGGCACTTCCATCAGGTCGGCCAAAAAGCGCAGATAGCTCATCGCCGTGGCCGGCAGCTCCTCGAGGCTGCGGCAGTCGGCGGTGGAGGTCTGCCAACCCGGCAGGGTTTCAAAGATGGGCTGGCAGCGGGCGAAGTCTTCCGAGCTGCTCGGGAAATACTCAATCCGTTCGCCCTCGAGCTCGTAGGCGACGCACACCTGAATCTCATCGAGCTCATCGAGCACGTCGAGTTTGGTGATGGCCAAACAGTCGAGACCGTTCACCTCCACGGCGTAGCGGCCAATCACGCCGTCAAACCAACCACAGCGCCGGCGTCGACCGGTGGTGGTGCCGAATTCGCCGCCGCGGTCGCAGAGGTGATCGTTGAGGCTGCCTTCGAGCTCGGTTGGGAAGGGACCCTCGCCCACCCGGGTGGTGTAGGCCTTGGCCACGCCGATGACCCGGTCGATCAGGGTGGGACCCACGCCGGCACCGATGCAGGCGCCGCCACTCACCGGGTTAGACGAGGTGACGTAGGGATAGGTGCCGTGGTCAAGATCGAGCAGGGTTCCCTGGGCGCCCTCAAACAGGATGTTCTTGCGGGCCCGCGCGGCCTGGTGGATGGTGCGCGTGCAGTCGACGACGTGGGGGGCTAGGCGCTGGCCGTAGGCCACGTATTCGGCCACCACCTCCTCGAACACAAGCGGCTCGAGCCCGTAGAGCTTCACCAGAATTTCGTTCTTCTCGGCCAGCGGCCCGGCGAGCCGGTCGCGCAGGCGGCCCTCGTCAAGGATGTCGAGGATGCGGATGCCATTTCGCTCCGACTTGTCGGCGTAGGTGGGGCCGATGCCCCGGCCTGTGGTGCCGATCCGACGGTCGCCGCGGCGCTGCTCCATCGCCTGGTCCAGCAGGCGGTGGTAAGGCATGGTCACGTGGGCCGTGGAGGCCAGCTGTAGCCCTTCCACGCCAATGCCGTTCTCGGCCAGCATGTCCAGCTCACCGAGCATCACCTTCGGGTCCACCACTGTGCCGGAACCGATCAGGCAGACGGTGTCGGGATAGAGGATGCCGGAGGGGATCAGGTGCAGCTTGAGCACCTTGTCGTCCACGACGATGGTGTGGCCGGCGTTGACCCCGCCCTGATAGCGCACCACAACGTCGGCGGAGCGGCTGAGAAGATCTGTGATCTTGCCCTTCCCCTCGTCGCCCCACTGTGCACCGATGACGACAACGTTGGCCAAGGACGCAGCGGCCCGCAGCCGCTTCTGAGCACAAGGCGAGAGCCTCTCAGATCGCGGTGCCGTTCGTCAAAGTCGGAACGGCACCGCTCGCTGTCCAGGCGGGTGAACCAAGGGCTCAAGCACCCCGGACGACGTTGGTTTCGGCCTTTTTCAGCTCTTTGCTGATGCGCTCCTTGAGGGCGTCAGGCACCGGCCGATTCGGGTAGTTGGTGTAGTGGCCGGCCAGGGAGTTGAGGGCGGTCTGCATGGTGGTGAAGGAGCCGAGGCCGTTCACCGCGCTGCGGGGGCGGTAGCGCGCCATGTAGCCGTTGATCAGGCTGCGGGCTTCGGTCTCAGCTTCCGCGCGGCCGGGATCGTCCGCCCCCAGGCTGATGGTGGCCAGGAGGCTGTCGGCAACCGCCACGGTGTCCTCGACGTAGTTGCCTGTGAGGCCGCTACTGGCGGAGCTGCAGGCCGTCAGGGTCAGGCTCAAGCAGAGCACCAAGGCGATCGCCAGCCGCGAGATCAGCAGCCTCAGCCGCTGGCTGAGAGGGGCGAGCACAGCGGCCATGGGTGGGATGCAAGTGCTTTGATCCTAGAAGCCGCCTCAGAGAAGACCCTGGCGCTGGCTCTCCAGGCTGGGCAGCAGGGCTTCGAGCAGCTCGCTGGCGGGGAGCTCCCGCTTGTCGCCACTGGAGCGTTCCACCAGCTCCACCAGGCCGGCTGAGGCGCCGCGGCCCACCACAATCCGCCAGGGGATGCCGATCAGGTCGGCATCCTTGAACTTCACCCCAGCCCGCTCGCCGCGGTCATCCAGCAGCACGTCCACCTCGGCCTGCTGCAGCTGGTCGTAGAGCTGTTCGCCGAGGTTGGATTGGTCGGGGTCGGCTCCGTTCGCCACCACCACGATCACCTCAAACGGAGCGATCGATACGGGCCAGCAGATGCCGTTGCCGTCGTGGTGCTGCTCCACCGCCGCCTGGGCCAGCCGCGAGACCCCGATGCCGTAACAGCCCATCCACAGGGCTTCCTCAACGCCGGCTTCGTTGGTGAAACGGGCGTCGAGGGCTTCCGAGTATTTGCGGCCGAGCTGGAAGATGTGGCCCACTTCGATGCCACGGCTGGCCTCCAGCTGCTGGCTGGGATCGTGCTGGCAGCGATCTCCAGGCTGGGCGGCCCGCAGGTCCACGCTCTCGGGCGCAGGGCAGAGCGATCCCCAGGCAGCTCCCACCAGGTGGGTGTCCAGCGTGTTGGCCCCACAGACAAAGGCCTCGAGCGCGGAGGCGGTGGGGTCGGCAAGCCGCAGGAAGTGCGGCGCCCAGCTGCGGGCGCTGGCCAGGGCGCCATCGCTGAGTTGGGGCCCCATGAAGCCGAAGGGGATGGGCTCCAGGCCTTCCTTGGCGGCTGCTTCGGCGCTGAGCGGGCTGATGTCGAGCAAGGCGCCGTGCTCGGCGGAGCTTCTGCCGGTCACCGCATTGGCCAGCTTGACTTCATTGAGCTGTTGATCCCCCCGCAGGCTCACCAACAGGGGCTGCTGGTGGCCGTCTTCGAAGCGGGCCAACAGCAGCAGCACCTTCACCGTCTGGGTGGGATCGAAACCATGGGCGGAGCAGAGGTTTTCGATGCTGCTCTGCCCAGGGGTCGTGAGGGGTTCACCCTGTCCACCGGCGCGCACGCCGCCCGGCAGGGCCACCGCTTCAGGTGCCAACGACACGGCCCGTTCCTGGTTGGCGGCGTAGCGCCCGTCGCCGCTGGCCAGGATCAAGTCCTCGCCAGCCTCGGCGGTAACCATGAACTCCTGGCTTGCGGATCCGCCGATGGCACCGCTATCGGCTTCCACGGCCACGGCTCGGAGGCCGCAGCGGGCAAAGACGCGGCGGTAGGCCTGGTCCATCGTCGCGTAGCTCTGCCGCAGGGAGTCTTCGTCGGCGTGAAAGGAATAGGCATCCTTCATGATGAATTCCCGTCCGCGCATCAGCCCGAAACGAGGACGGATCTCATCGCGGAATTTGCTCTGAATCTGATAAAGATTCACGGGCAGCTGCCGGTAGGAGCGCAGCAGGTCGGCGGCCAGTGTCGTGATGACCTCTTCATGGGTGGGTCCCAAGCCGAGCTCTCGCCCTTGGCGATCCTCCAGGTGAAACATGATGCCCTCGCCAGCGGTGTAGCCGGCCCAGCGGCCACTGCGCTGCCAGAGCTCTGCTGGCTGCAGCTGCGGCAGCAAGGTTTCGAGGGCACCGGCCCGATCCATCTCCTGGCGCACAATCCGGGACACCTTCTGGAGCACCCGCCACATCAGCGGCAGGTAGGCGTAAATCCCGGAGGCCACCCGGCGGATATACCCCGCCCGCAGCAACAGCTTGTGGGAAGGGATCTCGGCCTCGGCCGGATCATCGCGAAGCGTCACCAGCATCAGGCGGGAGACGCGCATGGCCGCAGATTTCAGGGGATCGCGGAACCTATCACCGACCCCAGCCCAGGGACGCAGTCATCAGGGTGACCATCGCTGCAGCGGAGCCTCGTAACCCCTGCTAACGTCTGCGACAAATCCCAGTCGTCCTAGGTCTGTCTCATGTCTCTCCACCCCGGTGCCGCTCATGCCATGGGGTTGGGTGCGGCGGGATTGCCCCAGAAGGTGGCCATGCCGCTGGAGGAGGCGGCTCCGGTCGGATCTGGGGAGGTGGGGTCGGAAGCCAGCGAAGGGTTGATCGGTATTGACGAGGTTCAGAAGGCCCTCAACCGCTCGCGCGCCTCGGTCTACCGCTACACCAACACCGATCCGCGCAATCTCAACCCGCCGTTCAATCCGCGCAAGCTGAATCCGGAATACCGCAGCGATCAGAAGGATCCGCTGATGTTCCACCCCAACGAGGTGGCTCGCTTCGCCCGGGACGTCCTGCGGATCAAGGAGGTCACGGTGGAGGTGCTCAACTCCCCCTCCACGGCCACCCAGCAGTTGCTCGGTGCCATCCTCGAGGAGTTGCGTGTCATCCGCACCCGTCTCGATCACTTCGACGGCCGGCCGGCCGACCTCAGTGCCCGCCGCGATCAGCACGATCAGGGTGCCCGCCCCGCCGCCTGAACAAGACCGGCCGCCTGGCGGAGCTCGCTTGGCAGAAACAGTGCCAGAATTATTGAAGTCTTTTGTGTCGTTACTGGTGGATGGGGTGCCTGCACCCTCCACAGCCCCATGGATCGTGTTTCCCGAGATTCCCCGTCGACCCTCAGGCCCATCGGCAGGGCCGACTGCCCCACGCCGATCCCGTTGGCCAGTCAAGAGCCCTTGGGCGACGATGCGGATGACCCTTACAGTCCGGGCCCCCGAGCCCTGCCGCTGCTTCTGGGCAGCCTGATTGCCTTGGCCACAGCCGTCGTGCCACTGACCACGGTGGTGACCGGCAGATCGTTAACTCCCATCCCGCCGAGCTTCGATGGAGCTGCGCCATCTGCCGGCCTCCCCGGCGCCTGGGCTGGTGAACCTGGTGGTGGAAATCCCCGCCGGCAGCCGCAATAAATACGAATACAACGAGCAGGCCGGGGTGATGGCCCTCGATCGGGTGTTGCATTCGTCGGTGCGCTACCCGTTTGATTACGGCTTCGTGCCCAATACCCTCGCCGAGGATGGTGCCCCCCCTCGACGCCATGGTGCTCATGGAGGAGCCCACTTTTGCGGGCTGTCTGATTCGCGCCCGGCCGATCGGCATTCTCGACATGGTCGATTCCGGCGCCCACGACGGCAAGCTTCTGTGTGTGCCGGAGGCTGGTTTCCGGCACAAGGAGATCCGCTCGATTCGTCAGATCGCGCCCAACCAGCTGGAAGAGGTGGTGGAGTTTTTCCGCACCTACAAAAACATGGAGGGTCGGGTCACCGAGATCACCGGTTGGCTGGATGTGGAGGCGGTGCCGGCCCTGCTGCAGAGCTGTGTCGAGGCTGCTAAGGCCAGCTGACGACCCTGGCCTCAGAGACGGCGCTGCAGTAGGAAGCCCTCGTAGCCCAGAGCTTGGAAGATCCGGGCTGGGTCGCTGAAGCCGGCCGCGTTCACCAGGGCGGTGAGGCGGGCCTCGCCGATGGGGTGGAGCCCCTGGGTGAGGGGCTCCAGGTCGTGTTGCTGCGCCTCCAACCCGCTGGCCCGCTGAAAGCCCAACCAGGCTGCGTCCACCTGGGTTTGCAGAGGGGAGCGTTCCGGCGCCATCAGATCCACCAGCACCAGCTGGCCGCCCGGCTCCAGGCTGCGGGCTAGGGCCGTGAGGAAAGCCAGTTTGGTGCCGTCATCCGGCAACGACTGCAACACCAGCACCGACAGGGCCCCGGCAAAGCAGGCATCCGCCTGGAGCTCCTCCACCGTGGTTTGACGCCACTGGATGCCCTCGCTCCCCAGGCGCTTCTGGGCCGCGGCGAGCATCTCTGCGGAGGGATCAATGGCGGTCAGCTGCCAGTCGGGACGCTGGGCCCGGGCTTCCACCAGTTCAGCCCCCGTGCCGCAGCCTGCCACCAGCACACCGGCACCGGTGCGGCTGGCCAGCGGTGAAGCCGCCAGCAGGGCCACCGCCAAGCGGGCCAGGCTGGCGTATCCCGGGATCAGCTGCTGCACGATCAGGTCGTAGCCGAGGGGAGCTGACAAGGCTTGAACACGTGGACTCTGATGCTAGGCATCGGGGCGGGCGTGGCTTAAGTTGGGCGGCGCACTTTGCCCCAGCTCGACCGTGCCCACCATCCGTTTTGAACAGGAAGGCCAGCAGGTCGGTTGCATCGAGGGGGCCAATCTCCGTAAGGCCGCTCTGGATGCGGGCATCAACCCCTACAAGGGTCTCAACAACGTCAACAACTGCGGTGGCCTTGGCCAGTGCGGCACCTGTGTGATGGAGGTGGTGGAGGGCATGCAAAACCTCTCGCCCCGCAGCGATGTGGAAGAGGTGTACCTGTCCGATCGTCCCGCCAACTTCCGCCTCAGCTGCCGCACCACCGTCAACGGCGACGTCACCGTGCGCACCCGGCCCACCAACGCCGTGGGCAAAGGCTCCAACAGCCTGGTTGGCGCGCTGAAGTCGTTGATTGGCAGGGGCTAGGCCGCTGAAGCTCTACAGCTACTCCCGTTGCAGCACCTGCCGGAAGGCCATCGCGTGGTTGGCCGCCCGAGAGCTGCAGCCTGAGATCCTCGACATCACCGAGCAGCCCCCAAGCCCCGCGGAGCTGGAGCAGGCCTTGGCGCAACTGGGGCGCCAGCGCCTGTTCAACACCAGTGGCCAGAGTTACCGCGCCCTTGGAGCTGCTGCCGTGCAAGCCCTCAACGATCAGGCGGCCCTCGCCGCTCTGGCTGCTGACGGCAAGTTGATCAAGCGGCCCTTCCTGATCACCGACGCCGGCCGCATCCTCACTGGCTTCAAGGAGCCGGAATGGGCAGCGCTTCTGGACCTCCAGGCTCCCGGTTAGGGCCCTGCTCGTCTTCGGGCTTGACCGGGGCGGTGATCAATTGATCCAGCTCCTGGATCAGAGCCTCGATGCCGGCCCGGTTGATCTGGCTGAGGTAGGTGCCCTTGGCGCCATCGATCAGGGCGCAGAGGAGCTCCTGGGAACGCTCCAGGGCGGGCCCGCTCTCCAGGGCGGCCGCCAATTCTTCCCAGAAGCGGTCGATGAAGCGCTGCAGCAGGTCCAGCTGAACATCGTCGCGCCGGGAGAGCCGGTTGCCGGTGCTGCGGGAGAGCTCCAGCAGGCTGTCGACCATGCCCGAGGCCAGCTGGCGACTGATGCCTGTTTCCACCTGCAGCAGGGGCTGCAATTGGCGCAGCGGCGGTGGCACCACGGTGCGATCCAGGCTCTGGCGCAGGCTGTAGCCCAGTAGCCCCTGCAGCTCCGGGGCCAGCCGCGGGGCCACCTGGCTGAGCAGCAGCGGCGCCCAGATGCGCACCAGCTCCACCAGCGCCCGCTCGTCGCTGCTGCTGGCCACGCTCTGGTGGCTGCGCAGCGCCCGCAGCCGCTGGGGCCAGCGCCGTGAGCGGATCAAGCCCTGGGTGCCATCGAGGATCTGCAGCGACAGCACTTCGAACAGCTCCACCGCCAGCAGCGCCACCACGCCGCGGCTGACCACGGCACGCAGCGGCTCGAAATTGACCAGCCCAGACGTCTGCAGCCGCTCCAGCACCGGCACCACCCGCAACCAGCGCCAGAAGGGCAGCAGCAGGGGCAGGTCGCTCCAGCGCCTCAACAGGGCATCGCCCCAGCTCAGCCCAGGCAGCCGCCGCCGCAGTCGGATCAGCCGCAGCAGGATGTCGAGGGCGAAGACGCTCTGGAACAGCAGCAGGTCGATGCGCCAGAAATGGTCGGTGGGGCGGCCGTTCTCATCAATGGACCGCCAGTAGTTGGTGGCCACCAGCGGCAGGATCTGGCCGCTCCAGAAGCGGCGCTCCTGGCTCCAGCCCCGGCTCTGGATCCAGGCCGGGTCCAGCAGCACGGCGGAGGCTTGGCGGGCGGAGTCCTGGTCGGCCCGCTGCCGCAGTCGGTTTTTGATCTTCTCGAGGGTGCCGGAGGCCTCCGAGGCCAGGAAGGGGTTGCTGTCGATCAGCTGGGCGGTGAGCTGGGCGTGGCGGTTGAGCAGGGCCACTTGGGCCGCCTGGGGTGCCTGGCCGGCGGGCAGGGCCAGCAGGGCCGCATCCAATTGGCGGTACTGCTCGAGATAGGCCTGGGTTTCGCGGTGGGGTTCGATGCCCTTGATCGGATCCACCAGCGGTGTGACATCCGGGATCACGGTGAGGGGCACCACCAGCGGCACCGAGGGGATCGGGTAGAGGTTGCGCTGCAGCCAGAAGGTGCGCAGTGGCACGTAGGTGAGGTCGAAGGCGACCCACAGCAGGTTGAGGCTGGCCCACACCGCCACAAAGCGATCCCAGCTCCGTGCCCACTGCCCCGATGACGCCGCCATCGACGCCGCGGTTTGAGCTTGCCAGCGGGGGCGCGCCATGGAGCGGGGCGGATGGTGGGGTGCCTAACGTGCCGAGTCTGGCCAGGGGACCCTGACTCCGCAGGGCCAGAGGCCCTTGCGTCAACACAATGATGCGGCCAGGCAATGATGCGGCTGGGCCTGCTAGAGCCCGGCTTCCCCCAGCGCCCTCCCGTTTTTAAAGGCCTCACCTGTTGAACAGCCCGTTGAACACCCCCGAAAGCCTGGATCAGCCCTCCCCGTCGCCGGCTGAGCCTCCCGCCGAGACGCCAGCTCAGACGCCCGCTCAGACGCTTGCGGAGACACCTGAAAGCCCCTGGGCCTTCTGGCGCAGTGTGGTGATCACCCTGGCCGTGGCGTTGGGCATTCGCCAGTTTCTGGTGGAGGCCCGCTACATCCCGTCGGGTTCGATGCTGCCGGGGTTGCAGCTGCAGGATCGCTTGCTGGTGGAAAAGCTCAGCTACCGCCAGCGCGCTCCCCGCCGCGGCGAGATCGTGGTGTTCCACTCGCCCCACCATTTCGACCCGGTGCTCTCGGCTGGTGCCAGCCGCAACCCCCTGCGCTGCCTGGTGGTCAATTTCCCCCTGCTGGGCAGCTTGCCCGGGGTGGCGAACCCCGCCTGCGATGCCTACATCAAGCGGGTGGTGGCGTTGCCGGGTGAGCGGGTGATGGTGGATCCCCGGGGGCATGTGTTCATCAACGGCCAGCGGCTTGCTGAGCCCTACGTGCAGAACGACTGCCCGGTGGACAGCCAGGGGATGGGGCCCTGCAGGACCCTCAATGCGGTGGTCCCACCCGGCCATGTGCTCACCCTGGGTGACAACCGTGCCAACAGCTGGGACGGACGCTTCTGGCCAGGGGGCCCTTTCCTCCCCCAGAGCGAAATCATCGGCCGCGCTTTTTGGCGCTTTTATCCTTTCAACCAGACGGGGGCGCTGGGGGTGACAGGCTCCAGTGATCGGCCGGCGTCAAGCCGGTAGCGCGCACGGCCCCGTTGATGGTCTGGCCTCCCAGGGGTTGGTTGGCTGCGCGGGACAGCGACTGGCTTGGCTCCCAGGCCCATTGCTGATGCGGGTCGAACAGCAGCCAGCGGCGCGATCCCACACGGAGCTGTTCGGGCGGCAGCCCCAGCAGCGCCGACCCGCCCCAGCTCATGGCCTGCCAGAGCTGCTCCACTGGCCAGCTGCGGCGTCCCACCAGCTCCTGCCAGAGCAGCGGCAGCACCAGTCCGCGGGGGGCGCCGTGGCCGGCCAGCCCCGGCCGCCGCTGGTCGAGGGGCAGCAGCTGCTCCTCCGCATCAAGCGGCAGGTGATGCACCGCCACGGCGGTGAGCACGCCATCGGCGAGGGCGTTGATCAGGGCCTGGCGATCGTCCGCTGTGCCCAGGGAGGGGTGCAGCCGCCAGCCCTCAGCGGTGGGATCCAGGTTGCTGCTGTCGGCCAGCAGGTGCCACCAGCTGACGCTGGCCAGGGGGCGGTGCTGGGCCGCCCGCAGCAACGCGACGCCAGCGGCGGTGGAGAGGTTCATCAGCCGCAGGGCTGCCTCGGGACGGCTGGCGGCCAGGGTGAGCAGGCTCTGCAGCGGCAGGCTTTCGCTCAGCACCGGATCCGGCGGCCAGCCGGCCCGCAGGGCGTCGACGCCCTCGCGCACGAAGCCGCCGCCGGTGAGGCTCCCATCCCTGGGGGCCACCAGCACGGGCCGCGGGCCCATCTCGCCGAGCAGCAACCCCCGCTCCAATAGGGCCAGGGGGGGGAGTTGGTCGTGGCAGGCCAGCCCAAGCGCCCCCGCGGCGATCTGATCGGCGTGGGGAGCCAGCTCCTGATCGGCTCCCTCCAGGCTGAAGCTGCCCCAGCGCTGCAGGGTCAGTGGCTCCAGTCCGGGCGGGTTCAGGTTGAGGTTGAGGTTGAGGCGCTCGGGCCGGTCCCGCCAGGGGCTGGACCAGGGCAACAGGGCCACGGTGCCGTAGCCCCCCGCCGCTGCGGCGGCAGCCAGGCTGGTGAGGTTCTCAGCCCGCCCATCCCAGGGCTGCTCCAGCACGCTGTGGGGATCCACCAGCATCGGGGCCAGAAGCCAGGCCTGGGCAGCGGTGGGGGAGAGTCCGAGGGCTGCGGCGTGCTGCCCGGCCGGCTCTCCCCAGCTGAGCAGCGCACCGCTGGCATCGATCAGGGCATCCGCGCGGCTGAGGGGCTGGCCTGGCCCTGTGAGCAGTTGAACCTGCTGAAGCCAGAGGGGGCTTGTCAAAATTCAGAGCGCACCGGCGGCGGTGCGGTCCAACACGCCGCCCAGGTGTGGGGTGAGGTTCATGGCCGCCACCACCGGGCGACCGCCGGCTCCTTCGGGGTAGTCGATCACGGTGACACCCCCATTGCCCTGCTTGATGGCCCAGATGTCGGCGGGTTGCAGGCCCAGCAGGCCGCAGAGAATGGTTTTGTTGACGGCGTCATGGGCCACCACCAGGGCGGTTTCGTCGTCACCGAGGCTGGCGGCGATGCGGGCCCAGGTGGCCAAGGAGCGGTCCCAAACCTGCTGCAGGGTCTCCCCCTCCGGCATCTGCACGGTCTGGGGCGCCCGCTTCCAGTCGGCGAGCAGCTGGGGCCAGCCCTCGGCGATCTCCTGCTCCAGCCGGCCCTCCCAGAGCCCGTGGCCGATTTCCACCAGGCCGGTGCTGCTGGTGAGGGGCACGCCGGGGTGGGAAGCCAGGATCGCTTCGGCGGTCTGGCGGGGGCGGGCCATGCAGCTGGTGTAGGCCCGGTTGATCGTGACCGGCGCCAGGAACCGACCAGCCGCTTCGGCCTGGGAGCGGCCGGTGGCATTGAGGGGAATGTCGATCTGCCCCTGAAAGCGGCCTTCGCGGTTCCAGTCGGTTTCGCCGTGGCGCACCAGCAGCAGGCGCGGCCCCGGCCCCTTGGAGGGCAGGGGGTCGCCGAGGTGGGCCAGCCCGTTGAGGGATTCCACCTGCACCCCGCCGCCACTGAGGTTGAGCACCGAGAGCGAGCAGTTGTCGACCCGCAGCCGGCGGAAGCCGGACAGGGGCAGATCCAGCAGCGCCAGCAGCAGGCAGCGCAGGATGGCGTTGTGGGCCACCACCAGCACCGTCTGGGCAGGACCCTGCTCGTCGGCGATCGCAGCCCCATGGCGCTCCAGCAGCTGCTGTCGGAACTGCTGGGCCTGGGCCATCAGCTCCTGCAGGGGGAGGTAGGTCTGGCCATCGGCCCGCTGCAGTTCGAGCCGTTCCGGCGCCTGACGCCACTGCCGCTCTTGATCGGCGTGACGCTCGCGCAGCTCCTGGCGGAGCAGTCCGCTCCAGGGGGCCAGATCAATTTCCAGCAACTGCGCATCGCTCGTCGCGGCCAAGCCCTGACCCTGCTCGGCCAGCAACAGCTGGGCGGTTTCGGCGGCCCGGCGCAGCGGCGAGGTGTAGGCCGCAGTGAAGGTCAGATCCCGCAGCGCGGCACCCGCGGCGCGGGCCTGGGACTGGCCGGTGGCGGTGAGGGTGGAGAGATCGTCGCGACCCTGGATGCGGTGCTCCACATTGAAGCTGCTCTGCCCATGGCGCACCAACACAATCCGAAGGGGCACGGGCTTGACGCTGCTCTGGACCCATCGTATGGGAGGGGGTGCGGGCAGAATCCCCCCACCCGTAAGCCCTGGAGGGCCTGCGCTTGAACGCCAGTCCCCCCCCGCAACCCCGTCAGAGCGCAGGGTGGACCGCTGGGCTGGCCCTGCTCAGCCTGGTGCTCAGTGGCCTGCTCTGGCTCAATGGCCTGGTGGACAGCCTGCAGCGCCCATCGGTGGGCAATGCCCTGGAGCTGCGCCAGCGGGAGCTGACGGCCCTGGCGGCCCCCGCCCTGCCCGCCAACCTGCGCCCGCTCCTGGCTGGGGATCAGCCGCTCCAGGCCTTGCAAAAGGAACTCCTGCAGCAGGTCAACGACGCGCCGCTGCCCCCTGCTCCCGAGCAGCAGCTGCAACTGGCTCTGCTGCAGGGTCAGACGGGGCAGCAGGAGGCGGGCCGGCAACGGTTGCAGGATCTGCAACAGCAGGTGCCTCCCGAGCAGCGGCCCCTGTTGGCGGCCCTGATCGCCCCGCCTATGAACCGGGCCGCTCGTCCGGCGGAGTCGCTCTGGGCGGGCTGGCAACCCTCGCCCCTCACCCGAGCCTTGGCCTGCCAGGCCCTGGGCGGGAGTGTTGACGGCTGCAGCGATCGGCCGGCCCAGCGGGCGGCGGTGCTGCGCCTGTTGGGCACGGGGGTGGTGCCGGTGCTGTTGTTGCTGCTGGGCATCGGCCTGCTGCTGCGCGAGCTCTGGCTGCGCTGGCGCGGCAAGGCCCAGCCCCGGGCGCCCCTGCAGGGGCCGCCCCTGACCCTGGCTGAGGCAACCCTGCTGATCGCCGGGGGCTTTGTGGTGGTGGGTGAGTTGCTGGTGCCGTTGCTGCTGGCCCCCGTGCTGCAGGGTGCGCTCGGGCCGCTGGCCGCCCAGCCCGCCCTGCAGCAGGGGGTGTTGGTGCTGGGCCTTTACATGGGATTGATGGCGGTACCGCTGGCCCTGCTCTGGGGCCAGTTGCGGCCCCACGGCCAGCGGCCCCTGGGGGGTTGGCTGCAGTGGCACTGGCGACCGCTGGGCGGCACCCTTCGCCGTGCTGTGGCCCAGGTGCTGATGGTGCTGCCCCTGGTGGCCTTGGTGGGCTGGCTTCAGGAGCGGTTGGTTGGTGATCCTGGCGGCAGCAATCCCCTGCTCGAGCTGGTGCTCACCAGCGCCAATCCTCTGGCGTTGCTTTGTTTTGCCGTTACGGCCCTGGTGCTGGCACCCCTGTTTGAGGAAACCCTGTTCCGCGGCGTGCTGCTGCCGGTGCTGGCCCAGCGCTGGGGCGGCCTCTGGGCCGTGCTGATCAGCGCCCTGGTGTTCAGCGTTGCCCACCTCAGCATCGGCGAGTTTCCGCCCCTGTTTGTGCTCGGCTTGGGCCTGGGCTGGCTACGGCTCCAGAGCGGGAGGTTGGGGGCGAGTGTGTTGATGCACGGCCTTTGGAATGGCCTCACCTTTGCCAATTTGCTTCTGCTGGCCGGTTGAAGGCCCCCAGTCCCCTTGCTGCCTGGCAACTGGGGTGGTTCAATCGCGCAGTGCTCGGGCCGTCCCCTTGGTTGCCTCCCTCTCGCCCCGGCAGGCTCCCGAAAAGCCACTGATGGCAGGGGGACACGCCAGCCGCCGGGCCCAGCGGCGCACCCTTCAGCTGATTCAGGGCTCCCTCTCGGGTCGCAAGCTGGAGCGCCGAGCCCCCTGGATCAGCAATCTCCACCGCGCCACCGATGGCACCCTGGCGGGCCTCGGCATCTGCATGCTCGCCCTCAGCGCCTTGACTCTGCACTGGCAGAACCGCTGGGGTGTGAGCTATCAGCAACTGGAGGCCTCCCAGATGTTGGAGCACAAGCTGCAGGAATCGTCGGCGCTGCTGGAGCAGCACCACCTGGGCGCGGTGAAGCGCCCGGGCTGGCTGGTGCCGACCAGCAGTGAAAAACTGGTGTACCTCCCGCCCCCCAAGTCCGCCTCTCTCCCCCTCGGCTTGCCCCTGCTGAGCAGCATTCAGCTTCGTCAGATCCGCTCGGGTTACTGATTCATGTCGATGACGCCCAGTCGTCGCCGCGGTCCCAGCCGTCGTCGCAGCAGTTCTCCCCAGCGGGTCGTGGCGATCCAGCCGGTCCCCACCGGTCGCTTGCTGGCGGTGTATGGGCTGCTGTGTGCCGGCCTGGTGGGGCTGGCCGGACGGCTGGCCTGGTTGCAGGTGGTCGATGCGACCAACCTCCAGAACCGGGCCCACGCCATTCAGACCCAAACCACCAAGCCAATCGGCAAGCGGCGCACGATCGTTGATCGCAACGGGCGCCTGGTGGCCCTCGATGAACAACGCTTCACTCTCTGGGCCCATCCCCGCTATTTCAATTTCCCGGGCGACGACCCCCAGAAGATCCGCAGTGCCGACGAGGTGGCCAGCAAGGTGGCGGCGGTGTTGGCCCTGCCGAAAGCCGGGCTTCTGCAAACGATGGCGGGCCGCCGCAGTGGCATCAAGCTGCGCACCGACCTGGATCCAGAGACGGCTGAGCGGGTGCGGCAGCTGGGGATCAGTGGCCTGGATCTCGAGGCCTACCCCCACCGCATCTATCCCCAGGGCCCCCTGTTTGCCAACGTCGTTGGCTTCCTCAACCTGGAGCGTGTGCCCCAGGCCGGCCTGGAGCAGAGCCGGGATGGCGACCTCAAGCGCCAGGAAACGGCCCTGCAGATGCGCCGCGGCGCCGATGGCACCCCGCTGCCCGCTGGCTTGACGGCCGGCTCCCTCTACGGCGACGACCTGCGCCTGCAGCTCACCCTGGATGCCCGGCTGCAGCAGGTGGCCCAGCAGGCCCTGGTCAAGCAGGTCAAGAAGTGGAATGCCAAGCGCGGTGCGGCCCTGGTGATGGACGTGCGCAACGGCGAGATGCTGGCGCTGGCGTCCACCCCCACCTACGACCCCAACGCCTTCTGGAAGTTCAATCCCGCGCTGTTCCGTGAGTGGTCGGTGCAAGACCTCTACGAACCGGGCTCCACCTTCAAGCCGATCAACCTGGCCCTGGCCTTGCAGGAGAAGGCGATCCAGGCCGATGGTCGGGTGGCCGATACCGGTCAGCTGACGATCGGCGGCTGGCCGATCTTCAACCACGACAAGCGGGCCAATGGCCTGATTGATTTCCCCACCGTGCTGCAGGTGTCCAGCAACGTGGCCATGGTGAAGGCGATGGCCCAGGTGAAGCGGGATCGCTTCTGGCAGTGGCTGCGCACCTTCGGCATTGATGAGACGCCCGACACCGATCTGCCGGGGGCGGTAGCCGGGGAACTCAAGCCCCGCAAGGCCTTCACCAGCCAGGCGATCGAGCCCGCCGTGGCCGCCTTTGGCCAGGGCTTTTCGCTGACGCCGCTGAAGCTGCTGCAGCTGCACGCCATGTTGGCCAATGGGGGCCGGCTGGTGAGCCCGCACATCACCCGCGGTCTGCGCTCTGGCGATGCACTGGCCAGCGCTCCGGGTGGGAGCGGGCTGCCGTTGCTCGATCCTGCCGTCACCCGCACGGTGATGGGTTGGATGGAGTCGGTGGTGGAGAACAGCAGTGGCTTGGGCATCAAGATCCCCGGCTACCGGATCGGCGGTAAGACCGGCACCGCCCAGAAAGCGGAGCGGGGTGTCTACATCCCGGGGGCTCTGATCACCAGTTTTGTCGGGCACCTGCCCATCGACGATCCGCGCTACGTCGTGCTGGTGGTGGTGGATGAACCAAAGGGCGGCAACACCTACGGCTCCACGGTGGCGGCCCCGGTCGCCCGCCAGATCATCGATGCCCTGCTGGTGCTGGAGCGGATTCCGCCGTCGCGCCCCAAGGCCTGACGGCTCGTGTTGCCGTTCCCTCAAGGATCGGTCTGCCGTCTGGGTGCACCCGGCCACACTGGCTAGCGTGATGGCACCCAGGGCTGATGCCCAGCCAGCTCGACCCCTCCCTGCCCATGGCCAACCTGCTCGATCAACTCGCTGCCATGACCGTGGTGGTGTCCGACACCGGCGATATTGATGCGATCAAGCAGTTCACCCCCCGCGACGCCACCACCAACCCGTCGCTGATCCTGGCCGCAGCCCAGATTCCCACCTATCAAAACCTGATTGATCGCTCCCTGCAGGAGTCGCGCCAGGTGATGGGTGCCGATGCCGGCGCCGACGCGGTGGTGCGGGAAGCCCTCGATGAAATCTGTGTCACCTTCGGCAAGGAGATCCTCAAGATCGTGCCCGGCCGCGTGTCCACTGAAGTGGATGCCCGCCTCAGCTACGACACCGAGGCCACCATCGCCAAGGCCCGCAAACTGATCGGCCTGTACAACCAGGCGGGCATCAGCAACGACCGGGTGCTGATCAAGGTGGCGTCCACCTGGGAGGGCATTTGCGCCGCCCATCAATTGGAGCAGGAGGGCATCCACTGCAACCTGACGCTGTTGTTCGGCTTTGCCCAGGCGGTGGCCTGCGCTGAGGCCGGCGTCACCCTGATCTCCCCGTTCGTGGGGCGCATCCTCGATTGGTACAAGAAGAGCACCGGCCGCGACGGCTACCCCGGCCCAGAAGATCCCGGTGTGATCTCCGTGACCCAGATCTTCAACTACTTCAAAACCTACGGCTACAAAACCGAGGTGATGGGAGCCAGCTTCCGCAACATCGAGGAGATCATTGAGCTGGCGGGCTGTGATCTGCTCACCATCTCGCCGGCGCTGCTCGATCAGTTGCGCCAGACCGAAGGGGAACTGGAACGCAAACTCAACGCCTTTGATCCGGCTCCCACCGAGGCCCAGATCCATCTCGATGAAGCCCACTTCCGCCAGATGCTGGCGGCCGATCCGATGGCCACCGAGAAGCTGGATGAGGGGATCCGCGGCTTCTGCAAGGCGATCGAAGCCCTCGAGGCCCAGCTGGCCCATCGCCTGGCCGAGCTGGAAGGCGGCGCCGCCTTCAGCCATGCCGTGCACGAGATCTTCCTGCTCAACGATCTCGATGGCGACGGTTGCATCACCCGCGAGGAGTGGCTGGGCAGCGATGCGGTGTTCGATGCTCTCGACACCGACAAAGATGGCCGGCTCGCTCCGGACGACATCAAGGGTGGACTGGGTGCGGCCCTGGTGGGTGCCGGCTTCAGCCAGCCTTAACCGGTGTGGGGCACACTGGCCCCGTCTCTGTCCATCGCCGTCGCACCGTGAACGCCCTCGACACCATGCGCGCCCTGGCCAGTAACGGGGAGGTGGTCACGGTGGAGCCGGGGGAGCTGATTTTCGCCTCGGGTGAATCGGGCGAGTGCATGTTCGGCCTGCTGGAGGGCTCGGTGCAGTTGAGCTGGAACGGCGACCAAGGCCATGAGCAGATCAATGCCGGCGATGTGTTTGGCGCCGGCGCTCTGGTCACGAGCGATCACCGCCGCTACGGCAATGCCCGAGCTTTAACCCCGTGCAAGTTGCTGGTGATGAACCGCGAAAAGTTTCTGTTTGCGGTGCAGGAGTCGCCGATGTTTGCCATTGAGCTGTTGGGCTCGATCGACCAGCGCCTGCGGCAACTCAAAGATTGCACCAAGATCTGAGGCTTTCTTTCAGGAGCGCTGGAACAGCAACCGGCGAATCACCCGCTGGGCGATGTCGCCGTAGCCCATCTCGCCGGACAGGATCTGGGCAATGCGCTGCGGTGCGGTGGGGCGCTTGATGCCCAGCTGATAGCCCACCCGCGGCACCCGATAGAACACCTGGGCGATGCGCTTGCCCCAGGCCATCGACTCGCCCCATTCAGAGCGCATCTGGCTGGTGTAGCCGGCTAGGGCCGTGGGCTCGCCGGCCAACCAGGCTGCGATCGCCTCAGCGGCCCGGCAGCCGCTGATCAGGGCGGGGCGCAGACCTTCGGCCAGGAAGGGATCGCACAGGGAGGCTGCATCGCCCACCACCACCAGCCCGGTGTTCTCCCCCTGGCCATGGAGGGGGTGGTGGCCATCCCAGATGCGCAGCTGGCCCGCCCGGCGCTCGCCCGCATCGGGGGATAGGCCCAGGCTGGGCAGCAGTTGGCTGAGCACCGCATCGGCATCGGCGGGATCGCGGCCGATGAAGGTGCCCACGCCAATGCTGTAGCCCCCCCGGCGGGGGAAGGCCCAGCAGAAGCCATGGCGCACCAGGCCGAATTCAAAGCGGGCGGTGCTGGGCTCGCCCACCGCACACTCCACCTCCACCGACACCGTGTCGGCAAAGCGCGGGCGGGCTGGCCCGAGGCCGTGGCGGGCCGCCAGCTGGGATCCTGAGCCGTCGGCAATCACCACCGCCCGCGCCTGGAGCGAGAAGGCTGCGCCGGCCGGCCCGATCGCCTGCAGCTGCCAGTGATCCCCCGATCGCTGCAGGCTCTGCACCGTCACGCCCGGCTGGAAGTCCGCCCCCGCTGCTGTGGCCTGCTCCACCAGATAGGCATCGAGCACGGAACGCCGCACGATCCAGAAGGGGGCATCGCCTGGCAACACGGCCGTCACGGGGTCGCCCAGGCACCAGGTGAAGCGCACCTGGTCGATCACCGCATCGACGACCGGTCCTAGCTCAAAGGGGAACAGCGCCTGCATCGAGGCCGCCATGCCGCCCCCACAGGGCTTGGGGCGGGGGAAGGCGGCGCGATCCAGGAGCACCACCTTCAAGCCCCGCTGGGCCAGGTGGAAGGCAGCTGCGCCCCCGGCAGCGCCGGCCCCCACCACCGCCACATCAGCTGGCGTGGCGTTCACACCTTGAGGATGTCGGCTTCCTTCTCAGCCAGGTGCTTCTCGAGCTCGGCGATGAACTTATCGGTGAGCTTCTGGACCTTGTCCTGTTCATCCCGGCTCTGATCTTCCGAGAGCTCGCCATCCTTCTCCTGCTTCTTCACCTTGTCGATGGCATCGCGGCGCACGTTGCGCAGGGCCACCTTGCCCTCTTCGGCGTACTTCGCGGCCAGCTTGCAGAGCTCCTTGCGGCGATCTTCGGTGAGGGGCGGGATGTTGATCCGGATCACCTTGCCGTCGTTGTTGCAGGTGAGGCCCAGATCACTCATCGAGATGGCCTTCTCAATCAGTCCCATCGAGCCGGTGTCGAACGGCTGGATCTGGATCGTTTGGGAATCGGGGGTGGAGAGGGTGGCCAGAGACTTCAGCGGCGTCTCGGCGCCGTAATACTCCACACTGATCTTGTCGAGCAGGGAGGGGTTGGCCCGGCCCGTGCGGATGGTGTTGAAGGTGCGCTGGGTCGCTTCCAGCGACTTGCGCATGCTGGCTTCCAAATCCATGGCGGGGGTCAGGGGTGAATGCGGGTGCCGATCGGCTCGCCGGCCACGGCGCGGCCGACGTTGCCGGCGCCGAACAGATCAAACACCACAATGGGAATGGCGTTGTCCTTGCAGAGGGCAATGGCCGTGCCGTCCATCACCTCGAGCTCGGAGCTGAGCACCTCCAGGAACGAGAGGCTCTCGTAGCGCACCGCGTCGGCGTGCTTGTTGGGGTCCTTGTTGTAGACGCCATCCACCTTGGTGGCCTTGAACACCACATCCGCGCCGATCTCAGCGGCCCGCAGTGCTGCGGTGGTGTCGGTGGTGAAGAAGGGGTTGCCGGTGCCGGCAGCGAAGATCACCACCCGGCCCTTTTCCATGTGGCGGATCGCCTTGCGGCGGATGTAGGGCTCGGCCACCTCCTGCATCGAGATGGCGCTCTGCACCCGGGTGGGCACCCCGGCTCGTTCGAGGCCGTCCTGCAGGGTGATGGCGTTCATCACGGTGGCGAGCATGCCGACGTAGTCGGCGGTGGCCCGGTCCATGCCGGCAGCCGATCCCTTCAGGCCGCGGAAGATGTTGCCGCCACCCACCACGATCGCCAGCTGGGTGCCCCCGGCCACGCAGGCGGCCACATCGGAGGCAATGGACTGCACGATCGCTGGATCGATGCCATAGCCCTGCTCACCCATCAGCGCTTCGCCGCTGAGTTTGAGGAGCACGCGCTTGTAACCCATCGACCCCACTGATTTGCCGCACCGTAGCAACGCCCTTGCGTCCTGCCCGCCCAACCGCTTCAGTGCCGCAAAGCGTGAGCGCCATGGGTCACCTTCCCCTCGGCCAGCCCCAGCCTTCCCGCCAGCCGCGATCCTGCGCGGTGATGGCGCGCCTCACCCTCTCGGCCCTGGATCGGGCCAGTGCCGATCCGGCGATCTGGCGCGAACCCGATGTGCACCGGGCCGTGTTGATCAGCGGCCTCACCGTGCTGGTGAGTGCCCTCGCCCAGCTCCAGGACGACCTCGGCTGAGCAGTGCCTAGAACTCAATCCCTCGCTGAGCCTTCACCCCCTGCTCCCGGAAGGGGTGGCGCACCAGCTTCATCTCGGTCACCAGGTCGGCCCGCTCCAGCAGCGCTGGCGGTGCGCCGCGGCCGGTGAGGGCCACGTGGGTGAGCTCGGGCCGCAGGGCTAGCCCCTCGATCACCTGCTCCACCGCCAGGTAGCCCAGTTTCAGGGCCACATTCACCTCATCAAGCACCACCAGCTTGCGGTTGCCGTCGGCGAGATAGGTGCAGGAACGCTCCCAGGCCTGCTGGACCAGCTGGCGGTCGCGCTCTCGGTCCTGGGTTTCCCAGGTGAAGCCCTCGCCCAGGGCGTGCCAGGCCAGGGCATCGCCGAACAGCTCCAGGGCCTTGGCCTCGCCCGGCTGCCAGCCGCCCTTGATGAACTGCACCACCGCCACCGCGTCGCCGTGACCCAAGGTGCGCAGCACGAGCCCTAGGGCTGCGGTGGTCTTGCCCTTGCCGTCGCCGGTGAACACCAGCACCAGGCCCTTCTCCAGGTTGCGCTCACCCACTCGCTGCTGCTGCACCTCCTTGCGTCGGGCCATGCGGCGGCGGTAGGCCTCCATGTCGCGCTCAGGCGCCAGTTCTCCACCTGGGCCCAGTTCGGCGGCCACCTGATCGAGATCCAGTTGGTTCAGGCCGGTTTCGATCGGGGCCGTGGCCTGATCCGGGAGTGCCGCTGATTCGCGCAAGGGTGCCGCAGGCAAGAAACCGCTTCACTCTGGCGGGCTCAGGCCACCGACTGCCGGCGTGCCAAGGCTGCATCCACCGCCTGCTGCTGGTCGCGGCGGGTGATCCAGTGGTGATAGGTACGGGTGTGAATGGCCACCGAGTGACCCATCATCCGCGCTGCCACGGTGTCGGGCAGGCCGATGTGGATGGTGCGCACCGCCCAGGCATGGCGCAGGTCGTAGGGGGTGATCGGCAGGTCATAGCGGCGAAATTGTTCCGCCACCCGCCGGCCCACCTGCTGCAGGGTGGTGCGGCGCAGGTCGGTGGCCACGGGTGGCAGGGGCGGCTCTGGGTTGCTCAGTTGCTCCAGGCCGAAGTGCTCCACCCACTCCGGTTGGAACGGCCACACCTGGTGCTCGCCGGTTTTAGAGGTGGGTAGCACCCGGATCACCCGGTCGCCCCCGGGGGCCAGGGCCGAGAGGTCGCAGAAAAAAATCTCGTGGTTGCGCAGGCCATAGGTGGCCATCAGTCCGTAGGCCAGCCGCCAGCTGGGGTTGGGGATCTGCTCGGCCAGGGCGAGGATCTGCGGATCGCCGGGCAGCCTGCGGAACTGGGCCGCATGCAGGCCGTAGCCCGCGGCCCGCTCGCCCCAGTCCTCGGGGAGGGCCAGATCCAGGTGGCGTGCCAGTGCCGCCAGGGCGGTGCCGCACTGCTGGCGACTGCGGCTGGTGGGGGCGTAGCTCTCCAGCACCGTTTCCAGCAGCGGCAGCCCCAGGGGCCAGTTCCGTTCCAGCGCCACGGCCGCCAGGCGCCGCAGGTAGGGGCGGTAGGCGCTGGTCCAGGTGGTGCGGCAGCCGGCGGGGTTGCGGCGGCGGCGGGGATCGGCGAAGAAGGCGGCCTCGAAGCGCTCCAGCCCAAGGGGATCGCCGCTGCCCTGCGCCACCGCACGCGCCACCCGCCCCACCCTCGGCTCGGTTGTAGGGCTTCCTGGGGTCGCTTCCGGCAGCGCCCGGGCCCACGCCGACCAGTCGAAACGCCCCTGCTGGAGCTGACGCAGCACCTCCTTCAGGCGCTCCTTGGCCTGCTCCAACCCCGCCGCGTCGGCGGGCAGCCCCAGGCTGATGCGCTGCACGGGGTGCCGGTCTGACCCGCGGCGGCAGGGCAGCGGCCCCCGCAGCCCCAGCCGTTGGCCGCGCAGCTCCAGACGCAGGGAAAGCCCTGCCCGTGCCAGGGCGCTGTTTTCCTGCGCCAGTTGGGCTTGCAGACTCGCCAGATCTGGCCCCGCAGCTCCGCTTGCCATGGCCCTTGCACAGGCTCTGACGTTATCGATCTGGTGCTGAAGCCGCTAGGGACGTGGCGGCAGCGTTACGCTCG
>Ga0194110_10000740_pt1 | contig 42462 bp, 40 predicted proteins | sample TA2Kig1200mmetaG_FD_146192 | JGI IMG/M metagenome (GOLD analysis project Ga0194110, IMG submission 146192) | Freshwater microbial communities from Lake Tanganyika, Tanzania - TA2015032 Kigoma Deep Cast 1200m | ecosystem: Environmental > Aquatic > Freshwater > Lake | place: Tanzania: Lake...
CGATCCCGAGCAAGTCAAAAGAAAATATAAAAAACCCGAAGGATTCATCAACTATGCAAGCCTAAAAATGCAATACTGGACAAAAAAACACGGAAAAATCCCCAACCCCCAATAACTTTACAACCCCGGATAACACAAATATTTATATATAAAGATAATATTTTCAATTATTGAGATATTTTTTAAAAACGAGATAAGGATTTTTACTTGCTATAATTTAAAAATCGTGGATTTTAAAGATTTTCAAATTATTCATTGACTAAATGGGATATATAGCACAAAATAAAAATAAGAAGATTATAATCACCATTATCAATAGTGTCAATAAAACAGCTTTCCAGTGATATAATGAAAATATTATTTATAGGGGCGAGACTTTTCGACGATGTCGCTATGTATGCTAAAGAGGAGGGGATTACAACTATTTTAACAGAGTCCAACCCAAAATCGCCCAACCTGAATCTTTCAGATATTCATTATATAGTTCCCAGAGGAATGGAATATCCAAAGGATATAGCAATAAAAGAAGATGTGGATGCTGTTGTCCCGCTTATAGGAGTAGACAAACCTCTTGTTGAGATTGCAAGGCTTAAAGAAGAGTTGGAAAATGTCTATGATTTGCCTGTGGTTGCATCAGGGATCGAAACAGCACAGATATCCATAGATAAATTTAAGACAAAGGAATTCTTGATTAAAAATGGAATTAAGACCCCAAAATGTAGAAAAATTTCAAGAAACAGCTTAAAACCCGAATCTTACCCTCTTGTATTAAAGCAACGTGAAGGTCAGGGCGGGAGTGGTTTAAAGATTGTATCCTCTGCCAGTGAATTAGAAACCTATTTCAAAGATTATAATGAAGCTATAGCCGAAGAATTTATGGATGGATTTGAGATTTCTGTTGAAGTTTTAAGATGGAGGGATGAATCTATCCCTTTAGTCCCGGTATACAAAGGGAAAACCACTATGGAAGGTTTTCATCCTCTTAAAAAGACAAAAACAGCACCGGCAGACATAGATGGTTTGGATAATGAGTATCTAAGAAGTTTAGCCAACAAAGTAACCATAATTCTCGGTGCTGAAGGAAATACAGATGTTGACATGATATGTGATATGAGAACACAAGATACTTATGTTATAGAGATGAATACAAGACCAAGTGGTACTAGATATCTTACAACTGCTTCAACAAACATAAATCCAATGCATGAACTGGTAAATATGGCTTCAGGTACGTGGAGTGTTAAAAAAATTAAAAAACAAATGGAAAATAATTTTTCTCTGGAGATACCTGTTGGTAATTATAGTACCAGTAAAGATCATCCAAAATATTTTTCTACTGAAAACTCATGGATATTACATGGTCTAGAAAATTTTCAGAGAATAACCATAAGAGCTAAAAATGCCACCGAAGCATTTGAGATGGCAAAGAAATTAAATATAAAGGTGATTAATTGACTGATGTTATAATGGAAATTATTATATTCATTATCGCGTTTGTATCCACTCTATTATTTACTATCTTTGTGCGGAAAGCATTAAAATTTGCAGAAATTACTGACAATCCTACGATATCAGAACATCGTCATAAGGCTGGAACTCCAACAATGGGAGGATTAGCTATTTTATTAGGAATCCTTTTAACTACTTGCTTTTATTTTACAAATAAAAATATGATTATAACAACTATGATGATGATGGCCGGCGGGTTATTTGGGATTATGGATGATCTCATTGGACTTAAACCTAAAGAATTTCAAAAAGTGGTTAAAAATATTTATTCAGATTCAGTATATATAGGTAAATTAACCTTAAAAGTTGGTGAAGAGGCAAGAGTTGCAACAGCTAAGGCAAAAAGGGATCTGAAAAAACTTTTAGCGGAAGGGAAGGTTGAAATAATTGGGAAGGTTCCAGTAAAGAAGGGAGCGAAGGAAAGGCAGAAAATATTCGTTCACTTTGTAATTAGTTTATTTTTAATTGCAACTGGAGCTGCTGGTTCAACCATCTTAGGATTTAATCTGGGTATTTTTGCAATTCCTGTCATTATATTTGGAATCATAGGTTCAATAAATGTAGTTAATCTAATAGATGGTATGGATGGCCTTGCACCTGGTATTCTTGCAATTGCATCGGCAGCATCCGCTATTTTTTCGATTTTAAATGGGAATATTAATGCATCTCTTCCTTTTATAGCAATTTCAGGTGCTTGTTTTGCCTTTCTGATTTTCAACAGATATCCGGCAACAATAATTATGGGTGATACAGGATCAATAGCCCTGGGAGCAGGTTATGCTACCGCAGCTATTTTAGGAAATATAATATTATTTTCCATGGTTGCACTTACAGTCCCAATCATTTCAGTCATGATAAGCCTCCTTTACAGATTAGGCATCATAAAATTAGCTGTGGAACCTTTACACCATACTTTACACTACAGAGGATTATCAGAGAGAAAGATAACTTTTATTTATTGGATGATTACCTTGGTCGTATCAATCGCTACTATTTATTTATTTAAAGTCCTAAGTTTGTAGAGATAGTTTGTAGAATACATAAAGAGTGAATTAGATGAAAACATCTTATCTTGCCCAAAAAATAAATGGAAAGCTTATAGGCTCTGATAAAAGTATCGAAGGTATATTCAATATTTTAAGTCCTGCAAAAGGGGGTGATGTGGTAATAAGGCACTGGATAGATGAAAATGGTATAAAAATGGCATCTGAAAGGGGAGTATCTTGTATCATTACAGAAGATCTCCGTGAAAATGCCTTAAAAATGGCCATTGAGTTGGATATACCCTTGATAATAATCCATAAGATAGAATTTGCCAATGCATTTGCCATAAACTGGGCTGTTGAAAAATATGCTTCTGATTCTTTACGTGTTGTAGTAACTGGTACAAACGGAAAATCAACTACGTCTCATATGATTTATTCAATCTTAAAGGAAGCAGACTACATAACCTACACCAACACAGACTCAAAATCTGAATTTAATACCCTAATTGATCCCATGGTTTCCAAACAGATAGCAGAATTTGGAAAAAAAATAGAAGCAATGGTGATAGAAATATCTGAAGTTCAGGGATGGTTTGACAGGCTTATGGAAAACCATGCGTTTATTATGACATCTTCAGTGGAACCCCAGGTGGTGGTAGTAACCAACGTTTCAATGGATCATATAGGTCTTGTAAACTCAATTGAAGAGATGTTTGATGAAACATCCGGCGCTGTCAAGGCATTAAATGAAGGCTATGCAATTTTAAATTTTGATGATCCATTTGTTAGAAAGATGAAAAGTTTTACTGGTTCAGATACAGAAGTTCTATTTTTTGGGAACAGAAATGAAGGTTCTGACATAGAGTTAAGAGATGAAGGAATTTTCTATAGGGGAGATATTATGATCAGTCTTGAAGATCTCCCCTTTAAAAGCCAGCATTTCATCGCCAATATCATGGCTGCAATAGGGGCTTCTATAGCTTTAGGGGTTGACAAAAAAATCATAAAAAAAGCTATTTCATTATATAAACCCCTAAAAAGGAGATTTTCCATACTAAGTGAGAAGCCATTAATAATAGATGATTTTGCTCATAACCCGGCCGGTATATTGGCAACCATTAAAAATGCAGTATCCATGGGAAATGGAAAGCTTTGTGTAGTCTCTGCTATTAGAGGTTCAAGAGGTGAGCCTATAAATAAGTTCAATGCTGAAGCTATTGCAGATGGTCTTAGAAATTTTGATTATAAACTTGTAATTACAAATAGCAGCGATGTTGTGGACTCTGCCAACACAGTACTTAAAGAAGAAGAAAATATTTTTATTGAAACATTAAAGGAGAGGAAGATAAACTATATTTTTCGTGATAAGCTGTATTTGGCTCTAGAATATGCTCTAAAATCTGCAGAAGTGGATGATGTTATTTTATTGATTGGTGCGCAGGGTATGGATCCTGCAAAAGGAATCTTAAAAGAAATGAAGAGGATTAATTAACATAAAATTTTTTATTGGCCTTTAATAAAGGATTCCATAAATGATAGAATAAAACTATTTTATAATATTTTATAAATATGAACAAAATTATAAAAATTATAAAAATCGAGGAAAAATACGAAAAATCACATAATTTTGATTGGAATGCTCCATATATGTTTAATATTAGTTAAATAATATTGAATAATGATTTTAAGGTCATTTGCCAAAAATTATTGATTTATATAACATAATTTTGTTAATTAGGCCAGATGATTTTTTTTATGTTATTAGCTACACAAACTTTAACCATGAAACTGATAACTATATAAAACTTTAATGACGAAATTCTAAAAAACTGTATAAACAGTTATGTAAATGAATTTTTCTAGGAAAATCGCATAGAATTGTTATATCAACAAATTCAAGATAAAATCTTTTGGCTGATGAATAGGAGAATTTTAATGGTTTATTTCAGGAAAGTGACTTCCACAGCAAATTATATTCTAATAAAACTGAAAAAATATGTGAAAGACCGAGAAATGTTAGATTTTGGTACAAGATTATTTAATAATCATTTTATGTTTAATATTTATGATTTATTCAGGAGTCAGAGTATATATAATATGTTTTTAGATAGTTTATTAGATAGTTAGAAGTTTTTAGGGAGGTAAAATAAATGTTACTTGGTTCTTCTGAAGCTGAAGTAAAAAAAAGAGAAACTGCTTTAAAGATCATAAAATCCAAAATAAAAAAAGAGGGAAGATCAACTATTTACGATTTATCAGGTCTTGCAGGAGGTTTTCCATTAAAAAAAGATGACATAGATCTTCTTGAAACCTATGTGGGGCCAGCATTGTATAAAGAAAAATTAGAACGTCTTGGGATTGAACACCTTGGTGGGGAGAAGATATTGCCATTTAATAGGACTACTGCAGGAATTTTAGCCACAATTTTGGCTTTGGTAAAACCAGGGGATGAGGTGGTCCATTATCTGCCCAGAATGCCTTCTCATCCAGCAACTCCAAGGAGTGTTAGGCTGGTGGGAGCTAGTTATAAAGAATTTGACAATATTGAGAAATTTAGAGTTACAAATAATACATCTCTTGTTATGATAACTGGATCCACAATGGACCACGATATAATAAGACAGAAAGACTTTTTGAAAGTCGTTGAAATATCAAAATCAAAGAATATCCCTATTTTCGTAGACGATGCATCAGGAGCTAGATTAAGAACAGTGATATATAATCAACCAAAAGCAATAGATATGGGTGCGGATATGGTCATAACAAGCACATATAAACTGATGAATGGACCTAGAGGCGGGATCATGGCTGGAAAGGAAGATCTAATATACATGATCAAATCAAAAGCATATGAGTTTGGCCTAGAGGCGCAACCACCAATCATCGCTGGAATGGCAAGGGCGCTGGAGGAGTTCAATCCAAAAAACATGCTTGAAGCTTTTCACAAAAAAAATGATATTTATAAAGCTTTAAAAAGCACCTTAGCTAATATTAAAGAAACTCCAACAGGTATAATGCTTTCAGCAAATGATCTTATGCATGAATTAAACAGAAAAGGTATCAAAACTTCCTTATCTCACACAGATATTGCGTTTATTTTTTCTATGCTTCTTTTAAGGAATTATAATATAATAACTATTACTGCGGTCGGAATGCCAGGATGTTCTCCAACAATAAGGATAGATCTTGCTTCAAAAGATGCGGAACGCGTTGATAATGATTATATAGTAAGTGCAATGAGTGAAGCTTTTTTAAAGCTCAGTGAGGTTGTTAATGATAAAAAAACATGTGAAAACCTTTTATTTGGAACTTAAGTTGTTATATTTAGATGATGTTAAAATACAATTGTTTAACATCTCCCTAATTCTATAATTATTTACAATTTTATATAAAATTATCCTTATCAGTATTATATGTAATAAATATATATAATGATTAAGCAATGAGAATGAGGTTCATTATGAATTGTATAGTTATTGGGGCAGGTAATGCAGGACGTCCTGCTGCACGGATTTTGAAATACGCGGGTTTTAATGTCACTATCAGAGATAAAAAACTTTTAGAGGAGTTTACAGAAGATGAAAAAAAAATTCTTCTTAAAATGGAGGAAGAAGGAGTAAAGCTCTCTTTAGGGTCAGATATCCCTGAAGAGCTTGAAAATTTTGATCAAGTATACATTTCTCCCACAATACCCAGAGATAGCCCAATAAGACAGACCGTAATTGAAAATCATATAAAAATTATTAAAGATGAGTATATTGGAAAAATAATAGATGAAGAAATGGATATTGATGTAATTGGAATAACTGGTTCAGTTGGAAAAACTACCACCACGCTTATTCTATCAGATATATTTAAATCTGCTGGTTATAAAGTATGGACCTGTTCATCGCAGCAGGCAGATTTGCTCAGTGAGGTTATAGTTGATGGAATAGTTCGTGGTTATCATAAAGAAAATGAAATTGCTGTTTTAGAGCTTCCACACGGTACATTGAGGCTTCTCTCTCCGCTGAATTTGAAAGTTGGAGTGCTCACCAATATCTTTCCTGAGCATCTCACAGAATTTAATTGGTCTATGGACGAATATGTAGCACGTAAATTACTGATAGTTAATATGTGTGACGTTCTTGTTGCTAATGAAAAATCTAAAGATTTTGTAAAGTCCGTAAGAGATGAAGTGGTGTGGTATTGTTCAGGAGAAGATGATTGGAATGATTGCAATGTTTTTGGTGAGGCCAGTAATGGGAAAATAAAAATCAAATACAATCTTAGTGAGATTAAGGGAGAATTTGAAAGTGATTTTAAAATGATATTATATTATGTTGAAAATGCTATAGCTGCCGCTGCAGCAGCAATATCTTATGGTTTAAGCGAGAAGGACATTACACAGGCTTTAAGTGACTTTAACGGGGTTCCAGGGCGCATGGAATATCTAGGAAAGCATTGCCATAGAGAACTGTATTTTGATGCAGCCCATTTACCTGAAGTACTAGAAATCAGCTTAAAATTCTTTTCTGGACGTCCTCTAGTTGTTTTGATTGATAACCCTGATGGGATTACTGTTAGGGATAAGAAAAAGATTGGCAAAATACTGGGTAAATATGCAAAAGTTATAATTGCCAGTGGATACAATGAAAGTATTAAAAATCTAGATATGTATGCTGCTTGGGAAGTTTTAATAGGAGCCGAAGATTCAGAAGCCATTAAAATTGCTGTTGAGAATTTAGAAAATGCAGGGGAGCTATCCATCAAATACTCGAAACCAGGAGATATAATATTACATGTAGGTCCTGGAGCATTAAGCGCTTATCGGAAGGTGAAATCTGATATGCTTTCTGGAATAGAGGGAGGATGTGCGAAATATGGATAGGATGGATAGAGAAATATTTGGTGTTATAGGGATTTGTGGAACAGTGGGAAATCTAGCTGCCAGAGTTCTTATGGATCATGGTTTTAAAGTGATTGGTACTGATCTTAAATCAGAAGGAGAATGCGAATTCAAGCATACTTTAGATAATTATGACATTGAATTGTATTTTTCAACTCATCCAAAGTCATTTTTTGACTTATCAACATGCATTGTGCCTCCACCCAGTTTAGAAAAAAAATCTCCAGTTTTCAAAAAGATAAATGAGAGCAACGCTAGATTGATGGATGTTGAAGGTCTGATTGAGAGATTTCAACCAGATAAACCGATAATATATATCACAGGTACAAATGGTAAGACCACCACAGTCTCATTGATGAAACACATATGTTACCATATAGGACTGAAACCCACCGAGCACAATCTTACAGGTCTACAAGGTAATGCAGAGTATATCCCCCCATTACAATCCAGATTAAATGGGGATGTAGCAGTTCTCGAGACAGGGATTTCTGGAAATCCTGGAGACCTGAGATTCATCATAGAACGCTGCAAACCATCATCTGGTGTTATAACCAATATAACTCCTGATCATCTTAAAAAAGATCAGGATTTCTTAGGATACGCACGTATAAAAGGGGAGCTAGTTGAAAGTTTAAAAAATAAACAGATTATCATAAATTCAGATGATCCTACAGTATATGGTCTCGTGAACAATTTAGATTATTCAGGAGATCTTATTACCTTTGGAGTGGATTATAACTCTTCAAAAGAGGGAAAAAAGCTATGTTGGTGTGGAAGAGAACTATCAATCAATGAGACTATTCCAGGTGTTGGATATTATTCCTGTGAATGCGGATTAGAAAGACCAGATCCAGATTATTTAGCTAAAGATATAAAAGACCGTAGTTTTACTCTACTAACTCTGAAAGGAGAATTAAAAATAGATTTAAAGATCATGGGACTCCATAATATATACAATGCTCTGGGGGCTTTTGTAGCTTGCAGAGAATTTTTAAATGTAGATATAGAAGAAATTAGAAAGGCAATGAAAACTTTTGAAGGTGTACCCGGACGATTAGAATACATATCCACATTCAAAGGTAAAGAAGTTATCATTGATTATGGTCATAACCCTTGTGGTGTTGAAACAGTTCTTAGAGAGCTTAGAAAAATATATAATAATAAAAAAATTGCTGCAGTAATAACAATCTCATCAGAGTCAGGAGAAGTTGGTGATATAGATATACTGAAAAGAAGTGTCTCTTTAGCTGATTTTGTAATACCTGCTTCTTTTTATTCAAGGAAGGTAGCTAAAAATTCTATTTACTCTGAAAAAATTTTATTAACTGATAATGCTCCAGATAAATTTAGAAAAGGTCATCTGGGGGCTACCTCTAATCAAGTAGTTGAGGGATTGAAAACAGCTAGTGAATGTGATGCAGACATAATATTATGTCTTGGTGAGGCTGCAGTTACATATAAACAAGATATTAAAACTTTTATAGGTGTTTGATTCTATTAATATTCTATTGATATAGGTGAGAGAATGTTTGTGAAGATAAGAAGAGATACATTGGTCATTTTGATATTGGCTTTTATGCTAATAGTTTCAGGTAGGTTTATGACCTATATGTCATTTGCTTCCACACCTGGAAATGATAGTGGAGTGCCCATATCTGGAGTTATAATAAAGGGGAATGATATTGTTCCCACAGATTCCATACGTAGCAATATTGCCCAAGCAGGACTTAGACCTGGAAGTTACATTAAAGGAAATAATCTTGTAACCTCAAAACGAGAATTACCTTTAAATGAGGCAATAGAAGCTGCAAAAAAATATGCAATGATGACCACAATCTCAGGGACTAAAATATCGCCTATAGTCGCTGTAGATATTACTGTTGATAAAGAACAAGGAATAGTTGTCGTAAATGTTGTTGAAGACTTTTCAACAGTTGTAATAAATAATACTAATGGAGGATAAATCTTGAAAAGATTTTTATTGTTTATAGCAGTCATAGTCATGTTTGTAAATACGTCTGCAGCAACCTTAAACTGCATTATAATAACTGATCCAACTGGAAATGATCCAAACGGTGCTGCAGCTGGAAGCATGTCATTTGCTCCTAACATGTTCCAGGCAACCTTTATTTATTCTAAAGAACACGAGTTTGCTGTTTTATCTGGAGGTGAAGGTAACACCACCCCCAGATTGCAGGCTATTGTGGAGACCATAAAAAAATTCGAAGCAGGAGCCGACGCCGCTGAAGCTGCATCAGCTGCAAATTCGTTTCCAGGTATAAGAATAATGGCCGGAGGTCCTAAAATTGGTGCAGCGGTTGCAGGTTCTTTCGATGCTTATGTGGTGCAGGTCTCAAGTGATGGCGTTGTCACAGTGACCCTCTATTCAGGTGGACTTGCAGTTTTAAAGCCTGGTGAGAGAGGAGCCATCATACATTTAAGAAATACACACGGTAACCCACTTTATGGAACAGCTACTAGGGTTCGTGAAGAAACTGCAGTTATGATAGGTAGAATGATAAGAGATGGTTATCCAGCAACTGAAATAATGGGCAAAGTTTTTGAAAAAGTATCAAAAGAGGCAGGTGAAAAATATGGTGGAGGTGCGGTTAATTTGGATTCTGGAATTAGCACAGGAGACATGTTCACCCCTCAAAAAATAAATGAGACTGGATTTCCCATGGATACTCCTTACAGTAAGCAATGTCCTGTTGATGGATGGAGTGTAGGTTTTCCTACAGCAGAACAATATACTAATTGTCCAGTTGATGGAACTCCATTAAAAACCATGTATGCTTATGAAGTTTTGGAAAAAACTATAACAGTAACTAGGGAAAGCGTGTTAGTTTCAGTTTATGGTAGTGATGAGATTGGAATTAAAGAGACTACTCATGAAATTGTCATAGCATCAGTAAAAAAACATGGATACAGTAGCGCTGAGATAGCCAAAGACATAAACTCTGCAATAGACAGGGGTCTTTTAGCAGGTGTAAATTATGTAGAACCAAGGGATATCAATGTAAAAGAAAGTTCAAAAGCAGTAGGAGTTTATTTCAAGCCACTTCCAGACCATAGGACATCACCACCTTGGAATCTACCTATAAGTAGTTCTGTTCTGGATATTATTGGAAATATGCAAACTGCCATAGGATTTGTTTTGGTATTGTTGGTTTTATTTAGGAGTACTTTAATAACTTCATTTTTAAAATAAATTAATTAAAATAAAAGGTTTTATTATGGCATTGGTTTTAATAAGGGCAGATAATCAAAGAAAACTTTTGAACACTCTTGCTGATATTGAAAGACACGCAAAACTAAAGATAGTTGGAAAACCAAGAATAATGTATCCAGAAAAAGCCGATAAATTGGTAGAGAACATCCTGAAACAGAAATTAAGGGTAACCTGCCATCGAGCATCCATCATCAAGGTAGCCGAAGACAGCACAAAGAGTATCATGCAGGTAAGAAAAATACATCCTCCAGGTCATGTAATGGTAATAAGTAAGGAATATCGGGAATTTGAAGTTTTAAAGCATCTTTTTAACAAACTACCGATTTTAAAGGGTTATTATTCTCTAAAATCTGTTGATTAGTTTTACTTATTAATTTAGTTATTAACTTTTTTATTTTTTAACCTTTTTTTATTCTAGCTATATCACCAATTGTAGCTCCTTTAAGGGATGATTTTCTGAATTCATCTGCACTAGTTTCTTCGGTTTTCTCTAAAAGTTTTATGTTCAAGGTTCTTTCCAACTTTTTAGCAAGCTTAATATCAGGCATCATCCTTCCAGACTCTATTCTGTTAATCACAGAAACTTTTTCATATATTTTTTCAGCCAGATCTTCGCGAGACCATACTTTTTTTTCTCTTCCTTCCCTTACAATGATATTATAATCTTCAAGAACCTCGTATGCTGGTTCTGACCTTCTGGGACGACTTTTCATAAATTTGGGTTTTGCTTTTTTAGGTGGTTCTCTTTGTATTTTCCCTAATTTTGCACATTTAGGGCATGCAAGCATAACAGATCCTTCGATCTTTGTTCTCAGAGGTTTTCCAACTATTTTTGTTCCACATATCTCACATCTCATGCCGATCCCTTTGTATTTTTTTCATTATATTCTTTATACCCCAATATTTAAATATTATCAAAAACAAGTTAAGATCAATAAAATTTAGATAGGAGTGATCTAGGATCATGGATAACGTCTCCCGAAACATATTAAAAAAGATTGAAGACTTAAAAAAAGAGATAAAAATTTTAAAAGAAGAGAGTACTAAAACTAAAAGAAACCTTATGTGGAAGATTAGAAAGCTTGAAAAAGATAAGGTTTTAATTGAAAATGAAAAGATTAGATTGGACAGGGAAGTAAAATCCCTGAGAGGGGAAATAGAAAGGTTCAGAACCCCTCCGTTGGTGGTGGCTACAATAACGGAAGTTTTAGAAGACGGGAGATTGGCTGTAAAAAGCAGTACTGGACCGCATTTTGTTATTGGATATTCACGTTTTATAGATAAAAAATTACTTGAACCTGGTGCAAGAGTTGCTCTAAACCAGCAGACATTCAGTATTGTGGATGTTTTACCATCTGAGAAGGATCCTATTGTAACTGGTATGGAAGTTGAAGAACGACCTGATATCTCATATGAAGAAATAGGTGGATTAGGTGAACAGATAGTTGAAATAAAGGAAACAGTGGAATTACCACTTAAAAAACCTGAACTTTTCGAGAATATTGGAATCGAACCTCCAAAGGGAGTTCTTCTATATGGATCTCCAGGTACAGGTAAAACTCTGCTTGCAAAGGCGGTGGCACATGAAACACATGCAACCTTTATAAAAATCGTTGCATCTGAGTTTGTGCGCAAATACATTGGTGAAGGTGCAAGGCTGGTTCGAGGAGTATTTGAACTTGCAAAAGAGAAGTCACCAAGTATAATATTCATAGATGAAATAGACGCAATAGCTGCAAAACGATTGAAAAGTTCAACAAGTGGTGATAGAGAGGTTCAAAGAACTCTGATGCAGTTATTAGCAGAAATGGATGGATTTGAATCCAGAGGAAACGTTGGAATTGTGGCAGCAACTAACAGACCTGATATACTGGATCCTGCACTACTTCGACCAGGTAGATTCGACAGATTCATCGAAGTGCCAATTCCCAATGAAGAGGGAAGAATGGAGATACTAAAGATTCACACCAAGAACATGACTTTAGACGAGGAAGTGGACATAAGACTCGTTGCATCCATAACCGAAGGAGCATCAGGAGCAGACCTCAAAGCAATATGTACCGAATCAGGCATGTTTGCAATAAGAGAAGAAAGGTCAGTTGTAGCTATGAATGACTTCATGGATGCTGTTGAAAAAACAATTGGTATAGAAAGGGATGAAGAGATAAGAAAAGAAGCTGGAGTTATGTACGGTTAAAAAGTTTATGGCTTCTTAAAGCGTAGCGTAGATATTTATTTTTTTAAATCTACGCCTTTTTTTATTTATTTTTTAAATTTTTAGATTTTTTTAAATTCAAGCCAATGATGAACCCTATGAGCTCTGATACATGATGAATGATGGGCGATCTGAGGCTTTTAGTATTTTTTTTTCAATAAAAATTTTTAATATTAATTAATTTCAAATAATCATGAAAAAAAGAGAATAATTTGAAATTTAATCGAAATTTAATATGTAAATGTGCATTAATAAACGAAAATTTACTTAATTTTAATAAAGATCAAACAAATCTCCTAAAACCACCTTATTATCAGTCTGAATGAGATGCGGAATCTTTCCAACAGTCCCTGCAGCTTCTCCCACCACCACCAAAACTCCCCTCATATATTGTTTGAAGTTCTCTGCTTTTTCAAGACATCTCTGTACTGCATCATGATCTATTTCTCCGAGAGATTCATTTGCAATGGCTGTTGCAAGTGCATCTGCAATGCTGGCATGATCAGCAAATACAGTAACAGAATCAGCTCTTCCGAAGCTGATTGAGTGGCCTACTGTTCCAGAAGATGTGCATATTCCCATAGGAGTTCTTCCATGTTTTATTTTAAACCCAATTTTACCTGATAATGAGGATGATCCAGCATAAAGGCCAGTTATAACATCTTTATTAGTTTTAAGGGCTATGTCACCGCCGTTATCTACAATTACATATCTTGCACCTTTTCTTCTCAGATATTCCATTGAAAGCTGTGAAATAGTACCGGCAACAGCTGCCATTGGACCAACATTTGCTATTCTCCCGGATCTTACCATGAGTTTCACTATAAATGGTGATTCTTCCATAGAAAATAGTGAAAGTGGTTCAAAAGTTGTTAAAAACCCTGGATTTCTCCTGATATAACTTTTAAGTTTTGATCGTTCTTTTAAAATAAAATCCGTTAATCCATGCCTTACCAAGTCAGTCTTAAGTAAGATATTTGTCTCCTCAATTCTAATCCTTTCTTTAATCATTGTAGCTTTATTTGTTGAAACTTCAAATAAAATATTAACATAAATTTATTTAGTCCATTTGGAAATAATATCAAATGGAGTGATTAAAATGGAAGAGACGGAAAAAATGAATTCATATACTAGAGAGAGAATCATCCTAGAGACCAATCCACGTCTTATGGTTCATCTAAAATCCGCTATAGTTAAAATTATCATTTTATTTTTGATTATATATTTTTATAGCTGGATAATAACAATGGTTGTCAAATTACAAACATCTCTAACTGATATTGTTAAACTTCCCCTGCTTTCGGCAACTACAATCATAATCACAATTCTTATTTTGGCACTGGTTATTTGGGTTATCTGGGATTTAATATCATGGAAATTTACGAAATATATGATTACTAACCAGAGAGTACTCATCCAAAAGGGTGTAATGACTAAACAGAGAACTTATATTCATTATGAAAAAATTCAGGATATAACTGTATCACAGAGTTTATCTGAAAGGTTGTTTAAAAGCGGAGATATTGAAATATTTGGAGGACATGAAGTCACCAGGCTCCTTCTTAAAAATATCCCTCATCCTGAAAGAATCGAAAATATGATAAACCAGAAAATTGAAGGGGAAGATCTGGAGATGGAAAGACCTCCAGAAACATCAAAAACAGATAAATCCATCATGGCAAAACATGGGGAAAAATTTAAAAAATAGATTATTAAATCAATAATATCTGTTTTATTATTCTCTGCATCATGTACTAAGCGTGAATTGTTTATACATTTCATAAGTAAAAAGGAACTAAATCATATTCTAAATAATTTATAGTCAAGTACAAAACTTTTTAAACTATGTGTTCAACACAAAAGTGGAAAAAGTGATTTTAAGCAGATGCAAACTGATATTCCATGATTTATTTGATCTATAAGTCTAATAAGTTATGCTCTTAACTATAATTTAAATTGATTAGAAATATTGGTATTAAAAATAATTTACAAAAATGACTCTATTTAATAAGGGAAGATAACATGAAAGACTATGATGTCATGGTAGTAGGTGCAGGACCAGTAGGCTCAACTTTTGCAAGATACATGGCAGAGCGAGGATTCAAAGTTGGAATATTGGAGAAAAAGAAGGAAATTGGTGTTCCTCTACAATGTGCCGGCCTTGTGGGCAAAAAAATAAAAGATGTAAACTTTTTACCTGAAAAATTCATACTTAACCAGGTTTATGGAGCCCACCTACATTCTCCATCAGGTACGACAGTTTCAGTCAGTAAAGGGGAACCTGAAGCATATGTTTTAGACAGAGTTGCATATGACCAATTTTTAGCCAAATTAGCAGTTCAGGAAGGTGCAGAACTTCGCCTAAATCATAAAGTAGAACATGTGAACATTGAAACTGGAGAAGTATATCTAAAAAATGCTAAATTTTCTGCTGAAGTTGTTGTTGGTGCTGGTGGCTACTCATCAGTAGTTTCAAAAGAATTCAATCCAGAGCCAAAGACAGTTAAAGCAGCCCAATACTTGGTGGATATGGGTGAAGATACATTTAACGCTGATTATGTCAATTTATATGTGAATTCTGAAATATCCCCAGGATTTTTGTGGGTGATCCCATTATCTGAATCCACTGCACGTATTGGATTATTTTCTAATTTAGATTATTCTAAATTAAACCAGTTCTTGAACGGATTTTTGAATAATCATGAAGAATTCAAAAAGGCAACTATTCTGAAAAAATACCATGGAATTATACCTGTTTATGACCCTAAAAAGGAGATAGTGAAAGATAGAGCTATATTGATTGGTGATGCAGCTTCTCAGGTAAAGCCAACAACAGGTGGTGGGCTCAATATTGGTTTTGCTTGTGCAAAAATGGCTTCGAAGGCAGTATCCAGGGCCATAGAAACAGGAAACCCCCAACTTTTGCGTGAATATCAAACTGAATATAGGAAGAGATTTAAAGATGAACTAAAAATTCAACTTGAAGTTCAGAAATCTTTTGAACTTTTAAACAATGATGATCTTGATTTTCTGTTTACTAAACTTAAAAAAGAAGGCACTGAAAATGTTATTTCACAATATGGAGATATGGACTCTCAATCTCTTCTTGTGAAACATTTGGTAAAGAGTGGTTTGATATTTTCGGTTCTTCCTAAAGTCATATTTAGGAGGATATCTAACTTATGGAGCTCCTTTTAATATTATCACGTGAACATGATACACTACCTAAAGCTGAAGTCATAGCAGTTCTGGAGTCTGAGAGAGTACATTTTGAAATAAAATGTGAATATAATGGAATCCTGGTTTTGAATATCGCTGATAGGGACGATTGGATCATTAATATTTTAGCTAAAAGGCTGGGCTTTCTTCATGAGATATCAGAACTTATTATAAAAACAGATATAAATAAATTAAATACTGATGTCCTAGAATATTCCTGGAAAGGTGTTATAGATTACGATTATGCTGTAAGGGTTAAAAAAACCTATACAAAAATTGATCTAGACTCTCAAGTTATGGAATCGGAAATTGGAGGTGTTATTAAAAGAAAACTAAAAAATGGGGCCGTTGTGAATCTTGATAATCCAAAAACATTCATAAGGGTACTTTTATTCAACAGAAAAGTTTTCGTTGGCAAAAGATTAGTTAAAGTAAATAAAAAACATTTCTTCAACTTAAAACCACATAAAAGACCGTTTTTTTATCCGGGATCCATGAGCCCTAAACTTGCAAGGTGTATGGTGAATTTATCAAAAATAAAAAAGGGTGAAATACTTCTGGATCCATTCTGTGGTACTGGGGGCATTTTAATAGAAGCTGGAATCATTGGTGCGAAGTTAATAGGAATGGATATAGATTGGAAAATGGTTGAAGGCACAAGAGAGAATCTGGATTTTTGTGGTATAAGCGATTATAAAGTTTATATGGGTGATGCAAGGAATATAGAACTCCCGAACAAGGTAGATGCAATCGTAACAGATCCTCCGTATGGTATTTCTGCATCTACAGTTGGAGAAAAAGTTGAAAAGCTCTATCAAGAATCTCTTTCCAGTATGCAGAGAATAATAAAAGAGAAGGGATATCTTTGTCTTGCAACACCTCATTATCTGGATCTTCCTAGATTAATAAATCATACAAAATTTAAAATAATAGAACAGCATGAGATAAGAATGCACAAAAGTTTAACCAGAGTTATATCTGTATTAAAAAAGGTGTATTAAAAAAAGGAATAGATTAGGAATAGATTAAGATGGAGGTATATAAAATGAATGTGGGGGATCGCTTTATTGGACGTTAGAATATTTGATACAACACTGAGAGATGGGGAACAAACTCCTGGAGTTTCTCTAACACCTGATGAAAAGTTAAGAATTGCTACAAGACTTGATGAGTTAGGTGTTGATGTTATAGAGGCTGGTTCAGCTATAACATCTGAAGGTGAAAGAGAAGGGATAAAAAAAGTTGTTTCTGAAGATCTTTCTGCTGAAATATGTAGTTTTACCAGGGCAGTTAAAGTGGATATAGATGCTGCCTTAGATTGTGGTGTAGATAGCATCCATCTGGTTGTTCCAACATCTGATATCCATATAGAACATAAACTAAGAAAGACAAGAGAAGATGTAAAACGTTTTGCTGTTGAATGCACTGGATATGCTGTTGATCATGGTTTACTGGTAGAACTGTCAGCTGAAGATTCTACAAGAAGTGATTTCGACTTTTTAACCCAAGTGTTTAAAGAAGGAATAGAGGCCGGTGCCAAGAGAATATGTGCATGTGATACTGTTGGAATGCTAACTCCTGAAAAGGCGTATAAATTTTATGGCAATCTCTGCAAGTTGAATGTACCTGTGAGTGTTCACTGTCACAATGATTTTGGACTTGCTGTGGCCAACTCCCTAGCAGGATTAAGAGCAGGAGCAGCTCAAGTCCATGTAACTGTAAATGGAATAGGAGAAAGAGCTGGAAACGCATCCTTAGAAGAAGTAGTAATGTCTCTTTACTCGCTTTACAATGTAAAAACAAAGATAAATACACAGATGCTCTATGAAGTGTCAAAAATTGTAGCTAGGTTAACTGGTATGTATTTACAGCCTAACAAAGCCATAGTTGGAGAAAATGCCTTTGCTCATGAATCAGGGATACATGCAGATGGAGTTATAAAAAAAGCAGAGACTTATGAGCCAATAACACCAGAACTTGTTGGACATCAGAGAAGATTTGTAATTGGTAAACACATAGGTTCCAGTCTTCTTAAAAATAGGCTTGAGGAGATGGGGTTGCGTGTTGACCAAGAAAAATTTGACCAGATATTCAGAAGGGTAAAGACCCTGGGGGACATGGGAAAAAAAGTCACAGATATCGATTTAGAGGCAATAGCTGAGGACGTACTTGGACTATTGCCTGAAAATGCAGTTGAACTTGAAGAACTCACAATAGTATCTGGAAACAAGGTAATGCCCACTGCATCAGTTAAACTTAAAATAGATGATAAAGAAAAACTTGAAGCTGGTGTTGGTGTAGGGCCTGTTGATGCTGCAATAGTTGCCATTAAAAAAGCCATAAAAGACGTTGCTGACATCCAACTTGAAGAGTACCATGTGGACTCTGTAACTGGAGGTACAGATGCTCTGATTGATGTGGTGATAAAGCTTAGAAACGGAGATAAAATCGTAAGTGCCCGGAGTATCCAGGCAGATATCATAATGGCAAGTGTAGAAGCATTTATAGGGGGAATAAATAGAATTTTGGCTGACAAAAAATTAAAGGAATCTGAAAGGTGAATTTGAAGATTGATATTCCCCATTAAACTAGTTCCCATTAAAATTTTTATATTTTTTCTTTGAATTAAAAAAACGTAGGAGAAAGTTATATATTAGTTAATTAAGTTTTTTACTCAAATACTTTTAATTTAGAGAGGAAAAATGCAATATAATATCAAAATATCTGGTTTTAGATTGTTTGTTGGTGATTTAGGCAATTTAATGGGTCAGATAAAAAAAATCAGCCAATCCCATCCTGGTTGCACAATACAGCTTTTAAATGCCGAGGGAGTTGCAGGTAGGGAACATGTGCTTCACGCTGCCATTCATGCCCTTAAAGCATTTGAAAGGAGAAAAAACATTGCTAAAGACCTTGGAATTGAGATATGTGTAAGAACATCCGCCCAAAGGCAGATATCAAAGGCTTTAGATATTTTAGGCGTTAGAGAAGGTAAGATGAATCTTTGTGCTGTTTTTGTAGGTTGTGATGATGAAATATTAAATAAAATCAGTTCCATCCTTGGAGAAAGAGATGATGATCTTTTAAAACCTGATAAAAATGTTTTAAGAAGAATTTATAAAATATTAGATGTAGAAGAGGAAAGCGTAGTTGATATCACAAAAATAATGATTGAAAAAACCACTTTGCTAATATTAGAAACCTGATAATAGATTTAAATTGTTTCCTTGATAATTTGAACGATTTCTTCAAGATTTTCAAGCTTTAAACATCTTAAATCCAGATTTTTAATTTCAACACACACGGCATTTGCGTTAATTCTTTCATATCTGGGGCAGATAGTAATAATATTTCTTCCTTCAACATTTAACTTCTTTCTAAGTTCATATCCAACCTTTTGTGGATCATTGACAGGTAAAGCAATGGTTATACCTCTTTTATCTTTATGGATACTGTATTCCAGTTCTTTTTTTAAAAATTTGCAAGCTTTAACTGTTCCTGACAAAGTTTGAGATGCATTTTTAATCTCTGCAGATATCCCTGCACATGTAATGGAATCTGCTTTTACTATCTTTAAAATGGTTTTAGCAGATTTGAGGATTTTATTATCATCTGTGGATATAAACCCACCATTTCCAACATTTATTATTTTAGGATAACCAGTTGAGGCAAGGATAACATGAGCATGATTACCATTTGCCAATCTTTTTTTCTTATCCCCTACAGCACCTGATGCATCTTCAACTAAAGTAACACCATTTTCATTGCAGGTTTTATATATCTGTTTTATGGACTGTTCTCCTATGTATCCTGCAAAACTTGTAAGGAAGAGAGCTTCTGGATTTTTATCTTCGATGATATTTATTAGAACATCTGGATCAATGATTCCAAGATTTGTTGGCACTAATAGGGCCTCGATACCAAGGAATTTGGCAATATTTTTAAATCCAATCCAGCCACCCTGGTCTGGGATGAGGATCTTGTTGTTGAAAGTACTCATAACTGAAAGTATGGCTGAATTACCACTGTTTACAATTTTCACGTGTTTGTGACCTGTTATATTGCTTACACTATCCTCTGCTGTTCTAATATATTCAGTTCTGCCTGCTGCATGATCAATACTCATCGCAGCATTGCACATGGCCATTCTAGCTTCCTTCGAAGGTCTTTTATATAAAAGTTCCAAATAAATCATCCCTAGAGAATCTTTTTTATTTAAATAAATATTAATTAATTTCAATAGTTTTAAAAAACTGATATAAGAAAACTAATTTAAGCAAATTCTATTGTACTCGGCGGTTTATCGCTTACAGATAATGCCACATGGGTGACTTCATGAATTTCAGCAGTTATCCGCTGTGAGATGGTTTTTATCATGTTCCAGGGGAGTTCTGGAACGTTAGCAGTCATGGCATCCAGAGATTCCACCATTCTTAAGATAACCAGATAACCATAGTCTCTTATGTCTCCTTTAACACCGGTGACTTTGGTATCAGTTAAAACTGCGAAATATTGCCACAATGTTTCGTCAAGACCTTCTTTTTTTACTTCGTCTTCTACTATGGCGTTAGCTTTTCGGCATATTTCTATTTTTTCAGAACTTAACTCTCCAACAACACGTACAGCGAGTCCTGGTCCGGGATAAGGTTGTCGATTAACAATTTCAGGTGGAAGGCCGAGTTTTGTCCCTAAAATCCTGACTTCATCTTTATATAGTTCTCTTATTGGTTCTACTATCTCCAGAACCAGCCCATGGGGTAGGGCAACATTGTGGTGCGATTTTATTTTCCCCTGACTTTCTATCCAGTCTGGTGCTATTGTCCCCTGAACCAAAAACTCAGCCCCTTCTTCTTCTGCAATTCTTTCAAAAACTCTTATAAAAACTTCTCCAATAATCTTTCTCTTTTCTTCAGGATCTTCAACACCCTTCAATTTATCTAGAAATTCATCTTCTGCAGATACAAATCTGAAATTTAACCTTTTCTGGAATGTATTTTTAACATAATCAGCTTCCCCTTCACGAAGAAGCCCATGATCCACAAAAACAGCGATAAGATTATCTTCAATAGCTTTGGATGCTAATACAGAGGCTACAGAGCTATCAACACCACCAGATAATGCAATTATCGCTTTTTTATCGCCCACAGTTTTTTTGATTTCATGGATGGCTTCTTGAATAAAACTAGATGGATTGAACATTTTTTCACCTTTTAAAATAGTATTATTGGCTATGGATATTATAACTATCAAATTAACATTTAATACTCTTACAAACCTCAAAAAAATTTTCAAATACCTTTGGGCCATTTTCAGTGTGAAATACCTCAGGATGGAACTGTACACCGTATATGGGCTTTTTGTTATGTTTCATAGCTTCAATTTCACAAATAGAAGAACTTGCAAGGATTTTGAAATCTTCTGGCAATTTTTTTACTTCATCTTTGTGTGATGCCCATACTTTCATTTTAACATCACTACCAAGCCCTTTAAAGATGTCATTTTCGTCTTCTATCACTATTTCGATCTGAGCGTAACTCTCATTGCCTGCAGGTCCGATTTCACCTCCAAAGGTCTTTGCAATGATCTGATGACCAAGACAAATACCCAAAATAGGACAATCCAATTTTTTAACATATTCTAAGCTATTTCCAGACATTTCTACTGATGGGCCCCCTCCCAGAACAATACCTGTAGGATTTCTCTCATTTATTTCGTCAATAGACAGAGAGTTTGGAATTAACTCGGAAGATATGTTTAGATAGCTTAAAGTCCTGTAAATTCTATGATTGTATTGTCCATGATTGTTTACGACAAGTATTTTCATTTTTTGCCTCGAAATTTCTAATAAATTTATATATCAAAAATTGCAATGTTAAGATATGGAACTTATAGACGTTATATATATAATTATAGCTATTGTAATTGCCATTGTTCTGGTGAATATAATATTCTGGTTATTCCCAATTATTATCATACTTGTATTGGCCTATATCATATACTTATTCATAAAACGTACTTAAAAATAAGGAATAGGTTAAGGAATAGATTATAGGATGTCTAATATTATATAATTTTTCTTTTTATTATATAATGCTATAATTTTAATTTATTTTTAAAAAGAAAAAAAATAAGGTGAAATTTAAATGGTTTAAATTTCAACCAGGTATCTGTTTTATATTTCCGGCTCCATTTATCTGTTGAGTTATTTTCGGGTTTCCTATATAAGAAATGTCGCCTCCTCCATTTATAATTGCATTTAGAAGATCAGACACCCTAAGAGTTGCTTTTCCAGCTCCATTAATTGTGATTGTTACAGTTTTGCTTGATAGATCATTTGCTGTGTATTCACCTGCTCCAGAGATGGTTATGGTCTGATTAGTGACATTACCTGCGATATACATTTTACCGGCTCCAGATATTGTAATAGTTAGTGTTGTGGCGTTTAAATTGGTTAGATTACCTTCTCCTGCTCCAGAGATAACTATAGTTAAATCTTTGGCATTTAATTTATTGGATTCAATTTTTCCACTTCCTGAAATGGCAATTGAGTTAATATCTTTCACTGTTAAGTAGAATTTAACTGGCTTAGTAGGTACTGGTGAATTATTTTCGAATTTAATGGATAGTTTGTTATTACTTACGTCGGTTTTTATATAGGGCATAACGTTATCTTCAGCCTCAACAGTAAGCGATTCTTTGTCACCCTGGGTTATAATAAGAGTACCCATACCATTGAGGTCTATTTGGTTGAAACCACTAACATTCTTTGATTCGTTTTTTAAATTTCCAGATCCAGTCCCAGTCTGTCCTATGCAACCTGATGCAGCTACAACTATTATGAGGATAATAGCTGCAAACATATATTTTTTCATTAAATTCCTCCTAAATTTAAACCTCTAAAATTATATTAGTTATCAAGATTTTATAAATATTATTATTTAGATCTTCCGTTTAAAAGAGTTAATTATTTTAAAATAGCTTTTTAATATAGCTACAAATTTTGATCAAAGAAAAACGCCTCTAATTGACTTATAGTGATGATAAATGTTAAAAAAAGTTTTGATGTCTTTAAGTAAGCTATTTAAATACTAAAAATCCCACATTAAAAAAATTAACATTAAAAAAATTACATATTTAAAATTTAATACTTTTTATAAAAAACTTCCTGATAAAAAATTTTATAAAACAAATCTGAATTTGGCTGATTATATGGAAAAAACAGTAATTTCAATAACTGAATGTCAATCTTATGATAAATTAGAAGTTCAAAAAGCTGTTGATAATTGCTTAGACTTGCTTGGAGGAATCTCATCTTTTATTAATTCCGCTGATAAAGTCTTGATAAAACCCAATATGCTCATGGCAAAAGCCCCCGAAGCCAATGTTACCACTCATCCATCAGTTATCGAAGCGGTCATTAATACTGTAAGGGCAGCTGATGCTATTCCAATGGTTGGAGACAGTCCTGGCGGTATTATAAAGACTAATATAAATGAATACTTCCGAGCTACGGGGATAACTGAAGTTTGTGAAAGGTTAAATGTAGAAATAATAAATTTTGAAAAATCTGGTGTCTATTTAAAGAGCAGAAGTGGCCGAAAGTATCATATATCCAAACCAGTTTTAGATTGTGATTTTATAATCAACCTCCCTAAAATAAAGACTCATAGTTTGACTATTTTCACCTGTGCCATAAAGAATATGTTTGGGGTTGTTCCAGGATTAACTAAAACAGATTATCATCGTAAAGCTCCTAAACCCGCAGAATTTGCTAAATTAATGGTTGATATATTCACTTTAACCAAGCCAAATCTTAGCATTGTAGATGGGATTGTGGGGATGGATGGTGCTGGTCCTTCTTCTGGAGATCCTAAGGAACTGGGTATGATCTTAGCAAGTGAGGACGGTGTTGCCTTGGATTGTTTCTTATGCCATATTCTGGGCAAAGACCCTGAAAAAATTCCTACAAACCGAATTGCGATTCAACAGAGTTTAGGTGAAGGAGAAATAAAAAATATTGAAATATTGGGATATAAACCTGAGATTATAAATGATTTTAAATGGCCACCAAATCTTTCCAGCACAATTGATCTGTTTCCATCTCTTATAGTTAAAGCCTTAATTAAATTCTGGTGGAGTAGACCTGCAATTAACTCTAAAAAATGTGATGATTGCAAGAGTTGTATAGAAAGCTGCCCTGTAGATGCTCTTCAGCAAGGAGTCTATATCCCTGAATTTGACTACTCTAAATGCATAAACTGCTTATGCTGCATGGAAATTTGTCCTGAGGGAGCGGTGTATCAGGATAAAAGCTTTATTTTCAATTTAACATCCCGATTCTCTCGATAAATTAATTTTCTTACTTAATTAAATTTATTTTTAAATAAATTAATTATTAATTATTTTGTATATGGGTTTGCTTTCAAATTGTAATTTAAATCATTATAGAAAGTTAAATATTAAATTGAATTCATAAAATATCATAAATAATTTCTTATACATTTTTGAGGTGTATATATGGGTGTGTTACATGAGTCCTTTGGTTTAAGAACCAGTAGAAGACTTGAAATTAGAGACATAACCAATGAGATAGCCGGAATTCTGAAAAAAGCTAATATTAAAAATGGATTAATAAATGTTTTTACAAGACATTCTACATCTGGAATAGTAATTAATGAAAATGAATCCCGTTTAATAAAAGATTTTGAAAATGCTCTTAAATCGTTAATACCCAGTGATAGAAATTATCTCCATAATGCCATTGACAACAATGCTGACTCACATATTCGGGCATTCTATGTGGGAAGCAGCGAAACCATCCCTGTTGAAAATGGTTCAATGAACCTTGGTACATGGCAAAGTGTTTTTTTTGTTGAACTGGATGGTCCCAGAAGTAGAAAGGTTATGGTTACAGTAATTGGTGAATAGAATAACTAGAACCCTATAAAAGTAAAAAAATAAAAAGACAAACTAGAATAAAAAAAGAATGAGAAAAATATTATCATGATTTTTGAGGACTAAATTCAACCTCAAATGCAATCACAGGATATTCCAGATTGAAATTGGTTATAACCTCTGGATGAACTTCTCCAAAGAATCCACACAACGAACCATCCAAAGAAGACTCTTTTAAAACATCTCCTGGTGATTCATGCTCATGGACTCCTCTAAGATATGCACATCTTCCTTTAATAAAAGATGGATGGTCATATGATTCAATTTCCATCCCAAGCCCAAGATTTAGAACCAATGAATCCACAATCGACTTTATTTCAGTAAAATTTGCAGTGGAATGTGTTACAGCTCCTGCTAATTTTTTCACAGTTTTTACACTTGTTTCAGCAGATTCATCTATAAAAACAACTTCACCAATCTCAAAGATCTTCTGCGGTAGTTCTTCATGTTTGTTATCTTCCAGAAACTCCATCAAACCATTTAAGAGGCTTTTCCGTATCATTGTTCTGTCCTGAGATATAGGTTGGGCCACTATTACTCTATCATCCTCAGTAAGTTTCATATTTTCAAAATGCTGTTTTTCATTTGTGAGCATTAGACTCATAGTTTCATAAAAACCCATTCCAACCATTATCTCTCTTAGAATCTGATCAAAGGCTTGCCAGTTATCTTCTCTGCCTATGGTGGACACTTCAGGTATTTCAGGTTTTAGATTATCAAAACAGTACCCCACGGCAATATTTTCGACTACATCTACTTCATGGATGATATCCATCCGGTATGAAGGAACAAAGACCTGAATTTCATTTTCATTTAGAATTTCAGCACCAATCCTGACTTTTCCAAGAAAATCTACAATATCAGACACAGTAAGCTGGATTCCAATAATATTTTCAGCATTTTTAAGCGTAACTTTCTTCTTTCTTGGATTTAAATCAGGTGTGCTAACCTTTTTATGACTGTAAATAACATCCAAGGTTTTTATTTTACCACCTGCTTCAGCAAAAGATGTGGCAATAATATTCAGTGCATAATTTACTGCTTTCTCATCAGTCCCTGTAACATCAATTAAAATATTTTTTGTGCCTGTTGTAAGTTTTGTAAGCTCTCCATTTATTATTGGGGGCATTGAAAGTACAGCATTGTTTGAATCCACAATAAGCGGATACCTGTCGAATTTTTCAACCAGATGTGCGTATTCTCTTCCTTTTTTGTGTTTTTGAAGAACTTCGCTTAGAGTCATTTTTGTGCTGGATTCAAGAGGTACAAATGATATTTCATCGCCTTTGGCAGCTTTATAGAAGAAAGGAGGAGTTAAAGCATCTAAATTATGAATTCCTATTGCTACCTTTTTCCTGTCCCTTCCTATAACCCAATGAAGGTCTTCCTGGAATTCCATAAGCTGTTTCAGTTTATCTTCATCCAGATTGATATCTTCAACAACACAGAAAGATACATAAGGTCTTATATCAGCTAGATTTGGATCTACCTCAACATTCATACCTGAAGAGCTTGTCAGATACTCTGGCATTCCCTTCTCAATTTCTAGGAAACCCTTAAGTGTTCTTGCAATTCCTTCAACACTAAAATGGTCTGGGCGGTTTGGGAAAAATTCCACACGTATTTTTTCTTCATCATAATCCTCTATATCACTTCCAATCATGGGAAGCATTTTTATGATTTTTTCTTCTGGAACCTCTTTTCCCAGAAGTTCATAAATGTCACTGTAGTTTACGGTTATAACCGGCATATTATCCTCTCAGTTATTTATTAGGACTAATTAATAAATATAAACACTTTTTTTCGGTCATGTAAGACATTGATATTAATCATAATTGTATTCTATCATTTATATTTCGATCTTATAAAGAATAGATACTTAATTTAAATATATTTTACCTTATTTTTTGAATAAAATCACCTCAAAACACAAAAAAATGAAATGAGGCAGAAATAGAGACATAATATATAGTGAATATAAATAAAAGAAGAATTGATTAATGAATTTGGGATTTAATCCCTTTTTTTATTTTAATTTTATTTTTTTTTATTTTTAATATTTTTGAAAAAATATGATTTTTTTCATCATCCTCCAGAAAATATCAACATGAAAAATATTGATTCAACTACAAAGTGCAGTGATCTATGATACAACCAAGTCATCTTTAGACCTGCTAGTTCATGATACATATCCACTATCATGTGAATTAATGCACCTAATATACCTATTTCTATGGAAAAAAATACTACAGAGAGCACGATAAAATGGAATATTGCTTCTAAAAATTCATGAATTATCCATAGCCTTACATTTGAGGCTACAGTTCTTTTTATTATGTTTGCGATGAGAATGTAGAAGTCAAAAAAGATGTTCCAGATAACCCTATCGTGAATTTCATCACTTATTGCAAGCACCACTGCAATGTAAAACCATAAGATTTCCATTTGAAATCACCGTAAATTATACCTTTTTTTGATCTACATTTAAAGTATATCAGTTACTTAACTTAAAACCATATATAATTTACTTGTGCCTAACCTATAATCAATAAAGGAGAAGTAAAATGACCACAGACAAGATTCCAAAGGACTATGATCATAAGAAAGAGACAAAGTGGCAAGAAAAATGGCAAGAAAATGATATTTACAGGTTTAAAGGTGACGGAACAAGTCCAAAATACATAATTGACACTCCACCACCATATCCCACTGGATCCATCCATATGGGGCACGTGCTTAATTGGGTCTATATGGATATGATTGCCCGGTTTATGAGAATGAAAGGGTACGATGTGCTCTTCCCACAGGGGTGGGACTGTCACGGGCTTCCAACTGAGGTTAAAGTGGAGGAAACACATAACATAAAGAAAAACGATGTTTCAAGGGAAGAATTTCGAAAGATGTGTATAGATCTTACCTCGGAGAACATAAAGATTATGAAAACTCAGATGCAGTCTCTGGGATTCTCACAGGACTGGTCAAGGGAATATATAACAATGACACCGGAATATATGAGGAAAACACAACTATCTTTTTTTCAAATGTATGACGAAGGCCTTATATACAGGGCAGTACATCCTGTAAACTGGTGTCCACGATGTGAAACTGCTATAGCCTTCGCTGAGGTGGAATACCATGAAAATGAGACTCAACTCAACTATCTGGAATTTCCAGCAGAAAATGAAAGTAAAGGGGTTTTAATTGCTACCACACGACCAGAGCTTTTATCAGCATGTGTAGCAGTAGTTGTACACCCTGAAGACGAAAGATATCAGGATTTAATTGGCAGACATCTTGAAGTACCTCTTTTTGGCCGTAAAGTTCAGGTGATAACCGATAAAGATGTTGATCCAGAATTTGGGACAGGTGTAGTTATGATATGTACGTTCGGTGATAAAACTGACGTATCATGGGTCAACCGACACGACCTGGATATAATAGAGGCAATAAATGATAATGGAATCATGAAGGAAGTTTCAGGGAACTATGCAGGTCTCAGTATCCAGGAATGTAAAGATATGATAGTGGAGGATTTAAAAAAGCAGGGTTTCCTGAAAAAACACGAAAATATTAACCAGAACTTAGGATTGTGCTGGAGGTGTAAGACACCCATAGAGATACTTGTGAGGAAACAATGGTTTGTGGCAGTAAAGGAACTCCTAAATCAGTTGGAAGAAGGAGCAGATGCCATGAGATGGGTCCCTGAACACATGAAGATCAGACTCCTTAACTGGACAGGTGCCATGGACTGGGATTGGTGTATATCCCGGCAGAGAATATTTGCCACACCAATACCTGTGTGGTACTGCAGTGAATGTGGCAAGGTACAGGTTGCATCTCCAGATCAATTACCAGTTGATCCTGCACGTGACCATCCACAGGCTAAATGTAACTGTGGGAACGAAGAATTCATTGGAGAGGTTGATGTACTTGACACGTGGATGGACAGCTCCCTAACTCCTTTAGTTATTGCTGGATGGCCTTCTGACGACTTCAGAGAGTTATATCCTTCTAATCTGAGGCAGCAGGGACACGAAATCATAAGGACATGGGCATTCTACACTATACTTCGTTGCAGAGCCCTTACAGGCGATGGACCATTTGATGAGATTGTTGTAAATGGTATGGTTTTTGGTGACGATGGACATAAAATGAGTAAATCCAGAGGAAATGTCATAGCTCCTGAGGAAGCACTGGAAAAATACGGTGCAGATGCCCTGAGACTGTGGGCTGCAAACAGTGTGCCGGGATCTGATGTTCCATTCGCATGGAAAGATGTAAAGTATGGTTATAAGTTTTTGAGGAAGTTCTGGAACGCATTCAGATTTATCAACATCCATATCACTGATTTTGATCTGAAAGTAGGTGAAGATGAGATAATAAATGCTCTAAAACCTATTGACCGTTGGATTTTATCTAAACTCAACAGACTCATTGAGGCTGTAACTGATTCTCATGAATCTTATCATTTTGCAGAGACAATAAATCGAATACAGAGATTTGTATGGCATGATTTCTGTGATGAGTACATCGAAACAGTGAAATACAGGCTTTACAGTGATTCTTCAGAGGAAACATATTCAAAGGAAGCTGCTCAGTATACTCTAAAAACAGTTATATTAAAAACTCTAAAACTTTTAGCCCCAATAACGCCCCATTTTGTTGACGAAATTTATCAGCACCTAAGCATTGACAATGAAAGCATTCATACAAGTTCCTGGCCAGAATCTAATGAAGAACTGATTGACAGTGAAGCAGAGGAAGTTGGAGAAATTGGAGTGAAAATAATAGGTGAGATCAGACGGTTTAAATCCTCTTCTGGAATCCCACTTAATACAACTCTAAAATATACAAATATTTACACCACAGAATCCGAATTATACAGTAAAATGAAGAGTTTAATTTATGATATAAAGGGTACAATGAGAATTGATGAGCTAAAAATTGAAATGGGTCGACCAGATATACAGGAGACGGTAACTGAAATAATTCCACAAATGGCAAAGATAGGGCCAGAGTTCAAGGCCGATGCTCCGAAGATAGTAAAATACCTGAAATCCAAAGATCCCTGGAAAATTGCAGAAGCTCTTGAGAAAGATGGTGAGATTATAATTGAAGATTGTAGGTTAACAGCAGATTATATCAATACAAAAAAAGAAGTAGTTGGTAGAACCGGAGAAAAGGTTGAAATATTACATGCAACTGACTTAGATGTTATTTTGGAGATAGTGATTTAATGGAACTTAAAGTCCAGAAAACAGATTTTATTGAAGGGGTCATAAATGCCCCTCCATCAAAAAGCTACACACATAGAGCTATTATAATATCTTCACTTGCAGCGGGTGAATCAGAACTTAAAAACCCTCTTTATTCTGAGGATACTATGGCTTCTCTGGATGCTTGCAGGGCACTTGGCTGTGATATCCAAATTGAGGATGCCAAGTGCATTGTAAATGGAACTGGAGGCATTCTTAAAACTCCAGAAGATGTAGTCGATGTTAGAAATTCAGGCACAACCTTGCGGATGATGACCAGTGTTGCAGCCCTTGCCCCTAATTACACAGTTTTAACTGGTGATGAGTCTATAAGAACAAGACCAATGCAGTATCTCCTGGATTCACTGGGGGATTTGGGAATCACTGCTTTCTCAACCAGAGGAATCGGTATGCCGCCAGTGGTTGTTAAAGGTGTTCTTGAGGGGGGTAGTACCGATATAAAGGGAGATATAAGCTCTCAATTTATATCCTCTCTCCTTATTGTTGCTCCCTATGCCAGAAAATCTGTTGATATCCAGGTAATCGGAGATTTCATATCCAGGCCTTACGTGGATATGACTGTGGATGTTATGGAAAAGTTTGGAGTTCAGGTTTCCTATGACCAATCCAGCAATTCATTCCACATAGATCCTCAAAAATACAAAGGTACAGATTATACAATTGAGGGAGACTATTCTTCTGCTTCTTATATAATAGCTGCAGCCGCCCTGCTCGAGTCAGAGGTCAGAATAAAAAATCTTTTCAGTAATTCAAAACAGGGAGACAAAATCATACTGGACATTGTGCAGGATATGGGGGCTACGGTTAAAGTTAAAAAGGATGAGGTTAAAATATTAGGACATGGAAAGCTTAAGGGTACAGAAGTTGATCTAAAAAATGCACCAGACCTTCTTCCCACAGTTGCTGCCTTGGGTGCAGTGGCTGAAGGGGTAACCAAGATAAGTGGAGTTGAACATGCACGTTTCAAAGAAAGCGATAGAATCCACACACCGGCACTTGAGCTTTCAAAATTAGGTGTTTCACTAAAAGAGAAAAAAGATGGTCTTGTAATCAGAGGAGGAGCCAAAGGTGGTGTTGTTGAGTCCCATATGGATCACCGCCTGGTTATGGCGCTGTCCATCATTGGATTGAAGGTTGGAAATCTTAAAATAAAGAACGCCTCGGTCTTTGAGGTGTCATTTCCAAATTTTCTGGGAGTAATGAAAAAATTAGGATGTTGGATGGAAACATGATGAGGAGAAATAAAGAAACCAAAATCGTGATCTTTGGATCTTACAACTCTGGAAAAACAACCACCCTGGATAACCTATGCGAGAAGAAAACTAAGGTAGAGTATAATGGTACTACCATAGCCCTGGACTATGGAAATACTGTAATAAAAGGGGAGAAAGTGCACGTTTTTGGATCTCCAGGTCAGGAAAGATTCAAATTCATGCGTGAGATTCTATCAGAGGATTTAGACGGTGCTATAGTCGTTATAGATAACTCAAAAGGATTATCAACCACAGATAATAAAATTATAAGAAATTTAAAGGATAATAGTATCCCCTACGTAATCTTCGCAAATAAACAGGACTTAAAACCCTGTGATTATGAGCTTAACAGCATGTTCGATGTTCCCATCATCCCCACAGTGGCTAAACAGGGGGAGGGAATCCAGCAGGGACTGGAAAAACTTTTGCATTTAGTTAAAAGAAGGGGCGTTAATAATTTTCCAAAAAATTAACGAAGAAATTAAGGAAATAATTAAGGAAATAATTGAGCGTCTTCACCAGATATATGAATTAAGGGTATTTGAGGATAGAGATCCATATAGGGTACTTATCAGAACTATTCTCTCACAAAGAACCAGAGACGAAAATACTGATGAGGCATCTGCAATGCTTTTTTCTAAATATAACACTCCAGAGGATATTGCAAATGCAGATCTCCAAGATCTCCAGAAACTGATTAAAAAAGCAGGATTTTTCCGGGTGAAATCCCAGAGGATCAAGGAAGTCTCTCAAATAATCATCGATGAATTCCATGGAGTGGTTCCAGACAATATAGATCTTCTTTTGAAGCTTCCAGGAGTAGGTAGAAAAACTGCTAACTGTGTTCTGGTTTATGGATTTAATAAACCCGCTATTCCTGTAGATGTACATGTTCATCGTATATCAAACCGGATAGGACTTGTAAATACCAAACATCCCGAGCAAACCGAAGTTGAATTGATGAAAATAGTTCCGAAAGATCTATGGCTTGATTTGAATGATTTATTTGTGCAGTTTGGACAGGATCTGTGCAGACCCATAGGGCCAAGGCATGAGGAATGTCCTATAAATGAGTTGTGCGATTTGTATATTGAAATTCAAAAGGGATAATCTTGATTAAATCTTATCAAATTATTTTTATATAAACACTGATAACTGAATCTCATAATTTTATCATCTCTTAATTAAATTTAGATCTTTTTAAATATTTTTTGCTTCTTTTACCCTTCAGTTTAGGTTTTTTAAAAAGTCATTTTGTTAATGTTTTTATAATAATGTAATATTACAATATAATACATTTTTTGAAATTACACATCTAATTATTATTATTATATGCTCTTAATACACTTGTAATACTATACCTATCAAATTTCATATTATGAGGCTCATTTTTCTTCTAACATATATAGTTTTTCTATTTATTCAAATCGAAAAGTATTAAAGCGTGAGTATAGATGATCTATTTGTAATACAGAATTTGAACTAAATAGAAGGACATGAAAATAGTAATACCTAAGTGGGTGAATTTGTATGAAACAAGAATTTAAAAAAATATTGGATCATCCAATAGATAGGAGAACATTCCTAAAGGCTGTGGGTGCAGGGACAGTGGCAACACTGTTTGGTGGACAGGCAACCATGGAAGAAGTCTTTGCTGCTTCTCCAAAAGTGGGAATCGTCCAACTTGGTACTTGTGCAGGATGTCAGGTTTCTCTGACAGAATTTGGGATGGATATGAGGTATGTTAGCTCTTCAAACCCAACTGTTGCTGACATACTACCAACAATAGACATAAAATATGCACCACTTCTTGTGGATGTTCTGGCAGAATCGTTTGAAAATATGAGCTCCCTTGATATTTGTATAGTTGAGGGTATTGCAGGTCCGACGGTCGAGGCCTCAGAGCTTCTGGACCATGCAAGAGCAATTTCAAGTAAAGTAGTTGCATTAGGAGATTGCGCATCCTATGGAGGAGTACCTGGTCTGAATACGACGAAAGGTCTTTTGGATCTTTACCCAATAAACGAAGTAATTTCAGTAGATGCCTATATTAGAGGATGTCCACCGCAACCAGAACAGATATGGTATATGGTAACTGGTGGGGCTATTGGCGAGGCCATAAAACCTGGAAGGGTATGTGATCCATGTATCTATGATCCTGAAGGTCCTCAGGCAAGTGAGCTCGGTCAGTCTGGATGTAAAAAACATCTTGGATGTCAGGGTCACGATACTCCATGGCAATGTGGAGCCACAAGAAGCACCGATGGAAAAGCACCCTGTACACTGGTTGATGATATTTGTATAGGATGTTACAGAGACCAGTACCCAGTAACACCGTATTATGTTAAAGGTCAAGTAAGAATGAGAAATCAATATGGGGCCGGAAACGAAACCCAGACTGGAACGACAGCAAACGCAACACCAAACACAACGGCAAATAAAACAGGAATGATGAGTAAATAGGTGATTTAGATGGCAGTTGAAATAAAACCCGTAACTAGGATTGAAGGCGATGGAAAACTTGAATTGGAAACCTACGTGGTTGATGGAAAATTAAAGGTAAAGAATCTTTTAACACCTAATGATGGAACTTTGAATTTACCGACAGATAATGCTGCAAGGTATCCTAAGTTCTGTGTCACGGAATTTAGAGGATTTGAGAAATTTGCAGTTGGGGAACAGCCAGAAACTGTTACAAAACTAGTCCCAAGGATATGTGGTGTTTGCCCAGTACCTCACAACATGGCGAGCACATGTGCGGTTGAGGCAGCCTACGGTACAAACATAGTTAACAATGCAAAGGCAGTTAGAAGGTTCATGCTCGCAGTACACACAGTCCATAGTCATCTTCTGCACTTTTTTGTACTTGCTGGAAAGGACATCCTGCCTCAAAGTATAATAGATCTAGAGCTTGCTAACATAATCAGTGCACACAACAAGGCACAGGCTTGTGTGGCGGTATTTGGAGGAAAACCAGTTCATCCTGCATCATGTATTCCTGGAGGACAGACTAAAGTCCCAAACACAACAGAAATTGGACAGATCAGAGCACGAATGCAAGAGATACAAAGTTATGCAGTATCCCTTTTAGGTGCCTTGAAAGGGGCTCTATTGACCCTACCAAACGACTTTGGTGTGAGACCATGTAACTATATGAGTTCAGGTGTTCCTTTCTACAGTGGTATTTCTGGATCATTTACATACTTTGGAACATCAGGAGGAGTTGTAATCAGAAATCCATCAAATCCAACAGACTTCAACTCAGCTACCATAGTTCCATTTAACCCAGCAAATGTGAAAGAAGAGGTCATAACACCTTACGGAAGCGTGATAAATCTTCCAACAAACTACAGTTACACCAAAAGACCATACTATGCCTACAATGGTGTAAATTATGTTTGTGAAGTAGGACCTCTTGCAAGACTTGCAGTAGCATATAAGGCAGGAGACGGCGTTGTAAAATCAACAGTAGACAGCATAGCATCTGATTGGGGTGTTGCTGCAAATGACATATTATCTCCCTCAACCAGAAACAGACACATAACAAGGCTAATAGAAACAGTGATAATGATTGACAGGATTCTAAACGGTGGCTGGTCAAACATAGCTCAGGTCGATAGTTACTCACCTCCAAACGAGAAGGCAGGATCTGGTGTTGGTGTAATTGAAGCACCCCGTGGAACACTGATACACAGAATAACTGTAGGATCAGATATAAAAACCACATCATATGACTGCATGGTACCAACTACAGCAAACACAGGGGCTATGGAGGAAGCTGTGGCAGATGATCTCGTCGAGATAAGACCAGAGACAATAGCATTGTTAGGGCGTGACCCAACCGAAGACGAAACATTGCTTTTAGGAGATGCAAGCCGAAGCATAAGAGGATTTGATCCATGTTGTTCATGTTCCTCGCACATGATAGAACTTAAAAACCCAGATGGCACTATCAGGCGCCATCTCTAAATTATTTTTTTTTAGTGGGAAAATGATCTGTGTAGTTGGTTTCGGAAATTTGTTGCTTGGAGACGATGGGGTCGGAATAAGAATAATCCAGAGACTTAAAATGATGAATCTTCCTAATTATGTGGATATAATAGATGCTGGGGCATATGGGGCGATTTTGTTTAGTTTAATTGAAAAATATGACAAAATCATTGTGGTGGATGCTGTTAGATCCAATCATGAAGTTGAAAGAATCATTTTAATGAAGGCGTCTCAGATGATAAAAGAGCGGGAGAAGTATTATTTTTCTGGACATGATTTAAATTTACTAGACATATTTTCAATGATAAAGTCTGTCTATTCAGACGATTTATTGGATAAAATATGTATTCTTGGTGTTAGGATCCAAAAAATCGAAGAATCATTAGAACTTTCAGATAAAATTGTAAGAAGTGTGGAAAGAGCGGTAAATTTGATAACAAGCAATTTCTTAAGTGATGGTGGTGAATTATGGAAGAACCATTGATTTCTCATTTTGAAGAGCTGAGAAGCAGATTGATAAGAATAGTTATTGTAGTCGTTGTACTATCTAGTGTCACGTTTCCATTTGCCAATCAACTTCTTATTAGAATTCAGAATGATTTACTGCCTGAAGGAATTCGATTGATTGTAATAAGCCCATTAGAGGCGGTATGGGCTCAAATAGAAGTATCTTTGCTTGTTGCATTTGTTATTGCTCTTCCATACATTATCTATGAAATCATGAAATTCTTAAAACCAGCCCTTAAAGGTTCTGAGAATTCTTTTTTAATAAAAACGATACCTCCTGCATTGATACTTTTTGGAATTGGAGCTATATTTACTTACAAAACCGTGCTTGTAATAACACTGAAATTTCTTATTGGTTATGCAACCTCCTCAGGGGTTATGCCACTTTTGAGTTTAGGAGATTTTATATCCTTTGTACTTCTAATGATTCTGATATTTGGGCTCCTCTTTGAATTACCGCTTGTTTGTTGCGCACTTGCATCCCTTGATCTAATCGGTTCTGATACCCTTACAGGTAACAGAAAAGGAGCTTATGTTGGTATTTTGGTAATTGCAGGAATTTTAACACCTGATCCAACACCATTTACTCAGCTTATTGTCACGTTACCAATGATCCTTCTCTTTGAGATAAGTGTTCTCTTGATTAAATACATGCATAGGGATAAGAAAATCGAGGTTACAGATGATGCATCAATTAGTTAAGGAGGTGAAAAAATGATTGGCGGACTTGGAATGCCAGAACTTCTCATAATTCTCTTTGTGGTCTTGCTCCTCTTTGGTTCAAAGAAACTTCCAGAACTTGCCAAAGGAATGGGTAAAGCTTTTGGAGAGTTTAAAAGAACTCAACGTGCGACCGAGTTTAAAATAAAAGAAGAATCAAAACCGACAAAAGAGACAGAGGTAATAGAGAAAAAAGAAGAAATGAAAGCTGAAACTGAATCTGAAGAAGAAAAGCTGGAAACAACTGAAGCAACTGAAAAATCAGAAACAAAGGCATAAATAATAAAATGGGCTTTAATGAAATTTTAAATCTTTTATTACTTAGTCTATATAATCCTTTTAATTTCTTATTTAACTTTTCATTAAAATGGAGGTGGAAAAAAATGAAGAATGAATATCTAATCTTAATTTCAGTTTTTCTGGCCATCATTGCATTGGTTGCATCTATATATGGGCTTTCTAGATCGCCAAATATTTCTACAAGCCCAATAACATCATGGAATCCGCAAATGAAGTATCCACAAATAGACGCCACATCATTTGTAGATCCTTCTGCCAGAGTAATCGGAGATGTGACTATTGGAAGTAATGTTTATATAGGACCATGTGCATCAGTGCGTGGTGATGAGGGATCACCTATTTATATCGGGGATGGTTCCAACATCCAAGACGGTGTGATTATACATGGTCTTAAAGACCCCAGAGTAGTTGTTGGGGGTAAAAATTATTCTGTTTACGTTGGAAAAGAAGTTTCAATGGCACATGGCAGTATAATTCACGGTCCTGTCTTTATTGATGATAAAAGTTTTATTGGCTTTGGCGCAGTGATATTCAAAGCAACCATAGGTAAAAACTGTGTTATATTATACAATGCAGTGGTAACAAACAATGTAAAGATACCTGATGGTAGACTCGTACCTGCAGGTGCAATAATAGATGACCAGGCAAAAGCAGATGCACTATCAGAAGTTCCAGAAGACCTAAAAGAACTACCTCCCGAGGTAGTAAAAGTCAATAAAGACTTGGCAAAGGCATACAAGAGCTAATGGGATATAATAGCTCATTTTCCCCAATTATTCCCCATTAATTTTAAGAATGAATGGGTTATAATATCCCATTAGTTTTTTTTATTTTTTTAATCATATTTATCATATTTTAGGGTGCTACATTTTCTGCGATCTTCTGAGAATTTTTATAGCTTCATTTTCATTTCTGAGCATATTAGCATACCCGGTTTATAAAAGTGCATTTTAAAATTTTCTTATAAACAGTTTATGCCTTTTATAACCACAAAATTTATAGGGGAGGAAATATATAACTTCCTCCAGGTTTTTAAATGAAATATCCGTTGATCTATGGCCAAAGAGACTTCAAATGGAATCTTTTAGGCAATATACTTAAAATTTTCGTTTCACGCCGCGTGAAGCAGGAAATAGCCAGTCAAGGAATAAAACCTGCCCAGAAGGCTGGCTGGATTTTCCGGCGGCTCATGATATCCCTGTTCTTCTCTGAAGACATCTCATATGTTGTTAAGGAGTTAAGGGAAAGGGATGAGCTCAGTGGATTCGCTGGTATAATGGAAGTGCCTTCAAAAGCGCAGATATACGAGTTTTTATCGTTTTTCAGAAGAACAATTCATGAATGTTACTTTGGGGATTTTGAACACGTTATCATCCCATTGGAGGCATGGAAGGGCTTTGCATACTTGTGGATTTCACTGATATTCAACTGGATTTGAACTGGATTTGCAAGAAGATCAACAAGAAAGAACTGGAAAATAGGGAGTTCAAATGGGATTACAGTCCATCTAAGGGCTATTATATTGGATTTAAACTTACGATGGTGGTTGAATACCCTACTATGCGGCCTCTGGTCTTCCTCATCCACCAAGGATCTCCCAACGATGCATGACTCTTCCAACCCATAATGGAAGAACTTCAAAGAAGGCGCATAATTCGCAAAGGAGACATAGTTATCTTCGATAAGGGATATTACAGCTACGAAAACTACCAGATAGGGATATCCATTTATAAGGTCGTCCCGCTTATCTTTCCCCGGAAAGATTTCAAACATAAAAGGGTCTTAGACAGATTAAGCTACCTATTAATTCCCTACTTGACCAAAGGAATGCCAGAAGAAACTCGAAGGTTTTTCCAGAGGCTCAAAGTCCAATTCAAACATAAAATCCAGGAATGGCTGGAACACAAGCCAATAAGAAGCATAATCAAAGATTTTTTCAAATTAACGAAAAAATCACTCACACTAGACCAATTACACCATTACACCAAACGATCCGTTCATAGATTTGTTGTTCTGAATGCACTTTTAGCAGGCATCATTACATCACTAGGCTACAACACAAAAGAAAATATACAAAAGCTCCGAATCATGAAAAGTATAGGACCCTATTGAATTTTCTATTTTTTGCATCATTATCTGATTATTTCAGAAATCTATGAAATAATTATTTATAATGTGATGGTCCCTTCTTCTTATTCCAGTATCTCTTCAGGCGCCCCTCCAACCAATACCAAATATTCAGCTTCCATAAAATGAAGATCAGAGGGTATAATCAGGGAGTGAAGAGGACCACCAAAATCTTCGTCTATTAGCTTTCTGATTTTATCTGCACGTATAACTGGATTTTGAGAACCTGCTCTAGCTATCACCACAGCCAGTGTATCTTCCAATATCAAATTTTCTCCCATTTCATCTTCAACCTTCAGGAGATATTCTAAACCCTGATTTGCATTCATGTATCGGTTTCCATCAACCTTTATGTCTAAAAGTACCAGTGTATGAGCGTTAATATCCATATTAGCTTTTATTACCATGTAAGGAGAATGTGGAAAATAATTCTCTTCCGGAAAAGGTATTGTGGTGACTTTCCCAAACTTATAAGCTTGAAGACCAGCCAATCCAGGTGCAGCAGATAATATCGATGATGAATGAACTATCATCGTTTCTATACCTCTTTTTTTTGCTTCTATCATCATATCAGAATGTGTAGTAGCAATTAAAGGGTCTCCTGCACATAAAAATGCCACATTCATTTTATCAGCGTCCTTTATCGGAATATTTTCTCCCTCCACCTCAGCTCTACCTAAAACTTTAATATTAACCCCCATCATATCTTTTATGGAGGAAATGGTAGTTCCAAAAAGTTTGGCTGTATAAAACTCAGCATAAACTATATCAGCAGCTTTAATAGCCTCAATTCCTTTAATTGATATGTCTTTCTCATCATAAAGTCCTAAACCAATAAAATAAAGCATAAAATCACCATTAATAAATTTAGAGGAAACCCATGAAAGGCTTAAAAGTTCCTAAGTACCTGGCAGATTATATTCGTAGAATTTTATTAAAACACTCCCTTATAAATCTTAACATGAAAATAAAACGTTTAGGGGATTTTGTTATTGTTCCAGTTAATAAAAATCTCGATTCGGGAATGTTGGAGAAAATAGGTATATACAACGTTGAAATTATAGAAACTGACTTTGAAATCCAGAATAAAGCTCCCCGAAGCTTAAAAGATTATTTGAAAGGCTTGCTGGAGGAAGGAAAGATAGATGAGATTAAGAGATCCTTTGATATAATTGGAGATATTGTAATTTTAGAAATTCCAGACGACTTAGAAGAGGAAAAAAATCAAATAGGTGAGGCTGCACTCAAATTTACAAGAAGAAAAGCAGTTTTTAGAAAGAAAAGCAAAATTAAAGGGATAAAAAGAACAAGAGAACTGGAACATATTGCTGGTGAGGAAATTTCTGAGACCACACATAAAGAGTATGGATGTAGATATATGTTGGATGTCAGGAAAGTGTATTTCAGTCCACGTTTAGCCACTGAAAGGGAGCGAATATCCAATCAGGTAAGGGATGGTGAACTCATAATTGACATGTTTGCAGGGGTAGGATCTTTTTCTATTGCAATCGCTAAAAAGCATGAGGTGGAAATCTATGCAGTTGATATAAATGAAGATGCTTACAATTACCTTAAACAAAATATACAACTTAATAAGGTCCAAGAAAGAATAATTCCAATATTTGGAGATGTATTCGAGTTTTTAGAAGATAAAAACATGAAAGCTGATAGAATAATAATGAACCTACCTGGAAGTGCGTGGAAATTTCTGGAAATTGCTATAAAATCTGTAAAAAGTGGGGGAATTATTCATTACTATGAATTTGCATGTGATTTTGAAAAGGCTATAGAAAAACTAAAAAATGCCGCATATCCACGTAAAGTCAAAATATTAAATAAAAGAAAGGTAAAATCAAAAAGTCCGGGTATGTGGCATATTGGAGTGGACGCATTGGTTTTTTAATCTGTTTAAAATATCAATAAAATATGATTAAATCATTTATATATATTGATGATTAACTAACCAATGATACCCTATTAAATCAACTAATACTTCTTAAATAATGTTATATCGTGAACATAAATGGACTTTAATAAGTCCCATCTTAGAAAAAAATGTATATCCCGATGAAATGTCAATAATTCCAAAGGTGAAATAAATTGATATGTCCAAAATGTAAAACTGAAAACCCCCAAAAAGCAATTTTCTGTAGAAATTGTGGTTCAAGATTGCCTATTACATATAAAATGGGGGAAAAACCTGAAAGAAAAAAAAGTATAATATTCAATACATTAGGAAGTAGTTGGGGTAAAGTATTAGCTTTAATAATTATATGTGCGGTTGTTTTGGTGGGAGGAATCGGAATTTATTCCCATTATCAGGAAAAACCTATAGAACCGCAAAGTTCAGTAGTTGCAATTGAAAGTCATTTTTCAGGAGAAGTTGAGTATAAAGATCCTCGCTTAAATACAGTTCAAAAGATATCTATTGATAAATATTTTGGACATGGATCAGGGTTTATTGTCAGCAAAGACGGTTATGTGATAACAGCAGCTCATGTTGTCTGTGATCCAATGACCCTTATTAATGAGAATAAATTTAGAAAGATGGAAGATGAAGACATAGAGACTTATGTTAATATGCTTGCATATGCGCAGATCATGAGTCAGGACGTTCAATTCGTCAACAGTGCTATAGATATGAGTGATGATGAATATTTTTCCTACATGTACAATCTAACTAAAAGTGCAATGGCTAGCGGTACCTTACAGGCAACTAAATACAGTCATAAATTTTATCTAAGAGGCCCTACATTTCAAGAGAGTGTTAATAATCCTCCTGTAGCCACCCTAATAAGTATATCAAGAGCCTCAGAAAATGGAAGTGACTTGGCTCTTATGAAGATAGATAATGTTAAGGGAAATCTGCCAGTATTAAAAATAAGCAATGAAAAAATAAAGGTTGGAGAATCTGTTAGTGTTTATGGTTACCCTATTGATCAATTTATTGCATATGAATATGATAAAGATGAATTCGATCCTGAAGAAATCTTCGGAAAAAAAGCTAAACATGATGCATGGCAAAATGTTTTTGCACCATCAAAAACCACCGGTATTGTAAGTGGAGTGAGAGCTACTTCAAAGGATATCCAATATTATCAAACTGATGCAGCAGTCGACTCTGGAAGCAGTGGTGGACCTGTATGTAATGCTAAAGATCAGGTTATTGGTATCGTGATCATGGGAGGTTCTGAAATGCAGGGTTTTAACTTCTTTTTATCTTCAGAATATATCATAGACATGTGTAAGGAGAATGGGGTTTCTTTGGAAGAGGATAAACCT
>Ga0194110_10000742_pt1 | contig 42421 bp, 39 predicted proteins | sample TA2Kig1200mmetaG_FD_146192 | JGI IMG/M metagenome (GOLD analysis project Ga0194110, IMG submission 146192) | Freshwater microbial communities from Lake Tanganyika, Tanzania - TA2015032 Kigoma Deep Cast 1200m | ecosystem: Environmental > Aquatic > Freshwater > Lake | place: Tanzania: Lake...
GAGGAAGAACCCCTACCCTGTTATCCGAGGGGAAGTAACAGGACTTCCCATTCCTGCCAATGCAGAGATCGTGCTTGAAGGATTTGTCGACCCTAAGAAGAGGCGACGGGAAGGTCCTTTCGGTGAGTGGACGGGATATTATGGAAGTGATGTGCGGGATGAGCCTGTCTTGGATGTCAAGGCAATCTATTACAGGAACGATCCCATTATCCTGGGATGTCCACCTCAGATCCCTCCCGATGAGATTGCCCGGTATCGATCAGTAATCCGTTCCGGCCTCCTTAAGCAGGAGCTTGAGAAGGCTGGCCTCTCAGGAATCAAAGCGACCTGGGCCCATGAAGTGGGAAATACAAGAATGCTTCTTGCTATTGCAATCGAGCAGCGGTATGCTGGTCATGCCACCCAGGTGGGTCATGTCGCTTCTCAGTGTCACGTGGGAGCCTATGCGGGAAGGTATGTGATCGTAGTGGACGATGATATTGATGTCTCCAATCTGGAGGAACTCATTTGGGCCATGTTAAGTCGATCAGATCCTGCAACTTCTATTGACATCATCCATAACGCATGGTCTACAGCTCTTGACCCTCGTATTCACCCAGATGATAAGGCTAAAGGAAAATTGACGAATTCAAGGGCGATCATTGATGCTACCCGGCCCTATGAATGGAGAGATCGTTTTCCTGTGGTTAACATGCCAAGCCTTGAGACGAAGCGAAATGCTCGGGAGAAGTTCTCATATCTCCTCGAGGGGTTCGGTAAACCCCGTTAGAAAGGACGGGGCTTTCTAACGGGGTAAAAGAATTTAAGTAGATGAAATGGGGATAGGCGCAGATCTAAAGAGATTAGATCCAATCATTTTTACCATCAGTCTGGGGCATACTTTCACTCACTGGTATCCAGCTACCTTCTTTATCATCTTACCTTATTTGGCTAAGGAATTGGGTCTCTCCTACAGCCAAGCTGGTTTTTTAATCACTTTACAATCCCTTGCTGGAACTCTCATTAACTTCCCTGCTGGAATGATTGTTGATGTGATCGGGAAAACAGGTCTAATTATGGTCATCTCTCTTGCCTGGACCGGAATCCCCTATTTTTTCTTAGGTTTGGTTGAAAACTATGTGATCATCTTATTTTGCATGGTCTTAATAGGTGTTGGGAACTATCTTTGGCATCCTGCAGCAATGTCAGTTCTATCGGCTCGATATCCTGACCGCCGGGGTTTTGCTCTGGCTATTCACTCCTTGGGAGCAAACCTGGGAGATACAGTGGCTCCATTGGTGATTGGGCTTGCTTTAACCTTTATTAGCTGGCGAACGACCCTATTTTTTAACATCATACCTGGGCTTTCGATGGGATTTATCTTATGGAGATTTTTCTTTAATAAAAGCGTGTCACAAGGTCGCGTAAAAGATGAAAGCCAAAATATAATGGATTATTGGAGGAGAATTAAGGAATTAGTGAGAGATAAGAACCTCATCTTTCTCTCCTTTCTTTCAGGTTTAAGAGCCATGACTCAAAATGGCCTATCCACCTTTTTACCTATATACCTGGTGAAAGAACTCAATCTGAATCCAGCCTTAGTCGGAAGTTATATTGCAGTGATGCAAGGGGCTGGGATGGTGTCATCCCCTTTTTCTGGGTTGATGTCGGACAGAAGGGGAAGAAGACAAGTTGTCAATGCCGGCCTCTTTACAACGAGTATCATTATCTTTTTGTTGGTCTTCTTAAATATTAGGTGGCTTTTTATTGCGGTGATGGCTTTCTTAGGTTTTTTTCTTTATTCCCTCAGACCTGTGATATTCGCATGGACAATGGATGTCACGCCAAAGGAGATGGGTGGAACAACGGTTGGGATATTATTCGGTGTCCAATCTTTCTTTATGACCATTTCTCCGCTCATATGCGGAATCATCGCTGATCACTTTGGTTTGACCGCAGCCTTTTATTTTTTGGCTGTGACCATACTCTGCGCAAATATTCTAACGATATTTGTAAAGCAAAAAGAGTCTTAAGGATGATCCGTTTTTAAGATCTAAATTGAGTTTTAGGATTTGACGAATTTATGGGTGAGGGGTATGGTTTATGAAAATTTTATCCGCCTACGCCCATGCTACACAGAGTGCCAAGACCGCAGGGGAACGGGCTGGATTTGGTAAAGGAGATGTCAGGGGAGTTTTAGGCCCTGGGGCAGCCAATAATTCAAAGGAGGGGGCAGGCCTCATTCCCACCGTAGCATTTGGAATTCCTGCAAGCAGTGGGATGGCTATTCTTTTGGGGGCGTTTTTTGTCTTGGGGATCGTGCCCGGTCCTGATATGCTGACCAAACATCTCTCCTTGACCTTCTCAATGGTCTGGACCATCATCATCGCTAACATTATTGTTGTTGCGGTGAGCTTCATCTTTCTCAATCATCTCGCAAGGGTTACAACGATCCGGGGAAACCTTCTTATTCCCTTTATGGAGGGATGGGTTTTCAAGGGGTTAAAAGCTATTGGAGTTACAGGATAATAAATGAGATAAAAAGGGGGCTGACATGTGTAAAGATCTTCAGAGTTTTATTAGGGCGGAGGAAGAAAGAAGACCGAATTCTGTGATCCGCGTTAAGGAACAGATCGATCCGAACAAATTCGAAACGATTGCCTTTCTAAAACATCTCGATTTATTGGGAGAGAAGAGGATGGTCCTTTTCGAAAATGTCCTCACGATTAATGGCCAACCCTCCCCTTTCCCGCTCTTTTACAACTGCTTTGTGACCAGACAGTTTTGCGCCGACGCCTTGGACATGGGTGAACTTAGATCCAATATGGATTTAAGCCTTGAGGTCGCTTCGCGGGAACTCTCAAAAGGGAAACTGGACATCCTCTCTCCTGAGAAGGCTCCTTGCAAAGAAGTTGTACTCAAAGGTTCTAAAGCGGACTTGAGAATGCTTCCTATCCCCATGCACCACAAGGATGATGTTGGTCCCTATTTCACGATGGCCTGTATTATGAAAGGTATTGATAATGGATTCTATGATATCACCTTTACCAAGAACATGTACTACGGGCCTCAAAGGTTAAGTTTTTCTGCGCACTCTCATCACCATTTAAGAAGAATCCTCGAAGAATATGAGAGGAAAAACAAGCGTTCCCCTGTAATTATCGTCCTCGGCCACCATCCTGCTTTTTACCTCTCCACCTGTTGCCTCACTCCCTACGGTAACAATGACTATATGACCGCTTCAGCATTCCTTGAGGAACCTCTGCGCCTTACTCCCTCTGAAACCTGGGGAGAGGACTTTCTTGTCCCTGCGGATTCAGAGGTCATCATTGAAGGTGAGATCCCTCCAGACGTCCGGGAGTCACAAAACCCCTTTGGTGAGATATTGGGCTACTACCAGCCAGAGATGAAGGTTCCTATTATTGAAGTGTCCTCCATCACATATCGGGAAAAAGCTATTATACAAGATATTTGGCCTGCCCAAATGGATCACTGGAACCTGGGAGGGATACCCAAAGAGGGAAGCGTTTTTAATATAATTAAAAAAATATTCCTGGGATAAAGGCAATCCACCTTCCTCCTTCAGGCTGTGGGCGAGTGATCTGTTACATCTCGATTAAAAAAGAGTTTGAAAATGAACCCAAAAAGGCGGCGATGCAGGCCTTTATCGAGATGCCTAACCTTAAATTGGCTGTTGTTGTGGATGACGATATTGATATCTTCAACGAGAGAGAGGTCCTGTGGGCTGTAGGGACCCGAACCCACTGGGATAAGGATCTGGAGGTCATCCCTAAAGTCCAGAGCTTCCGTGATTGGTTAGGAGACGCGGTGGCCATCATCGATGCGACAAGGCCCCTCAAAGGAGATTTCCCAAAGCGCAATGAAGTCCCTCAAGATGCTATGGAACGGGTTGGCGTAATTTTTAAGGGGATGAAATGAAAGGGAGACCAAAGCTCACTGAGATCTGGTTCAAGCTAATACTTTTAGTATTTTTTACTTTTTTTTATTTACTTTCTATACCCTATCCAGAAAAGGCAAAACAGTTCCCACAGCTTATTGCCATTTTTAGCCTCATCATGATTGTGATCTCTCTGATGACAGACTTCATCCAGAAAGGTAAAATAACAAAAGGGATAATCGGTATTGATGATGGCGAATTAAAAGTCCTTGACGAAGCGACCGTGAAGGAAAGAAGGAAAAGGTTTTACCAGGCATGGGGGATCATCTTGGTTTCCACTGTTATTGGCTTTTTGGGAGGATTTCTCTTCAGCACCTTCTTTTTCTTTGTTGGGTTTGCCTTACTCTTTGGAAAAAAGAAAAATTTATTCAAAAATACTACCATCACTATTGCTATGACCGTAGTCATTTATTTTATTTTTCAATGGATCATGGGTGTTCCTTTATTGACAGGTATCCTCTGGTAGATACTTCCCCTCACCCCTGCCTACCGGCAGGCAGGCTTCCCCTCTCCCCACGGGGGAGAGGGCTTCGTCGTGAGACTTCGGCGTGAGCTCAGTCGAACGCTCAGCCGAACGGAGGGGGTGAGGGAGTGAGACAGGTTTCTATGGATGTCATAACACAAGCCATCGCTTTTGTTCTTCAAGGGCAGAATCTCTGTGCCCTCATAGCAGGAACGATTTATGGCATCATTATTGGAATCCTTCCAGGGCTTGGTCCATCAGCCGGTATGGCCCTTGCCCTCCCTTTGGTTTTAAAATGGCATCCAGCCACTGCACTCATCTTTATGGGTGCCCTTTATAAGTGTAGTAACTTCGGGGGTTCTATTACAGCCATCTTAGTCAATACCCCTGGCGATGCCTCCAATGCCGCAACCATACTGGACGGCTATCCAATGTGCGAAAAGGGGAGGGGTGGGGTTGCTTTGGCTCTAAGTGGTACGGCGGCAATGGTAGGAGGGACGATCGGAATGATCTGCCTCATCTTCGTCGCCCCCTTTCTTGCTGATTTTGCTTTAAGATTTGGTCCTGCCGAATATTTTCTGACCGCTCTCTTGGCCCTTTCGATCATTGCTGCCGTGGTACAGGGTGCAACCATCAAGGGCATTATCTCTGCCGGACTGGGTCTGATGCTTTCTTGTGTTGGTTTTGATGTGATCACCGGCCACCTTCGCTATACCTTTGGCTGGACACCAATTGAGGATGGTATTCCACTCATCCAGGCCCTTATAGGCCTTTTTGCAGTGACCCAGGCCTTGGTCCTTGCCGAAAGTGCGCAATCTATCTCCCGTATCGGCAAACTTACCGGCGGCTTTTGGGAAGGAGTGATGACCTACTTCAAACATCCATATGCAATCATCCGTGCTGCGGCAATCGGCCTTTTTGTAGGGATCCTTCCAGCCGTGGGACAAAGTTCTGCAGGGCTTCTTGCCTGGGCAGAAGCAAAAAGGGAGTCAAAACACCCAGAAACATTCGGCAAGGGAGAACCGGAAGGAATAATCTCTTCAGAGACCTCTACCAATGCCTGTATGCCGGGAGATCTGGTTTGCACGATTGCCTTAGGAATTCCAGGGAGTGTGGGAGCAGCCATCTTTTTGGGGATAATGATTATCTTTGGAGTCATCCCCGGCCCTCTCATCTTTACGGAAAAGGCCGATGTCATCTATAGCCTTTTTATCGCTCTGATTCTAACTTCCTTCATTCTCTTTTTAGTTGGAATTACTGTTGCACGACACTTTGCAGTGGTCACGCTTCTACCTAATGAGATCATTGTGCCGGTTATTCTGGTTATCAGCCTGCTGGGAAGCTTTGCTATCCGTAATCTGATGGCGGATGTCATCATTAGTCTTGCCTTCGGGGTCTTAGGATACATCATGTTAAAAGGGGGATTTACACCCGTGCCCCTCCTTTTGGGAATGGTGTTAGGGGAAATGGTAGAACGTAATTATCATCGTGCCTTAATGATTTCCGGTGGATCGTATTCTGTCTTTTACTCTTCAACTATTTCTAAAATTTTAATTTTTTTAACCCTCCTATCTTTAGCCGGTCCTTATCTGGGACCAATCTGGAAAAGATTAACTCAAGGGGGAAAATGAAAGGAGGAAAGAAAAATGTTAAAAAACTTAACAAAATTATTTACCTTTGTATTCGCGAGTGGGATAGTCTTGATTTTAATCTCTCCGCTTTCAAATGGTGCGGATTTTCCGAAAAAACCAGTTAAGATTATCGTCACTGCTGATGCTGGCGGCGGAGAGGATACTGAAGCCCGGGGGATCGCCCCATATGCTGAAAAACATCTTGGGGTACGCGTCATGATTGAAAATCAGCCGGGTGCAGGTGGAAAGATTGCCTTCGAAAAATTTCAGAAGACAGAACCCGACGGCTATACATTAATTACCTATACCTTTCCCAAAAGCATCATTATCGAATATATGGGTAAAACAAACTATAGAACCAAAGATTTTACTCCGGTATTCGCCTGGTCCCGTGGTAATCAACTTCTGGTTGTGCATGCTGATACTTGGAAGACATTTGATGAATTTTTAAAGACAGCTAAGGCCAAGACCCTATCAGGAGGGCTTTCGGGAAGGGGCAGCACGACCCATCTTGCCGGACTGATAGCAATAGATGAACTCGGGATAAAGGTCAATTGGGTACCCTATGAAGGTGCTGCCGGAAGTACCTCTGCCTTGGCTGGAAAACATCTTGATTTTACTATCTGCCTCGCTACCTCTGCCATTCCTTTAATTCATGCAGGAAAATTAAGACCCCTGATGTTATTTAGCGATAGACGCGATCCCTACCTTCCGGATGTCCCAATTCCTAAAGACATTGGATTTGATATTACTGCCCTTCCGGCCATTCGAGGCGCTCAGGCACCGCCAAACACCTCACCTTCCATTGTAAAGGTATTAGAGGAAGCTTTTTATAAAGCAGTGAGAGAACCAGATTATATTGAATGGGCAAAAAAGAGAAAAATGGTTATCCATCCTCTAAATGCCCAAGAATTTGGCAAGGCAGTGGCAGAAGCTTATCCTAATGTTGAAAAATTTAAAGAGATGTTTAAGGAGCAATAGGAAAGGGCTTAAGAATGAACAAAAGAGAGAAAATCAAGACGATATGCGGATTCTGCCATCTGAGCTGTGGAATGGTAGCAGAAGTTGAAGCCAAAAGGTGGGTCTCCTTAAGGGGAGATCGGAGCCATCCTGCCAACGGAGGTTCCCTATGTATCAAAGGGTCCCATGCCAGGGATGTTGTTTATTCCTCAGATCGTCTCACCCATCCCCTAAAGAAGACAAAGGGTGGGTTTAAACAGATCTCATGGGACGAAGCTCTTACCGAGATCGCCGAGAGGATGGAAGAGATCAAAGAAAAATCCTTTATCAGAGTGACACCCCCATTAAAATTTGGAATGAGCAGACAAAAAGGGTTCAAAACGCCAACAGGGAAGGTTGAGTTCTACTCAGAAAAATTAAGAGAGAGTCATTACGATCCCCTTCCCTCCTTCAATGAAAGTCTTTTGAAAAGAGACGAGAGATATCCCCTCTTAGGGACTACCCGACGTCCTGGGGTATATGTCCATACAAAGTTTCGTAACATCTCTTCCCTCCGAAAACTTCATCCAGACCCTATGCTCGAAATCCATCCTGAAGAAGCCCAAAAAAGAGAGATAGGAGAAGGAAGTAGAGTTCAAGTGGAATCGCCAACCGGAAAGGTCTCGCTAAGAATTCATGTGAATGAGGAGATGATGACCGATCTCGCATTGGCCGATTTTGGTTGGGGAAATCCCGAAGATGGAGGCCCGAATGTGAACATTATCACCGATGATACAAACCGCGATCCAGTAACCGGAACAACAGGAAACAGGGAGTTTCGTTGCCGAATTTATCTTGAGCAAAAAGAAGATTAACTAAAATCGTTATCGGAAACTCTAAGGTAAGATGATTTTCCAAGATTCCTATTTGAGAATCATCAATATAACTCCTAAACAAACTGCTCCACTACAGGCAATGACTTGAAAATTTAAAGGCTCCTCACCCTTCATGATCAAACGGCTGATCAATAGGGTGGCTAAAGGTTCAGAGGAAGCCAAGACCACCACAATCGAGACAGCCGTAAAATAAATGGAAATATAGTTAAACATTTGCCCTATAGTCATAAGGAATCCGGCCAAGATAAAAAACCATTGAGGGGTATAAAAGTTATTATAGATCAATATATTCATCTCTCCTTTTATTAAGGGACGTACAACTACTGCTAATAAGGCCACTATCGTGCCAATTGCCAATCCCCAAAAAGGAGAAGGTACTTCCATAAGCCCTAACTTACGCAAGAAATGGCCAGTTCCGAAGCTTAATGCCGCCCCCAGAGCATATAAAATACCAACTAATGAATTGTTCATAGACGTATTTGAGCCTACTGATAAAGAAGTCGACCCATTCATATTAGAACGTGGAGTTTGAGCAACTCCCAAATCAATCCGTCCTAAAACCTCTTTTGAAAGAACCCATACTCCTCCTATTACAGTAGTAGCGCCCACAAATTGAAATATACTAAAACGTTCAGAGAGAAATAAGAAAGCTAAACAGATAGTTATAATTGGAGAACTGTATCTAAACGAAGTGGCCCTGGAAGGACCTAACAATCTAATAGCAGCATAGTGTAAAGATCGACCAGTAAAACTGGTTAAAAAACCAGCTAAAGCAAATAATGAGAATCCCCTAAGGGTAAGTGGTGGGAGCAGCCTATTTAAATGGAGAATAATAATAAGGACCATAAAAGTAATTGCGCTAATAAATATTGAAATAAAGACTCCGTCATCACGAGCTGTTTTCATTCCGCGACGAATAGCCACATTAGATGCACCAAAAGATAAGGCACCCGTTAGGACAAATACCTCTCCGGTCATCTCCACTCCGTTGTCATAATTAATTATCAATTTAGTCTATAGGAACGATTAAGTTAAAATAGCTTAATTGTCAAGAATAAATTATGAAACTTCTGAAAAAATCCTGATTGCCCCGGGCAGGGAGGATTCCAAAGCTTTCTCATCCTCCTCTCTGGTTTCCGACATCCTCAAGAAACCCCTTTTCAGAGATCTATTTTGTGATTGAACTCATTCAGACTTCTTGACATTTAAAAAATAATTCGATAATATTCTCATTGAATTTAGAGAAAAATATCGAGAAGAAACCCTATAATTTCAGTAAGGTACATATGGAAATAATCGTTCGTATTGAAGTGAGGAATGGGACATGGAACAAATAATTCGAAATTTGACTGACATCGATGTCTTAAAAAACATTAGGAAAAAGGATTTTGACATATTATTAAATTCAGCTAATGTAAAAGATTATCCCAAGGGACATCCTATATTTGCAACAGATGATTTTGCTAATATTGTTCATATTATTAAGAAAGGCAGGGTGAAAATTTTTCTCCTCACGAAATGGGGAGAAGAGGTTATTCTTTTAATATTAGGACCTGGAGATTTATTTGGTTTCTCTTCTATTTATGCAGAAGGCAAAAGATTTGTATCGGCAGCATCTTTAGAAGATACTATCCTATGGAATGTGCCAAGTAAAATTTTTGAAAATATCATAAAGAAAAATCCTGAGTTTGCATGGGAAATTATCAAGATGATTGGATTACGCCTATGCTATTTCCGTAACGTAATAGAAGATTTAGCAACCAAAAATATCAAGGGTCGTTTAGCCAAAATCTTGTTGGATTTGGTCAAAAAAAGTGGAATACCTCAGACTTCCGGAATTCTAATAAATGTACCGCTGCGACATGAGGATATCGGCAACATGATTGGTGCCAGCCGTCAAAAAGTAACAACCTTTCTAAACATTTTCGAAAAAGAAAAATTGATAAAAAAGAAGAGGAGACAAATTGTTATTCTTGATAAAGAGGGGATGGAGAACCTAATTTGAGGCCCTATGGTTTCATCCAAATTATTAAAACTCTTGTCTCCAAATGATCTGAAATATGTTCTTAATTCTTTTGAAATTTTACTGTAAATTATAAATTTAAAAATGTCACCTAATTGACAGACTTTTCTTAATTGAGAGTTTAAATTATTTAAGATAGTGATGAGTTCATCACAGGATAAAATCGAAAATGAAGCAAAATATAACATTTTTGCTCCTCCAATTGGGGTAGTTCTATGAGTGAGCAAGTAACAGGAAATTTGATATTAAGCCTGTTCAGAGTGCTTGATCTTACAGACTGGGAGGGATGGTTGTGCGGGAGAATATTTGCCGATCTGGGTGCAGATGTCATTAAAGTAGAGCCTCCTGGAGGCGATCCAGGAAGAAGACTCGGCCCCTTCTTTAAAGACCAAACCCATAATGAAAAAAGCCTTTTTTGGTTTGCCTACAATTTGAATAAAAGGAGTATCACTTTAAACCTTGAAACTTTCGATGGGCAGCAAATCTTCAAAAAACTGATATCCAAAGCCGATTTTGTAATCGAGTCCTTCTCTCCAGGATACCTAAATAATTTAGGACTGGATTTTAATATCCTGAGCCAGTTAAACCCAAAGATCATCCTTGTCTCTATTACAGCCTTTGGGCAGACAGGACCGTACCATGACTTAAAAGCCTCAGACTTGGTAATTACGGCTATGGGAGGCATGCTTTTTCAGATGGGTGATCCAGACCGAGCTCCTCTATCTGTCAGTTTCCCTCAGGCTTATCTCAATGCCTCGCTGGAAGGAGCGGTTGGGGCACTGGTTGCCCATTATCATCGTCAAACAACAGGAGAAGGACAACATATTGACGTATCTGCTCAGGCGAGCCTGCTTGGCTTGGAGGTAACCACACTCCCTTATTGGCAGATGGGCGAGAAGGTGATAAATCGCAGTGGTGGACGTTCACGGTGGCGGACTGCCGATGGCATTGGCCCTCAAGTTATATACCGATGCAAGGATGGCTTCGTTGCCTTCGGCATCTTCAGCGGTGCTTTGGGGGCAAAGTCGATGCGAGGAATAGTGAAGTGGATGGACGAAGAGGGTTTAGCTCCGGACTTCTTAAAAGGAAGAGACTGGGAAGCATTCGCTCTCGAGACCTCGGAACTCAAAGAGGTGGACCGTTTCAGCGAGGCATTTTCGCGCTTCTTTGAAAATCATACCAAGTCGGAACTCTACGAAGGCCTTCTCAAAAGGGGGATTATGGGCTACCCGGTCTCCAGTATAGATGACATCTATAACGATCCCCAATTGACCGCGCGGAACTATTGGATTAATATGGATCACGAAGAGATCGGGGCAACTATTCATTACCCAGGGGCCTTTGCCAAATTCACTGAAACTCCCATTATGTTCCGGCATCGACCTCCCCTCATTGGAGAGCATAATGGAGAGATTTTTGGAGAAATGGGTATATCGACTGAGAAGCTCAACATCCTGAAAGAGGCTGGAGTGATTTAAAACAATAAGGACTCGAAAGGAGAATACAATTATCAAGGCACTGGAAGGGATAAAAGTTGCTGATTTTACTTGGTATGCAGCCGGTCCTTATATAACAAGATATTTGGCGCTTCATGGAGCCGCAGTAATTCGAATAGAGAGCAGCACCCGTATCGATCGAACCAGGTTAAATCCTCCATTTAAGGACGATACCATCGGCGTCAATCGTTCTGGTCAGTTCGCTCTTTTCAACCCAAACAAGTATTCTATAACCCTGAACCTTAAAGATCCGAGGGGAGTGGAAATAGCAAAGAAACTGGTGGTCTGGAGCGACTTAGTCGTTGAGAATTTCACCGCAGGAACGATGGAAGGTTTTGGGTTGGGCTACCCGGAATTGAAAAAGCTTAAGTCAGAAATAATAATGCTCAGCAGCACCAATCAAGGCCAAACAGGACCTAATGCCCAACAAGCAGGTTTTGGACTGCAACTGGAAGCCTTGAGCGGATTTGTCCATATCAGTGGCTGGCCTGATCGGACTCCGGTCATCCACGGAGGTCTAAACACGGATACCATTGCAGCTCGTTTTGGTGTGGTTGCGGTATTGGCTGCACTGGACTATAGGCGGAGGACAGGGAAAGGGCAATATATTGATCTGGCTCAATATGAGGCAGGACTCTACTTTTTGGCTCCTCTGTTATTGGATTTTGAAGTCAATGGCCGAGTAGCTTCAAAGATGGGTAATCGTTCTCCATTCGCTGCTCCACACGGAGTCTACCCATGTAGGGGGGACGATCGATGGTGCGCCATAACAGTCTTCAACGGCGAGGAATGGCAAGCATTATGTGGATGTATGGGGCATCCGGAATGGACGAAAGAGGGGAAATTTACTACTCTATTAGGCCGGAAGGAAAATGAAGATGAGCTGGATAAGCTCATCGCTGAGTGGACATCTAAATTTGTAGCAGAAGAATTAACGGCTATGTTGCAGGCAAAGGGGATCAGGGCAGGAGTGGTGAAGAATGCCTGTGACATTTATCAGGACCCTCAGTTAGCATATCGGGGACAATGGCAGCAGATAGAACATAGGGAAATCGGAAATTATAAATACGATATGCCGGCATATCTACTTTCAAACACCCCTCCTCAATTGGAACGACCTGCCCCTTGCCTGGGTGAACATAATGAATTTGTCTGTACTCAGATATTAAATATGGATAAGGAGTTGGTAGATCAACTCATAGTAGACGGAGTGCTCAAGTAGTGAACTACAGAGGGAAAGGGTTTTAATTCTCTAATGCGGTGAAATTATGGAAGAAAGGAGAAAGGAATGGAGAAGTCTGAAATGGGTTCGAATAAGACAAACCGGTACATAGCTGAAGGAATAGAAGGGCTTTCGTTATCGCCCCAGGAGGTGGAGAAATTCACAGCTGAGGTTGAGGAAGAGGTTCCTGATTGGGCAAGGGATGAAGATGGCAAGATCGTGCTCACAGTATATTATAAAGAGGCGGTCCAAATGGTACGGGAGCGATGGATGGAGGAGCGAGCAAAAAAGGAAACCGGAGCGAAGAAAGCCGAGTTAAAGAAAGCGAGAAAGGAGAGTAAAAAATGACTATAAGAGGAAAGATACCTGTTAGCCCACTGAAAGAACAGGATGTAGTTGTTGTTGGAGCGGGTGCTGCCGGATTGCCAGCAGCAATGGCAGCAAAGGAAGCTGGAGCCAAAGTAACCGTTCTGGAGTGGGCACCTAATTTGAAAGATTCGAATCTGGCCAGGGCCGGTGGCGCAGTCTCACGGGCACCGGAGCTGGACGTGGGTCATCCCACAGGAAAAACGTCGATTGAGGAGAGGGTGAAGAAAGCAGTTGATGCAGGGGAGGGGCGCTGTGACGGAGAACTTATAAGAATCGTGCTCACCTATATTGAAAGGGATATGGATTGGTTAAAAAACCTTGGGTTCGAATGGATGGAACATGGCTCTCTCTACACAGATAGGGTAGCAGTCGGGCGTCTATCGCAGGCTAGAGGGGTTGGCTTTGGGTTCAATAATCAGATGCGCAAGATCGCAGAAAAGATGGGGTGCAGGGTCCTGATGAATACAAGGGGAAAGGAATTGATTACCAATCAGAAAGGAAAGGTAATCGGTATTAGGACAATGACGGAAGAAGGGTATAAGGATTTTGATGCGGGTGCAGTGATACTCGCTTCCTCGGGTTATCAGGCAAATATGGAGATGTTGGCAAGGTACCACGATGCTGAAACACTTAGGCGTATTAGGCTGACTGGTTCACCCTATTCCATGGGAGATGGCCATATCATGGCAGAGCAGATAGGAGCAAAGATGGTTGGGATGGAACAATTAGAATTCCGTACCATTGATAAGACCTGGCGTCCAGGCTCACCAGGACAGATGGGACCGTTCCGTCACCTGAACGTTACGGCAAGATATGCCATATTCCTGAACAAGAACGGTCAAAGATTTGTAGATGAGAATGAAGAAAATGATGTCATAGGTGGAGCCATCATGGGCCAGCCGGAGGGTGTAAGTACTTGGGTCTGGGATGAGAAGGCAAGGCAGAAAGCACCTTTGGATGAGGTTGCCCGTTACGAACGTACCCGACCAGGGGTGATCATCAAAGCCAATACCCTGGAGGAGTTAGCACCTAAGATCGATATCCCATATGATAAATTGAAGAGAACGATTGATGATTATAATGCCGCCATCCAAGAAGAGAAAACAGTTGAGACAGAAATCCCCAAAATAGCCTGTGCCATTAAGATTGATACTCCGCCTTTCTACGCCATCTACCCTGTTTGGGGTGGATTGAACTGCACCATGGGTGGCCCAAAAATTACTCCCAATGGTGAAGTGATAGACATGGAAGACAAACCTATCCCTGGCCTCTATGCGGCGGGTGAGATGATCGGCGGCTTCTTTTACAGTCGGTGGTACACAACTCCCAGCGGAATAATTACCCGAAAGTCAAATGTCTTTATTGCGGGTGCGCTATTACCGATGTGCCTAGTCCTCGGACGTATTGCTGGAACAAATGCTGCAAAATATGCTACCAGTAAGAAAGAGCTAAAGTAGCCCCTGCCCTCTATCCTCATAACCCAGGGATTAAATTAACGGGGAACATGTACAGTCGTGATAGAGGAATTGGAATTTTTCTCCTTATTATTTCGGCCCTCCTTTGTTATGGAGCAATACGGCTTGGAATAGGAAAATCAAATAACCCAGGCCCTGGTTTTTTCCCATTCCTTGCGGGGATGATCATTTTCGCCCTGTCTCTGGTAATCATTATCACTTCGGTTAGGAGTTCTCCAAGAATTAGTCCACAAATGGCTCCCTTCTTTACTATTAGGACTGGTTTGATCTTGGGTGCCCTCTTTCTTTTTGGGTTATTCGTTGAGAAGGCGGGATTCTTTATTTGCACTTTTTTTGCCACCCTTATGATCCTTAGGGCCAACAGAATAAAAAATTGGTTTTTTCTAATATTTGTTTCCCTCCTTATCTGCATAGGTATTTTTCTCGTGTTTAATTTATTATTAGAGGTCAGGCTTCCACTTGGAATTTTAAAATTTAACTGATCTTGATATATGGAAACGATTAGCAACCTCCTTTATGGCTTCAGTATTTGCTTACAGCCAATTAATTTGCTATATTGTTTTATAGGGGTCCTCGTAGGGACATTGATCGGAGTCTTACCAGGAATCGGTCCTCCAGGCGCCCTCGCATTGTTGATTCCGATTACAGTCAAAATCCCTCCAGAATCTGCTATTATTATGCTCTGCGGTATCATGTATGGAGCAATGTATGGGGGATCCACAACCTCGATCTTGGTCAACATACCAGGGGAGGCGGCATCAGTCATTACCTGTCTCGATGGTTATATGATGGCTCGACAAGGCCGTGCCGGTCCTGCCCTGGGTATCTCAGCCATAGGGTCTTTCATTGCAGGAACCATTAGTATATTCGGCCTGATCTTTTTCGCTCCTGTTTTATCTAACTTCGCCCTCAAGTTCGGGCCTCCTGAATACTTCTCTTTAATGATCTTTGCATTCTCCCTCCTCATCTTCGTTGCCAGTGGCGGAATGGCAAAGGGAATCATCATGGCTGTTTTAGGTGTGGCTCTAGGGACAATTGGGTTGGACCCAACTACAGGGACACATCGGTTCACATTAGGTCTTCCCTGCTTAATGGATGGATTAGGGCTCGTCCAGGCTGTGATTGGCCTATTTGGAGTATCAGAAATTTTGGTCAGTCTCGAAACCTTTATTGACCGAGAGATCTATGAAAAGAAGATTAAAGGCCTACTTCCAACATTGCAAGATTGGAAAGATTCTATCTTCCCAATTATAAGATCTACTGTTATCGGTTTCTTTCTCGGTGTAATTCCAGGGATAGGAGTTGTACTTCCCTCCTTCCTCTCGTACGGATTTGAAAAAAAAATTTCTAAGGATCCAAGCAAGTTTGGTAAAGGGTTTATCGCTGGGGTTGCAGCACCAGAAGCTGCCAATAATGCAGCAGCTGGCGGAACATTGATACCCATGTTAAGTTTAGGGGTTCCTACTGGAGCAAGTACTGCTATTGTCTTAGGAGCCCTGATGATATATGGTGTTCAACCTGGACCCCTGCTAATTAAAGAATCGCCGCAGGTATTTTGGGGGTTAGTGGGAAGCCTTTATATTGGGAATCTAATGCTCGTAATCTTGAATCTTCCCATGATAGGAATCTGGGTCAGAATCATTAAGATCCCTTATTATTTATTATCTGTCCTCATTCTCTTATTTTGTTTAATTGGGTCTTATAGTATCAATTATTTGGCAGAGGATATCATCATTATGACCTTATTTGGGCTTATTGGTTATATTGCAAAAAAGACAGATTTTGAAGTCACACCGATGGTCTTTGGCCTGGTCTTAGGGCCAATGCTGGAGAATGCGCTCCGCCGGTCTTTGATCATCTCTCACGGCAGCTTTAGTATTTTTTTCATCCGCCCAATCTCATTAATCTTCATCGGGATTTCAATTTTGACCTTATTTTCACCCCTCTTCCTTAAGAAGAGGCCAAAAGTGGTTCAAGATGGGGTTTAACTTCTGTCCAAAAAAGGAGGTAATAAAAATGAAACTTAGGGGAAAATTTTTCTACTTAATTATTTCGGTTTTGGTTTTCGGACTAACGATTATGGCATCGATCTGCCCTGCACAGGAATTTCCTACTCGGGCAATAGACATCATCGTCCCCTTTGCAGCCGGAGGAGGTGTCGACACCTTTTCCCGAACCATTAGAGAACCCTTATCAAAGGAGCTAAAGGTACCGGTGAACATTGTCAATCGTCCTGGAGGTGGATCTGTGATTGGTTCTTCCTTTGTGGCCAACTCCAAGCCCGATGGATACACTCTTTTAATGCAAGATTTGGCATCTATTGTAGCCACTCAGGTCATTACACCGAAGATCCCTTATCATATCTTAAAGGATTTCCAACCAATTGCTATTTGCGCCGATATTCCACTCGTTTTTGCGGTTAGAGAAGATTCCGAATTTAAGACGATAGAAGATCTCATCTCCTATGCAAAGAAAAATCCAGGAAAGATATTGGGAGCAACACAGGGGGTTGGTAGTACGGGCCACTTTGAGCTCGAACTTTTGAAAAGTGCTGCTAAGATTGATATCACTCACCTTCCACTTGGAGGGGGAGGAGAAATCATCCCCAACCTTTTAGGGGGACATGCCGACTTAGGTTGCGGAATGACGATAGCCATTTTAAAACCACACATCAGAGCAGGAAAACTCCGTGTAATAGTCACGTGCTCAGCGGAAAAGATTCCCGATTTTCCTGAAATACCAACGACCAGAGAAAAAGGTATCCCTGAGGTTAACATCAATATGGATCTCTGCATTTTGGGGCCTAAAGGACTGCCAGCACAAGTAACGGAAAGGTTGGCACATGCCGTTAGTGAGATTCTAAAGATCCCAGAGTTGTTCTCGAATCTTAATCGTCTGGGGTACATGGCCAAGTTTTCATCACCCAAACAATTAGAAGAACGTTTAAAAAGGGATTTGACCATCTTCTTTGAGACGGGCAAGAAGGCTGGATTTGCAAAGGGACAGATCGATTAGAGAGCACCAAATCCCGTTTCAGGTTTTCATAGACCAAAACCTAAGTCTTCTTATTCCATTCTAACGAAACTATTTAGAAAGGAGGGACAAAGAATGAAATTTAAAAGAAAATTTTTCTTTTTACCATTCGTCTTTATTATTCTTGTGACTATTTCTAATGGCATTGCCCAGGAATATCCCACCCGGGCAATAGACATTGTGGTACCCTTTGCTGCCGGTGGAGGTGTCGACTCCTTTTTTCGGACCATAAGGGAACCCTTATCAAACGAACTAAAGGTACCGATAAATGTTATCAACCGTCCTGGTGGGGGAGGAGTGATTGGTTCTTCCTTTGTAGCCAACTCCAAACCCGATGGATATACCATCTTGGGACAAGATATTACATCGGTCATCGCATATCCAATCATCACACCAGAAATTCCGTTTAATATCCTTAAGGATTTTCAACCCATTGTTTCCTGTGCCATTTTGCCCCAAATTATTGCAGTTAGGACTGATTTAGGACTAAGGAAATTAGAAGATCTCATCTCATATGCAAAGAAAAATCCTGGAAAGTTATTGGTAGGAACTGCAGGAGTTGGAAGTTCACCCCACTTCAATGTTGAAATATTTAAAAAATCGGCTGGGATTGATATCACCCATTTCCCCCTGGGAGGGGGAGGAGAAGTCATCCCTAATATTTTAGGGGGACATATCGATTTGACTGTGATCGGTCTATCGATTATTAAATCCCACATGCGGGCGGGGAAACTTCAAGGATTACTCACTTTGTCACCAGAGAGGATTCCTGACTTTCCCGAAATTCCGACAAGCAAAGAAAAAGGAATGCCCGAAGTGAATATAAATAATGAACCCTGTTTTTTAGGACCAAAAGGACTCCCCATTAAAGTAACTGAAAGATTGACTCATGCAGTGAGTGAGATTTTGAAATCTCCGGAATTGGTTGCGAATCTTTCGCGTCTCGGTTACTTTGTCAATTTTTTGCCATCTGATCAACTCGGAGAACGTATTAAAAAAGAATTCCAAATTTATCTTGAAGTGGCTAAAAAGGCAGGATTTGCAAAGATAAGGGATTGAAAAGAGGATAATGATGAAATGGGATAGAGAGACCGATGTGGTAGTTGTAGGTTATGGCTTGGCTGGAGCGGTAGCATCTATTGAGGCCTATGATTCAGGTGTAAAAGTGCTCCTGATAGAGAAGAGTCAATACCCGGGTGGTTGCTCGATACTCTCCGGGGGATATGTGCTATGTGCCAATAGTGTAGATCAAGCGTTTAAATATTTACAAGAATTATCCGGCGACAGGGTAAATAAAAATCTTATTTACTCTTTCGCTCAAGGCTTAGTGGAAAATGAGCAGTACCTGAGGAGATTAGCAGAGGTTAATGGTGGTGGAGTGAAGGCTTATGGTCATAATGAAGAAAAGGCGCTCCCTGTAATTAATCGATATCCTTACGAAGGAAGTAATACTTTCTATACGGTCATCATACACGATATACCAGGATTTAACGGTAAATTCCCATGGGTGCAGCGTTTGCAACCAGCCGGGGTGAATCTTATGAAAACAGTTATGGATCATGTTGAGCGGCGAAATATTGAAGTTTTATTCTCAACACCAGCGAAGAGGCTTACCACTGATGCCTTTGGTACTGTTACTGGACTTATTGTTCAGAGTGCAAGTGGCGAATTAGCGATACGGGCTCGCAAGGCAGTGATTTTGGCCTGTGGCGGGTTTGAACATAATCAGTGGCTGCAGATACAATACCTACAGGGAAAACCTTTCTATTCCATGGCTCCTCTCACCCATACCGGAGACGGAATCCTTATGGCCCAGAAAGTTGGTGCTGCCCTATGGCATATGTGGCATATTCACGGTGCCTACGGTTTTAAGTTTCCTGAGTTTCCCATCGCTTTCAGGCATCCTTTTTCAGGAGCCCGAAATCCTAAACACATTATGCCGTGGATAGTAGTCGATAAGTTTGGTATTAGGTATATGAATGAATACCAGCCCGCACCTCAAGATACTGGCCACCGGGCTATGGAGATATTTGACCCTGATATGCCCGGCTATCCCCGCATACCCTCCTTTCTTATCTTCGATGAGATCGGAAGGAAGCGTGGTCGAATCGCGCAACCATTGTCACTGGGCGAGTATGCCTATGAGTGGAGTGATGATAATCTGGAGGAAGTGCGGAAGGGTTGGATTATAAGTGCTGACAGCATCCAAGAATTAGCGCTGAAGATAAAGGAAATAGATCTTAACGAAAGTAAGATGGATCCGAAAGAATTAGAGGCGACTGTATTTCGATGGAATGAGAGTGTAAAGACAGGTAAAGATTACCTCAACAGGCCATCAGGTACTATGTTGCCCATTAAGGTCCCTCCTTTTTATGCTGTCCCGGTCTGGCCAATCATCACAAACACCCAGGGCGGACCAGTGCATAATGAAAAACAGCAGATCTTAGATGCCTTTTGTAAACCCATACCGCATTTGTATAGCGCTGGTGAACTGGGCTCCTTCTTCGCTCACCTGTATCAACTTTCAGGCAATTTGGGCGAATGTCTTATCTCAGGTCGCATAGCTGGCAAGCACGCCGCTGGCGAAATACCCTTACCAGAATTCAATTAATTCCTTGATAAGGGGGAGATGAAAAAGAAGAAGCTAGATAAAGATAAATATTTCCGCCTCTTTAGGCACCCTTTACAAAAAATGGGTTGAAAGACCTATTGGGGAGGATGACTATCATCATGCAATTCCTTGAAACAGATGTTTTGATCATTGGAAGTGGTTTGGCAGGCCTTAGGGCTTCGATTGAATCAGTTAGAAATGGTGCGAGGACAACTGTTATTACTAAATCTCCCATGGGAATGGGTTCTAACAGTGTCTTGGCCGGTGGAGGGCTATCCATTCCTGAAAAAGAGACGGATATTGAAACCTATATTAAAGAGACCCTCTCTATTGGAAAGGCTCTTAACGACCGTCGATTGGTCACGGAACTTGCTCGAGGGGGGATGAAAGAGATCGAATTCCTGAAGACGATCGGCGTGGATTTAATTATAAAACCTCCGCTTGGATATATGGTAAATAAGAGAAATTATCCTGATAAGATGTTAGGAGGTCGAATTCTTATAAAGAAGCTGATTCAAGAAGCCCTTAAATATAACCAAATCCAATTTCTTTCAAACTTCTTTGTTTACAGGATCCTCTCTCAGGATGACCAGGCTGTAGGAGTCATTGGATTTAACAGAGACCATAGACCTTGTTCAATTACGTCCAAGGCCGTTATCTTGGCTACAGGGGGTGGAGGTGGAATTTATAAGAGGAATGATAACCATAAAAAAATTTTAGGAGATGGATATGCCTTAGCACTGGAGATGGGTCTCCCATTGATCGATATGGAGTTTGTCCAATTTTACCCTTTCGGATTTGCCGAACAGGGGTTGCCTCAGACGATGATCTATCCTCCTTTTCCAGAAGAAGTCATGATTTTGGATTCAGAAGGAAACGATCTCCTCAAAAAGTATGGACTTGAAATGAGCCTGGATAAACTCATTGTCACCCTCAGGGATAAAATATCTTATTTGATCTATAAAGAGTCACAAGTGGGTAAAGTATTAATGGATTACACGCGAGTCCCTGAAAAGAAATGGGATGAATATCCCTTAAGCCTCTTTCCCAAACAGCGATTCAATTTTAAAGAGAAACTGTTTCGAATCTCGCCGATGACCCATTTCTTTAATGGAGGAGTAAAGATCAATCCTTCTTGCGAAACGGATATACCAGGTCTCTTTGCCGCTGGAGAAGTTACAGGTGGAGTTCACGGAGCCAATCGAATGGGAGGCAACTCCTTGGCAGAATGTCTGGTATTCGGGGCTAAGGCTGGATATGGGGCTTCGGAATATGCAAAAAGACAGACCTCAAAAAAGGCTTCTATCATTCCAGAGAGATGGCCGAGAAGCCTTTTGATCGAAAAGACTGAGCAGAAGAGTACCAATAAAATTTTAACAGGGCTGAGAGCAGTTCGAGACTTGGCTTGGAAATATGCTGGACCTATACGGAACGAAAAACAGATGAAAGAAGGTCTTGCCTCTGTTGATGTCTGGAGAGAGAAACTGAAAGACTTTCGTATCTCTCAAGTCAAGGACTTAATTCTCAAAAGGGAACTGGAAGGGAGCCTCCTCGTTCTTAAAGCCATCCTCACCTCCTCCATCGCGAGAAAGGAGAGTCGGGGTGCATTACAGAGGGAAGATTATCCTCAAGAAGGGGGACCTGAATTCTTAAAAAGGGTGTCTATTAGGATAAGGGGCTCTGAAAAGGAATTCGAAGTGAACTTAGAAGAAATACCTCTTTTCGTTTCCGCAGGCAGAAACGAGGTTTAGCTATCAATCTCTTTATGTTCACCTCCATCATTTCTCAACTTCCAACTTCACAGCTTTATCCACTTGGGAACAACAACAATTCCTGATCCAGTTACTGTAAATCGTTTGGCATCCTCATCCAGGTCGTAACCGATCTTCATTCCTTGAGGTATCTGGACATCTTTATCAATAATCGTTCTCCGGATCTTTGCATACCTTCCGACATCGACACCCTCCAGGAGGACGGAATCCTCGACCTCAGCGTAGCTGTGAACCATTACCCTTGGGGATAGGATCGACCCCTTGACACTCCCACCGCTGATGATACAGCCATTCGAGACGATGGAATTAAGGGCTGTTCCTACCCTTCCCTCCTCAATCAAGACAGTCTTGGCAGGAGGATAAGGGGGTTGATAGGTAAAGATGGGCCATTGAGAATCATAGAGATTAAGTTGAGGGGTGACGGATACAAGATCCATATTTGTCTCAAAATAAGCATCGAGCGTCCCCACATCCCTCCAGTATCCCATCCTTCCTACGTCACCATGTCTGAAATCAAAAGCAAAGACCTGGTCTTTTCCAATCATCATAGGAATGATATCCTTGCCAAAATCATGTGTCGAGTCGGATCGGGCATCTTCAATCAACCGCCTCACCAACAGTTCCATATTGAAAATATAGATTCCCATGGAGGCGAGGATACCTTCTGAATCTCCTGGGATGACCTTGGGAACTTCGGGTTTCTCTTGGAATCCAATGATTCGCCAATCATTGTCTATCTCCGTCACGCCGAACTCCCTTGATAATTTTCGATCCATCCGAATGGCTGCAACCGTCAGATCAGCCGCCTTCTCAATATGAAAGGCAATCATCTTACGATAGTCCATCTTATAGATGTGGTCACCGGAAAGGATGAGGACAAGGTCTGGCTTTTCCTGCTGAAGGGTATAGATATTTTGAAAAATCGCATCGGCTGTCCCTTGATACCAATGTTCGTCAATTCTCTGCTGGGCAGGAATGGCTTCTATGAATTCTCCTAAAGGGCCAGAGAGGATGTTCCAACCTATTTGAATATGCCGATGGAGCGAGATAGATTTATATTGAGTGAGGGCATAGACTCTACGGATATCCGAATTGATACAGTTGGAAAGGGTGAAGTCAATGATTCGATAAATGCCACCGAAAGGAACAGCAGGTTTGGCCCGATCTCGGGTAAGAGGATAGAGCCTTTCCCCTCGGCCACCTGCCAAGACCATGGCCAAGACTTTCTTCATCAGGCCTTACCTTTCTTTAAAAGTTCTTTTACCTTATTTTTTAATTCCTCAAGATCGGCAGATTTCATCACATAGGCATCTGCTGCCCAACTCATAAAATCCTGGCGATAGCCAGGATAAGAGGAATTGAGGATGATGGGGATCTTCTTATCCTTCCCCAAAATTCGGCCCAATGCTTCCATTCCATTCATGACAGGCATGACGATGTCGAGGATGACGAGATCTGGCTTTCCCTCCTCTAATATTTTGATGGCCTCTTTACCATTCCGTGCAGTAAGGACTTCATAGCCCTCTGTCTCTAACTCCTCTTTATAAAGAAGCCTTAGACCCTCTTCATCCTCAACAATTAGAATTTTCTTTTTCATATCTTTACCTTACAGTTGCGTAAAAATTGATTAGAATATTCAAAACAGCCAAATTCTATCAATTTAAAAATGTTCTTTAGACGGAGTTCGAGGATCTCACCTTGGGTGAATTCCTCCCCCCACCCTTGCCCTCCCCCTCGGAGGGGGGAAGGTAGGGTGGGGGTGGCCTATCGGATAGTTATTTTCTGCAACGTTAAGGTTTATTATTGTTAATCTCAAGAGAAAAAACAATCTTTTTTTACTGGTCTTTTGGCTCTAAACTCCTGTAGGGAACGCCTGCCTGCCGGTAGGCAGGGTTTCAAACCGTTCCCTACCGAACTCTCTTATCTTTTCTCCGTCTTCTTCCTCTGTTCCATAGCGAGTTTACATTCTGCACAGATGAACCGGGGCAGGGTATGAGGATATGTAATCTTTTCTTCTCCAAAACCCCAATCGATGATATCCCTGACCAATAACTCCTCTTTGAAGGCATGTCCCAAACATAGTCCCATTCCACACACAATACAAATGGCGACAGCCTCCTTATCCACTCCCTGCTTTGCACAGACATAACACTTCATAGTGGTTCCTCCCCCTCTGCCTTGAATGAATCTTCAATTTATTTTTACCATGTAATCGAACAAAAATCAAAGTGGAAGGCCTATTGCACATTGAAGTAAAATTTTTTATTCTTCCTCACAAAATGAGCTTGCTGTACACATTAAGGAACTCCCAAGGTTTTGGGCTATTTAATACTACCCTGTGGTAATGAGGGCGGGTAAAAATTCTTTTAAGGCGAATTTATATTAATACTAAACTTCTGCATTCGGTATCGAAGGACGTCACGGCTGATATCCAAGAGTCTGGCCGCCTTGGTCTGGTTGCCATTTGTTATCTTAAGGGCCTGCCTCACAAGGGCCTCTTCGACCTTCTCCAATGAAATACCTTCAGCAGGAATCCGAATTCCTTCAATCACTCCTCCCTGCTTCGATGCTTGTCCCAAAATCTCTATGGGCAGATGCTCCATGAGAAGGGTGTCTCCATCCCCAAGAATCATTGCCCTTTCGATCACATTCCTCAGCTCCCGGACATTCCCAGGCCAATCATACCCTTTAAGGAAATCTTCCACTCCCTTCGAGATTTTCTGGACATTCTTATGAAATTCTTCATTATATTTTTGAACGAAATATTTGGTGAGAGGAAGAATATCTTCACGTCGCCCTCTGAGAGGAGGTATCCGAAGAGAGACGACATTGATCCTATAAAAAAGATCTTCCCGAAACTTTCCTTCATCCTTTAATTTCGTCAAATCTTTGTTCGTAGCAGTGATGATTCGAACATCCACCTGGATGTCTTTCACCCCACCCATCCTTCTAAAGGTTTTCTGCTCGATCAACCTCAGGAGCTTTGCCTGCATGGCCTGGTTCATGTCTCCGATCTCATCCAAGAATAATGTCCCCCCCTCTGCAACTTCGAAAAGCCCCTTCTTCACCTCCTTGGCATCGGTAAAGGCTCCTTTCTCATGGCCACAAAGTTCATTTTCGAGAAGATGTTCTGGAAACCCTGCGCAATTCACTGTAATCAAGGGCATGTTTTCCCGTCTGCTTCGGTAGTGGATGGCATGGGCGACCAATTCCTTTCCTGTTCCACTCTCCCCCTGGATTAAAACAGTTGCCGCATCATTTGTGGCCAGCTTCTCTACCAACTGGAGAATTTTCTCCATCTCCGGACTCACAGCGATGATGTTATCAAACCTATATCGGCTCTTCTGCTCCTGTCGGAGATACTTCACTTCTCTCTTAATTTGAGAGGCTTCTAATGCTTTCTGAATGGATAGATGAACTTTATTAAGATCGAATGGCTTGGCGATATAGTCAAAGGCGCCCAATTTCATTGCTCTGACTACCCTTTCTACATCCTCATAGGCTGTGATCATGATTGTAATGATATCCCGATCAATCCTAAGTATCTTCTCGAGGACTTCATAACCGTCCATCCCAGGGAGTTTGATATCGAGAAGCACAATGTCAGGGGCTTCCCCTTCAACTTTGCTCAAGGCCTCCTCACCTGTCTCTGAGAGGAGAACCTCGTAGCCTTCCTTCTCCAAGTTTTGCTGGAGGGTCCACCGGATAAGATATTCATCATCGACAATTAAGATTCTTGCTTCAGCCATTACTCACCCCAAAAAACGTGACCGTGTTGCGTGTCACGTGCCTGGACACGGAAAACGGACATGATTATTTTTATTTGGTAATGGGAAGGGTGATGATCACTTTAGTCCCCACATTGATTTGGCTCTCCACCTCTATCCTTCCCCCGTGTTGGTCTATAATATTTTTTGTAATGGATAATCCTAAACCTGTCCCATCAGGACGAGTAGAAAAGAAAGGGTTAAAAATCTTGGGAAGATTCTCCTTTGGTATTCCAATACCGGTATCCTCAAATATAATCTGGACCCCATAGATTTCATCTATATTCAATGGGCAAGTGGATATTGTAAAAGTCCCACCTTTCAGCATCGCCTTCTGCGCATTAATTACAATATTTAAAAAGGCCTGTTCCATTGAATTGGGATCGATCATTGTTTTTGGCAAGGGGGAGAAAAATTTCTTTTCAATCTTGAAACCCTCTGAACTTACTCGCTGAGTCATGAAGAAAGATAGAACTTTATCGACCAATTGATTGATATCTGTCGGCAAGTAATTTGAAGGTACCGGTTTGGCATAGTTAAGCAGATCTTTCACAAGCCGCTCCAACTTAAAGATCTGTTTTTGAATCTCATCGGTCACCTGCCTTCGACCATCCTCTTTGGGGAATCCATCCGCCAGGATTTGAATGGCTCCTTGAATACCTGCAAGTGGGTTCCTGATCTCATGGGCAATCCCGGATGCCAATTCTCCAATAGTGGCCATTCGATCAGCCCTTTGAATCAACTCCTGATGATACCTCTCCGCTTCCTTTTTCGCGAGATTGAGTTTCTCAATCATAGTGTTGAGATTTTCGGCCAATCTTCCCATCTCGTCTTTGCCTTGAAGATCTACCCTTGCATTGAGATCACCTCTCTCAACCTTCCTCATTGCATCAGCCATCTTTGTAATAGGCAAATTGACGTATCTCAAAAACAGAAGACCCAACATAATTGATAAGGATCCGATAGTGATAACTGCAAGGATCACTGCATCTCTCTTAACCCCAGAAATCTCTTTATCCATATCTTTCAGCGTGTTAGCCACGGTCAGAACCCCAATAATTTCTTCTTTTTGATTATGACATTGGAAACATTCTCGATGATTTAAAATAGGGGTATTGAAGTAATATATCCTCTCCCATTTCTTTCCTCCATTCTCAAGCCGGACCATCTCTTCTTTAACGAAATATGGATTCTTCAGAAAGAACTCGACATCTACCACCTTTTTGTTTAATTCCTCTTCATGAGTCGAGGCCCTAATGATTCCATCGGGTCTGAAGAGATTTATTTTCCAGATTCCTCTATAGTTAAAATTTTTCAATATAGGATGTATCTCATAATGTCTTCCCTTTTCCATCGCCCGAATGACATTCCTCTCAATGAACTCAGAAATAATCTTTGTCTTTTCGTAGGTATTTCTTTTTATGCTGGCTTCATGAAGCCTGATATCCAACCAGACACTAAAGGAAATGGCAATAATCAGAGTAGCACTGCTAATAAAAATGGCTCTAAAGATTAATGAGGAAGGTCGTAAAAGAGGACTCATTTCAACATCCTAAAATATTAGTCATAAATTTTTTCTAACCATCTCTTTTCCCCCCAAAATTTTTTATTTCATTACGCTCACATTTTATAACAGCTTAGCATTTGGAAATCAACCCATTCGACTCCCCGGTCTGATCCTTCGGCTATGCTCAGGACAAGCGCCCGGGGTATGCTCAGGGTTGATACTGAGCGGCGCTTTTGGCCTCGATTTAAAAATCGGGGTTTGGCGCCGTCGAATGTATCAATATAAGTAGGTCTATTCATTACCTGTTGTAAAGTTTAAAAACCTTGCAACCCCTACATTCCCTTTTGACGCCAATCAACTTTTCACAACTGGTGAATTCATGTTCCCAGCATGGTTTTTCTCGATGCTGATAGGCAGGGCAATCAGGATAGACATACTTCGAACAATCTAAAATAATCCAACAGGGCTCTTTCCCTTCCCAAAAATCTGACAATCATCCTCCCTCAACATAGACCTGACTCATTTTAAACGACCTTTTTGAAAAAGCAAAATAAAAATTTGGCTATTCCTTCCTTTTTGAAAAAGAGGCTTTTAGCACTGCCCAAATTTCCCCACTCGTCTGTGGGAAATAATATGATTTTAGAAGTCCAGATTCCTTTCTCAATTTATCAAAATTTAGGGAAAATAAGATTCCTCTTTGATATTAATCAATTACATTAGTCTCCGGATTATTAATTAACCCTTGATATTTCAGGTATAGATTTTGCTTAATTTCAAAATATTTAATATACCTTGAACGTATTTTCAATTTATACCTTACTAATGCAAACGCATTAATTCACGATACCCCCCGCCCTACCCTCCCCCTCAAGGGGGGAGGGAAAGGGTGGGGGTGATGTAAATTTATTTAATGCGTTTGTACTAACTTAAAGTGAAAAAGTTTATTCAATCCCATAAGATTTTAATTGCTGATGATGAATTCTTAATCCGATGGTCCTTAAGCCAGGCCCTTTCACAGGAAGGTTACGAGGTTATTTCTGTTGAAAATGGGAATAAGGCTATCGAGATAGCTAAAGCCCAGCACTTTGACTTCATCATCACTGACTTAGTCATGCCAGAATTGGATGGATGGGAAGTATTGGAAATGACCAGGCAGATTCAGAATCCTCCTCGAGTAATCATTATCACTGCCCATGGTAGGGAAGACACGAGGAGGATCGCAAAAGAGAGAGGAGCCTGGGCCTATGTTGAAAAACCATATATCATCGATAAGATCAAAAAGATACTAAAGGAGGCCTTCACAGAAGAGAAGGACTCAAACCTTAATCAAACCTATCTATCCTAATACAAACGCATTTATTCCCTTGACATGAGGCCCCCTCACCCTCCCCTCTCCCCAGCGGGGAGAGGGGAGGGTGAGGGGATATTCTGCGTGAAAATCCTCAAGGGTGTGGAAATTCACCTATAAAATATTGCCTGTTCGATCTCTTTAAACTCTGTAAAGATCTTGAGTAAAGTCATCTAATGTACAACCCTTTCTAACTAAATAAAATCACATCCTTTTTCAAAATATCATTCTAAACAAATTTTTATCTTAACTGGTAAGGGTAATATTCTTTTTGGAACATAAATTGCAGATTATTAGGAAATGATGAAAACATTTTTTTTAAAAATCATTTTGTTGGTCCCCACCATTCTATTCATTGGATTGACAAGGGGCTGACCGAAAAAAATCCAGCAGACCCCCCAAATTTTTTCGTTTTAGCTCTTTTATTGATTTAGGGCGAAGGTTTAAGGCTTTATCAATGTAGAGAAAGACGAGGAGGTAAGGTTATGAAAAAAGTTTTAATCTTTTTACCATTTCTATTTGCCTTTTTTTTAGTTATCAATGTGCAAAGAAACGCCGAAGGAAATGCAGGCTATGCTGGCCCTGAAACCTGTAAAGGGTGCCATGAAGACTCCTTTAACAGTTATACAAAATCGATTCATGCCAAAAAGGCGATATCGAATAGTCCGGCAAATAAGGAGGGATGTGAGTCTTGCCACGGCCCTGGTGCTCAGCATGCTGAAAAAGGCGGAGGAAAAGGTGAGGCCATTTTTACTTTCGGGAAAAAGATTGATGCCAAGGAAAAATCCTCCAAATGTCTCGCATGCCATGAAGAATCAAAGAAGGTTGCATTTTGGGATATGAGCAAACACAAATCTGCTCGTGTTTCATGTGATAACTGCCACTCCGTTCATTCATCGGGAGAAAAAAATCTAAAAGCAAAGGAGCCTGAACTGTGCTTTACATGCCATCTCGATGTAAAGGTCAAGACGAATAAACAGTCACGGCACCCTATAAAGGAAGGCAAAATAAGATGTAATGACTGCCACAATCCCCATGGAAGTTTTGGCTCTAAGATGGTGAAGGCCGATACATTCAATGAACTATGCCACAAATGCCATTCAGAGAAAAGAGGCCCCTTCATGTGGGAACATGCTCCGGTTGAAGAGAACTGCTTAAACTGCCATACTGCTCACGGAAGTAATCATTCAAAGCTCCTGACCCGTAAGGTTCCGCAAATTTGCCAGAGTTGCCACGACTGGAGTAGACATCCGGGCACCATCTACACGAGTTTTGAGACATTTCAAGGTACGGCAGCTACAGGAAAAAAAAGGATGTTTGCAAGGTCCTGTTTGAATTGTCATTCAAATATACATGGAAGCAATGGGCCTTCAACCCGAGGGAGGACATTTGTCAGATAGGAGGCGTGATCATGAAATCAAAGATTATCATACTTGTAGGGATTTTAAGCATCTTATCATTTTCTAATGCCATTGCTGAGGAGAAGGGGTTAGAGGGCAGCATCACCCTTACCGGCACCATCAGTAACATAGCAGGAAATGAGGCAAAATTTAATGAATATAGGGATATACGGGATGGTTTCGGAACCTATAGCCGGATTCGCCTCAATTATGATAAAGAAAAATACTTCTTTAATTTTAAGTCGGATGACATCGGTTATGATACCCAGCGTTATAGATTAGAAGGCGGTCTTTGGGGAAAATTTAAGTCTTATCTTGATTATAAAGAAATTCCTCATAATTTTACCTTTGATGCCAGAAGCTTTTATTCAGGGACTGGTTCTGGGAGCCTCACCTATCCCACCCATCCACCCAGCACCAATATTCTCACCTGGGATGAGTTTGATTATTCGATTGAGAGGAGAAAATATGGTGGGGGATTTAACCTGGAGATGCTGAAACCGTTCTATTTTGATGTTGCTGCCTCAAGGGAAGAGAGGATGGGGATATTCCCGGTAGGGGTTGCAGGGACCTCACCGGGTGGAATTGCAATAGAGCTTCCCCAACCGGTCGACTATACTACAGACATCATAAAGCTCGAAGGAGGGTATTCTAAAAATCCTCTCTTTCTATCCCTGAGTTTCTACTACAGTCAGTTTAAAAACGATGATAATAATCTTTTCTTTCGTAATCCAGCCACTGCAAATACTGCTTCTGCAACTGATGTTTTTACCCTTTCCCCTGATAACGATTATTACAAGCTCGCTTTGAAGGGTTCCTATAGGCTCCCCCTACAAAGTAGGCTCCTCCTTAACCTAAGTTCCTCACGGACGAAATCAGAGGCAACCCTTTTCCCTTATCGCGGTGCTGATGTGGCAGGCGGAGTGTCCCCTATCACCCTGAGCGATCCGAAATTTGATGGAAAAATCGATACCAAGAACTACTCTTTAGTGCTTACCTCCAACCCCGTTTCCTTCCTGGATGGCAAAATATATTATAAATATTACAGAAAGGACAATAAATCGGACGAAATCACTACAATCGACGGAGCGAATACTTATGTGAACCATCTCTTTGAGTATAGAAAGAGTACCTATGGTGCTGAAATGGGCTTCAAGCTTCCTGCAAGATTCTATCTTAGCACCGGCTATAATTTTGTCAAAACAAAAAGGGAGCGGGAAGATCTGCCTGAGAACAAAGATGATCTCATAACAGTAAATTTGAGATGGAATGGTTTGGATTTTATGGTGGCTAAGATAGGATATGAGGGACTGTATCGGGATGCGAAATTTCGAGGATCGACCGATCCAAACAACATCGAGACCTATGTAAGGCGCTTTGATGCGGCGCCAAAGAATGCGGACACCTATAAAGCCTCAGTTGATGTCTCCCTGCTGGAAAGCCTCAATATTGGCCTCGGATATCAGTATAAAAACACAGATTACAAAGATACGATCCTAGGGCTTAAGGATGAAAAGAGCAATTCAATCAGCATGGATGCAGACTATATGATAGGCCGATTTGCAAAGTTATTTGGATACTTTGCTTTTGAAAGGATTAAAAGTAATCAATTTCAAAGGCAGTTTACACCTGCCGATTCACCCAATCCCTCTGCTTCACCCACTGGGAATGCCTTTAACTGGGACTTAAAGCAGAAGGATAGAGAATATGACTACGGGATCGGAGCAGAGGTTTACGTCATTCCTAAGAAATTGACCTTTACCCTCAAGCATGATTATGTGAGATCGAACGGGTCGACTGACTTAACCTATTATCTAGGGGCCAATCCACTTCCCGCCGGTAGAACTCAGGATAATATAGATATCTCCAACTGGGACGACTATAGGTTGAAGGCATATCTTGTGAAGGCTGTCTACGACGTTACAAAAAGGTTGTCATTTTCAATTGGATATGCCTATGAAAAATTCAGATATAATGATGCACAGATTGAAGGATATCAGTTTGTTCCTGCTACCGCAGGGACCAATGGAGCCTATCTGACAGGGGCCTATAGAGAACCATCCTATAGTTCAAGTATCGTTTTCTTTGGTGCGACATATAAGTTTTAGTTAAGCATTACAACCTTTAGATAGGCCTCGGTGAGATCGAGATCCTACCCAGCAGCCTTTAGATAAATAAGGCATTACGAAAAAACCTAAAAACCTCGTAACCTGAAGGTTATGGCTACATTTCAAAATAAAAATCGCCCAATTTAGTTCTAAGAGGACTTCACTCAAGCCTCTGCCCTCTTCATCTAATAGCATGATGGTGCATCCTTTTGACCCCGTAATCTCGCAGGTGCTTTTTACAATAAAATGGAGAACTTCTCTTCACCCCTTCTTTTTAACCAATTCCTTAAACATCACGCAAGGAGGCTGTTCTTCCGAGGAGGCTACATAGAGGGATAAAAGGATTAAACCTCCAAAAGGGATAGCCCAGATGCCAGCGGCGAAGAGGAAGGTCATCAACATTGCGATAAACCCTTTAAAAGGGATATCGTATCTCATGATGACGACCCATGTTCCTATGAAACAAATGGCAGTCCACACAAAAATTGAACAAGAAATAACAGATGAAAACCAACTTTTACCGAACAACCCCTTTTCCATTTTGCCCTCCTTTCTCTTCTTAGCAATAGGTTCATTATTTTAACCATTTTGAAATGAACTTCTTTGCAGAGGAAACTTTCTCCTCCGCTTTGGAGGTTAATTGTTGAGCATAGATAAAGTTGTGAACCCCTTTGCTCTTGTCTTCATCGACTACTTTCAGAATGTCTTCTACTCCTTTGGTCAAAACATCCACCTTCCTTTTTTCCGACTCGGGTACCATTTTTTTCTGGAACCTTAAAGCCTCAAGATGAAGTTTTAACTTTTTCATTCTATCGGAAATTTCCTTTTGCCACTCATCCGTCATATTTCCATATCTTGCCTCATGGCACCGGACACAGGTCTTCTTAACCTCCTCAAGCGAGTGGCTTTGAGAGATGGTGGTGTGGCATTCAATGCATTTTACCCCTGCTGCCATCACATCGGGCTGAGCTTCCTTTTCACCGAGGGCTTCCCCTCGCACGAATTCCATCTGAGACTCGTGGCAATCGGCACATTTTGATTTCGGCTGGTGGTGGCACCTCAGGCACTCCATTCTTGTCTTATGGATCTTCCCATGTTCTTCTCCGGTGGCGTGACAGACCTGACAATTTAATACCCTCGCTATATGTTTTCGGTGGGGGAATGGAAGATCATAGACCTTAATCTTTAAATCTTCAAACCCTTTATGGCATTTGCTACATTCCGAATGGGAAACTTCTGTGGTCTTAGGTAGTGGAATTTTCCCTTTTGGGTGACAAACCGTACAGGCCGTTTTCTCCCGTTTATGACACTCAAAGCATGCCTCTTTTGTAGGCCGAAATGTAGGTGGATCATGGGGATCATGATAAATATTATAGTGGCAAGAGGTACAGGAGTTTTTCAGTTGTTCAATATGGAAACGGTGTGGAATCGAAATATTGTAAGGATTAAGATTAGGAGAAGTCTGTTCGATATCAAAGACCCGTTGGTGACAACGGATGCAGTTTGGATTGATCTGGTCAAGTTTGGCAGAAAAACCTGCATGTTCTCCTTCACTTTTAAGGGGAAAGATATTGATGCTCGGCATCAGGGCGTGGCCCGTCGCATGACACTCAGAGCAATTGACCTTTGGATGCATGGTGGATTGCTCCCAGAAAGTTGATTCCTTCTGATGATGATGACAGGTGATGCAGAATTCCTTCTTGGTCGTTGTATAGGTGGGTAGAGTGATGGCTGCATTAAAGACCAATATAGTCAAAACGCCCCCTAAGGTCCAGACCCAAAAAGGAAGATGGGGAATTTTATTCTTCAACATAATTTTTCGTAACGGGTACGTCACCCTCGAATATAACCCTCCTCTATTCCCCCCTTAATTTAAGGGGGGATGAAGGGGGGTTAAAGTTACGGAGCCAGTTTCGTATATCGACAAAGGGTTACGGTTAAACGAGTTTAAAGACCAATGACGTAACCACTTAACAAAACGGGCATCTTTACCATTACCTTCTGACTATTGACTTTTATTTTCTAAGTAATCCCTATTATTCATTTGTCACCATTCCCGGAATCCCAGCCTTTTTACCGATCGCCTGAAGGGTATTGGCAATCTCCAAAGGAATAGGGATAATGGTACTGTTCTTCTCACCAGCAATTTCCGTCAGTGTCTGGAGATATCTCAATTGCAAAGCGGCTGGCTCAATGGAGATGATATGGGCTGCCTGCCGAAGGGTTTCTGCTGCCTGATATTCACCTTGGGCATGGATGACTTTTGCCCGTTTCTCTCTTTCCGCCTCTGCTTGCCTTGCCATTGCCCGCTGCATCGGATCGGGCAATTGGACATCCTTCACCTCCACCACGCTTACCATCACCCCCCCAGGGTTCTGTATGTTGATCAATAATCTCTCTCAGGCGTTTATTAATCTTATCCCGTTCAAAGAGCAGCTCATCGAGGTCAGATTGTCCCAAGACGCTTCGCAGAGTGGTGAGGGCTATTTGGGAGGTCGCCTTGATATAGTCGGCCACCTGGATAACCGCCTTCACAGGATCGACCACCATGAAGTAGACAACGGCATCCACCTTAATGGTCACGTTATCCTTGGTGATGACGACCTGTGGTTCCACCACCATGGTAACAACTCGCAAGTCGACCTTAATCATTCGATCGACGATGGGAATGATCATATTGAAACCGGGTTCTCTTGTTCTGATGAGCCGCCCAAATCGAAGGACCACACCTCGTTCATACTGTCTGACGATCTTGATGGCAAGGCCGAGAAAAGTGATGCCGAAGAGTCCCAGGATGATGATGAGAGACATCCACCGAATAGTTTCCATGAATCTGCTTCCTCCTTGATTAGAAAATATTGTCAAAAATTTACTTCCTCCCCCCTTGCGGGGGAGGATTGAGGTGGGGGGTATTGAAATTTCTTTTCACCCCCACCCTTCCCCTCCCCCATCAAGGGGGAGGGGGACATCTTGGATTTTCGTAGTTTGTGTATACGAACCTCTCATGAACAGTTATTCCGAAAATCAGGTGTCCATGGCTGTCTAAATCCCCCCGACTCCTCCCTACTTGCCTTGGGGGGGAATGATGGGGAGGATGGGGGGATTTAGACTTTTTCAATCTTTACAACTGTGTCCATCCATCCCTGTCCCCCTCCTGAAGGATCCTTTTGGATGGGCATGACGGGGTTTGGATGCACGCCTGTTCCGTGTTTCCCCCACCAGATTAGTTTTGTCTCTGGATCACCGCTTTCAAATGGCTTTCCTCTTGCGACCCGACCATAATTCCAACGACCAACACTATCGGAAAGAGCCACAACTCGGGGGTGAATTCCTTGTGTCGTGAAAACTGGAGTAATCAGAGAGCCCAGGGGTGAGGTGATCTTGACTTGCTCCCCATTATTTAAACCCATCCTATTTGCTGTTTCTTCGTTGATCCAGAGGGGATTTCTATGGACAATCTCCATGAGCCACTTGCAATTGGCCGTCTGGGAGTAAGAGTGGACATTCCACTGAAATGTGACGAGATGAAATTCACCAGCCCCTAATCGCTGATGGTGTTGAATGGGGGAATATACGGGAAGGAAAGGATCGAATTCAAATTTTCCAGAGGGGGTCTTCAGCCTCCTTCTTTCGTAAGAGCGATAAAGAGGCTTTTGATCCGGGTCGAACCAAATTCCCTTCTCCATGAGAAAATCGACCCCTCCAACATCAACAAGCTTAGGAATCTTACGGATCATGGCCTCGATATAATGCTCCATTCTTCCGAACCTGAAAAAACGCTCCATCCCGCCGCCGATCCGCTGAGCGAGTTCGATGAGAATATCTGAGAAGGCAAGGGATTGCCCCAGAGGTTTTGAAATTGGTTGTCTCAATGCGATAAAAGGAATTCTCTCCATTGGAAGAGGAGAGAGAAGATCCCAGCGCTCCAGGTATGTGGCCTCTGGGAGTATGAGATCCGCATAAAGGTTGCTCTCATTGAGGAATGGATCAATGGAGATGTGGAATGGAATTCTGCCTTCATCCTGAAGGACACTGGAGATGAGTTTTGAATCAGGGCCTTGGTAAACAGGATTGTCCATGTGGGTCATCAGGACCCCTATGCGCTGCATCCCCCGATTTACCTGTAGAAAAAGGGATTGTGATTCTGAGTTTACGCTTTTTAACTTTGGAGGTTTTGGATCGGGTGGGTTCAAAGGGTAAGTTTGTGGGAAATAGTATCCCCCCTTAGTATCCAGATTACCCATTAAAGCATTAAGAAAGAGAATACTCTTTTGGTTGGAGGTTCCATTGATGTGCTTTAAGGCACCCCCGCCTCCCATAGCGATGTTAGGTTTGGCTGTGGCAAACTCAATTGCAATTCTCTTGATATCTGAGGCCCTGACACCACTTATACCTTCTGCTTTTTTAGGAGTATAAGCGGCGAGATGTCGTAAGAGCCGGGGGAGAGAGGTATTGGTCCAACGTTCGATAAAGTCTTTATCCCAAAGATCTTCATTGGCTATGACATGGGCCATTGCTAAGACCACCATCCCATCAGTCCCCGGGATGATTGGAAACCACTCATCACTCTTTCCTGCTGTTTGCGATATCCTCACATCGAAGGTAACCAGTTTCGCACCCAGATTGATCCTGGCATCGATTAGCCTCTGAATAAAGGGGACGTATAAAAAATGGGTTTCATAGGGATTAGCTCCAAAATTGAGGATATATCGGGAGTGACCGACATCACCCACACCCATTTCATAGCCCGATATGCTCTGAAGCGCGGATGACCCATTGGGGGATTCTAATATGGCGTGATGAAAAGTGGTCTGACTTCCAAAGGCGGAAGCAAATCTTCCTGCAAGGTCATTGCTGGCCAGATCCCATGTATTGCGAATGATGAAATCATGGTGTTGCCTTTCTGCCTCAAGGGCTTTGAGCCGGAGAACAATTTCATTAAAAGCATCGTCCCAGGATATCTGTTTCCAGCGACCCCCCCCCTCTTTTTCCAACTCGCCTAAGAGGGAAAGGGATGCGATCAGGATTGTAGAGATGATTGAGGCCTGCAATCCCTTTCGCACAGAGTCTCCCCCTGCTGTTGGGGTCGAGAGGGTTCCCTCCAATCTTAACAACCTTTCCATATTCGAGATATCCTAAGATCCCGCAACTCGCTGGGCACATCATGCAGACACTGGGAATCGCTTTTCGCATACGCCCCGTTGTTCGAGAGAGGCTCTTTCCCCTTTCCAAAGCTTCGGGTTTCCCCCTTGGTGGGGAACCCGAAGCTAAAAAGGTAACTCCCCCTAACCCCCATTTAATAAAATCCCTTCGAGTGATTCGAGACATCAAACCTCCTTAACTCAATGGAATGCTCAATCCTCCAACCACCATAATGTAGCGCATGGCAAAAATTCCAATCATGACCAGAATCGAGGCAATGGCCAAACCCGGTATCGAGCGTTTTGTAAAAGGCGATAGGAGCAGGAAAAGGGGAATGACCGCTCCTAAGAGGACTTCGACCCCTAAGAAAAGACGACTGAACTCTCCTTTGAGGAGCATGAGGGCGGCCTTATACGCCTCCGTATGGGAGGTGAGAAGGACTGTGAGGTCGGTTCCAATAAGAATAAGATCTAAGACAATACTCGCCACCAATAATTTTCCCAGATCGTAAATGAGAGTTAGATTGTGCTCCTTTTCCCTTTGGATGATATAATCCTTGATAATCACCACCAGGATCATCATGGCAAGTCCTGAAACCATGGCTGAGACGAGAAAGATGGGAGGCATGATGGCCGTATTCCATAATACCCGCGCCTTTCCCAGGGCAAGAATGAACCCAGTGTAACCATGAACAAGAAGAGCGAGAGGGATTCCAAGCAGGCCAAAAAATTTGGTTCTTTTCATGTCTCCTTTGAACATGAAATACCCATAGACCACACAATTCATGGGATATAGTGTCAAGAGAAAGGTTCCCCAGGTGATAGGAGAGGTGATCCTCAAATAGAGGATGAGGTGCCAGAACCTCAAGGGTTGCTCGAGATCAACGAGAAGGGTCATTGGGGCGATTACTAAAAGAAGGGTTGCCAACACCACCCCCATTTTTCCCAAAGGTTTAAACCTCACCATTCCAAACCCATAGGCAAATGTAGAAATGATAAAAGACCCTGCGCTCAAGCCGGTCAGATAAAAGTAAAGAGAGATCAGTATCCCAAGAGGCATCTCGTGTTCAATATTATAGATGATGTTTACATCCATTCCTTCCTCCCAGCGAAAGGGTCCATGGCATCCGCATCACCGGCAATATAGTAGACCTGAGGATATGTCCCCATCTCTGGCTTCAGTGTCTGAAAAGGATTTTTAGAGATCAATTTAGTGATCTCCTCCTCAGGATTATTCAGGTCTCCGAAGATTCTGGCCTTCGCAGGGCAGACCTCCACACAGGCAGGCTCTAAACCTGCATAAACTCTGTGATAGCAAAAGTAACACTTCTGGACAATGGGCATTAGGGGGTTAACATATCTGGCATTGTAGGGGCAGGAAGCAAGGCAGTATTTACAGCCGATACATCGATGTTCATCGATGATGACGATACCATCATTCTGCTTCCAGGTGGCCTGAACCGGACAATTGATGACACAAGGTGGCCTATCGCACTGATTGCAAAGGGAAGGAAGAAAGTGGCGCGTGATGTTTGGATATTTACCCTTTTCAATAATCTTAACCCAGGAGCGAAATACTCCTAAAGGAACGCGGTTTTCTGCTTTGCAGGCGACCGAACAGCTATGGCAGCCGATGCAGCGCCGAAGATCGATTAACATGCCATATCTCTTATTCTTCGCTGAATTATTTTTCATCTCTGTTCAAACATAGTTTATTTTTAAAAAGAGGATTTGTCTATTGGTCAATCCATCTATATTTTAAAAAAAATACCCCTATTTTTAAGGGGCTTTTTACTTAAAAAGGTATCGGGTAATTCGATAGGCGATTAATTTAAGGAAAGCTGATAAATGTAGCCTAATACAAACGTAATAAATAAATTTACATTACCCCCACCCTCTCCCTCCCCCCTCGAGGGGGAGGGGAGGGTGGGGGGGTAAAGGGATTCATCCCCTGACCAAAGTCAGGGGTTTTCCAGATAGGCGAGGTAAAAAATGAAAAATCGCTCCTCTTAGGTGTAAATTATCTTAAGATTTTTTTGGAAGATCTATTGGAAGGGTTTGCCTTTTACGCTATGCTCTTTGCTCTATGCGTTTTTCAGAGCTTGGTGATTCCTGTTCGGATGGCGTACTTGATGAGTCCCACCTTATCACGAATATTCAATTTCTCCATGATGTGGGTTTTGTGGGCTTCAACAGTCTTCTTACTGATACATAGGAGGGAGGCAATTTTTGGAACGGAATGTCCTTCAGCAATCAATTGTAAAATCTCCCTCTCCCGATCGGAAAGGAGATCATCGACACTGTTTTTCTCGCCCATTTCTGCTTTTCGGATGTATTCATCAATCACCTTTTTTGAAATGGATGGGCTGAGATAGGAATCGCCTTGATGGATTGAGCGAATGGCTGAGGTAAGATCTGTCATCGCCGAATCTTTGATCAGATAGCCCGAAGCACCTGCCTTTAGGATTTGAAAGATCCATTCTTCGTTGTCATACATCGTAAGGACTAAGACCTTCATGTGGGGAAAGAGTTTCTTGATTTTACGGGTGGCCTCCAAACCATTTAAATTCCGCATCGCGATATCCATTAACACCACATCCGGAATCAGTTTTTTGGCCATTTCGATGGCCTCTAAGCCATCAGAAGCCTCCCCAGCTACCTCCATATCAGGTTCAGACCTAAGTAGGGCGGAGAGACCCTGGCGGACAATTGTGTGGTCTTCAGCCAGTAAAACTCGTATCTTTTCCGATGTCATCGCTTTCTTCTTTATATGGAACTTCGATGTGGATCTGTGTCCCAAAACCAGGCCTCGATTGAATATCGATCTTCCCTCCGAGAAGAGAGATCCTCTCCTGCATTCCTATAATTCCAAAACCCCTTTCTGGGGATTCTGGATGTAGCACCCTTTCCAAATTAAACCCTTTCCCATTATCAATTATGGAAGCATAGATCATCGAATCCCTCTGTTCAAAAGAAATTTCGACATGAGTGGCCTCCGCATGCTTCGAAATATTGTTCAATGCCTCCTGGACGATCCGATAAAATGCCGTTTCAATTTGTGGGGGTAATTTTCCCTCAAACCCAATCGCTTGGAATTGACACTCAATGCCCAGGCGCTTAGAGAAATTCTGGACATACCACCTCAATGTAGGGATCAAACCGAGCTCATCCAACATGGTGGGCCTAAGATCCATCGACAACTGGCGCATTGCTGTGATTGTCTGATTTGATAAAGATTTGGCGTCCCCCAGTCTTCCCCGTACTACAGGAAGAGTTCGCGGAAGCTCTTTGTCGATCATGTCCAGATTGAATTTAATAGCTGTCAAGGCCTGACCAATTTCGTCATGGAGTTCCCTTGAGATTCGCCTTCTCTCATTTTCTTGTGCTTCGATGATTTGGGAGAGATATTTCCGCTCCAATCTCATCTTATCCATGAGTGCCCTCGCCATGAAGTTAAAAGTATCTGCTAACCTCTTGATCTCATCGTCGCTTTTGAAAATAACGGTTCTTCCAAAATCACCCTGGCCAATAAGAGACACTGTCTCCACGAAGTGTTGGAGTTTCTTGATCACCAACTGATTCAGGGCAATGCCGATGACCAAGGTGGAAACACCCACAGCGAAGAGCAAAAGAAAGATATTCTCCTTTAACTCCGCACGGAGCTGACTCTCAATATTGTTCAGGGTGAAATCGGTGACAAGGACACCGGTGATCTTCTGGCCTGGGTTATGGCAGGAGAAACATTCCTTCCGGTTATAAATGGGGTTAACGTTTCTGAAGATCTTTTCTCCTCCGAGAGAGGAGTAAATAACTGTCTTATTAAGTGCTTTAGTGGCTCCATGGTGGCAAACCTGGCATGTAGGATCCTGGATATCGATGATCCTTCCTGCATCTTTATCATTGTTGGAGATAACAATTCGACCAATTCGATTGAGGATGAAGATGTTTTTAACATCCGGATACTGTTGGACCACTTCAAGGATATATTTCATCTCATCCTTGTTTTTGGAAATCATGGAGCTTTTTAGAACATCGTTGACCATTTGCGTCAGGTGGGGACTGATATTCTCCTGGAGGTTATGTATCATCTTTTCCCGATGATTAAAATATTGGATGGTGAATAGAATGGTCATGGTGAATGTGAGCAGGCCTGTCAGTCCTATGATGATCTTAAAACGCAGGCTTTTATAAAACTTAACCTGTCTCATCAATTTTTTGGTTGCCTCTAATTTCTGACCCTACGCCTTAAGTTCCAAAATAGAGGAAACGATTGAAGCGGAGGAATCTATGTTCATGCCCAAATGCCAGGTACAGGTTTTCCACAATATCCAACTTTCTACACTTAAGATTCATCTCTCCAACCATGAATCCCGCCCTTTGGATTACCATTTTATCATTCTTTCCATGTCAATAATTCAATAAATTAATGTGGAATAGATTTAGAAATCAATACTTTTAGACTTTAAAATATTTTAAAATAGGATTTTAATAAAGTAGCATAAAAAATAACTTGATAAATTTAATAAAGTATAATATTAATTAAATTGGAGGTCAATAGATGAATTTCACCCGTCGAGACTTTATTAAAAGTTCTCTTCTTTTAGGAGGCTCACTGCTCATCTCTCCCGTCTCCCTTTATTCTACAATACATGTGGTTCCGAGCTTTTAGAGATATTGAAAATCTTAGACGGCATTGTGGATATTTACAAGCCAGATATGAAATATATGGATCCCGAGAAAGCGGCAAAATATTCAGCCGGGGCTTCAGATTATCCTGAAGTGACAAAAAAAGCCATCCTTGAAATGCACCGGCAGGTCGGTCTACTCCAGATCGATCATCGAGGAATTGCCCTTCGGGGATTGATCATCAGACATTTAGTCATGCCCAACCGGGTGGCAGATACTGAGAAATTCGTCAGATGGGTGTCCGAGAACCTTCCTAAATCAACATATGTGAATATCATGGCTCAATATAGAGTGGAATATAGAGCCTTTGAATATCCAGAAATCGCCCGCGGGATAACAGTGCAAGAATTCTTAGAAGCAATGGATTGGGCTAGGATTTATGGGTTGACCAATCTGGACCCCCAATCTAAGGCCTTAAGGGACTTCTACTCTAAACGCCGATCAAACTAATACAAATGCATTAAATAAAATGACATCACCCTCACTCTAACCCTGGTTTATTTTTGTCAAGTAAATTATTCGCCGTCGTAGTAGTAATGAGGGGGGTCTGGGGGGAGACTCATAACTCCGGCAGAATGTGGATAACTCATGAACCCC